>JAABUZ0100000999.1_pt1 | contig 58421 bp, 64 predicted proteins | sample 5562091 | NCBI WGS metagenome assembly JAABUZ01 (sample SAMN12813069, study PRJNA571459) | rock metagenome | isolation source: Antarctica rocks | place: Antarctica: Victoria Land, Linnaeus Terrace sud | collected 2015-12-21 | reverse complement strand
AGACGTGCGCATCAGCGCGAGGTAGAGCTGGGTGGGAGAGAGGCGGTAGGGCGGTCCGTCGCGCCTGAGGCTGGCGAGTACGTCCCATGAACCGCGGCTCAGCCCGAAGTCGGCCAGGCGGGCGTTGATTCCCGCGTCGATGTCGCCATGAGGAGTTCGAGGCGAGTGGACTTCGCTGGAGGAGCACGAGCACGGCTTCCACTACGAGCTGACGAGCATCGGGAGCGGCAGATGAGCAAGTCCAAGGCGTTCAACGTCGATGTCCACACGGAGCTGGGCGCGCTCCTGGAACGGACCCGCAAGCTCGCCTCGGTCATCACCGCCGGCGTAGACCCCGCTGGTCATAGCCCCACCGATCATCAGGATCAGCTGCTCTTCGTCGGGGATCGCTTGAAGCGGTCGGTGATCCGGCCAATGAAGGAGGCGTTCGAGTGCGCGGTCGAGCAGCACAGCACTCAGAGCGCCCAGTCTGCCCCCGACGACGAGCACGCCGCCGATGAGAAGACGACAGTTGTGGTTGAGAGAATTTCAGCCGCGGGCGAGGCGCTGCTGGGGCTGGCGCAGGACGCGACAGGCCTGCGAGTCCTGGCCGGTGTTCCCGAGCTCCAGGAGGCAGCTGCGGCACTTCAAGATCTGGCTTGCCGGTGGGCGGCGGATGAGGGCGAGAATGAAGCTGCCGCGCGGCTGGCGGGGTTCAGGGAGATCATGGCGTCGGTGCCGCGCGGTATCCAGAGCGAGACGGACGGCCCGTACCTGGTGACCAATGCCGAGAACGTGACCGACTGGCTCGGCTGCGCGCTGCCGGCGGCCCCTCAGATGGCGCTGTGTCGCTGTGGGCAGTCAAAGCTCAAGCCGTTGTGCGACGGCACGCACGCCGAGATCGGCTTCAAGGACGAGAAGGACCCTAAGCGTCTCCCGGATCGGCAGGACACCTATGTCGGTCAGCAGCTCACGATCCTGGACAACCGCGGGACCTGTCAGCACTCGGGGTTCTGCACCGATCGTCTTGCCACCGCCTTTCGACTGGGGAAGGAGCCGTTCGTGATGCCCAGCGGCGGTCGCATGGACGAGATCATCAGAGCGGTGCGCGACTGCCCGTCCGGCGCACTGTCCTACGCGTTCGATGGCGTCGAGGCTCGCGACGAGGCCGACTACCACGGACGGCGCGAACCGACGATTGAGGTCTCGAAGGACGGCCCGTACCGGATCACCGGTGCGATCCCGCTCACAAGCTCCGACGGCGAGCCCGAGCCGCGCAACGAAGGCGCTTCGCTTGAGCACTACGCGCTGTGCCGGTGCGGACACTCGCAGAACAAGCCGTTTTGCTCGGGCATGCACTGGTACGTCGAGTTCAAGGATCCCGTTCCGGACCCGGACCGGACGGCGACGATGTTTGAGTGGTGCGGCGGGCTGCCGGCGCTGACGCGGATGACGCGACTCTTCTATGAGAAGCACGTGCCTGAGGATGCGATGCTCGCGCCGCTGTTCTCCGACATGTCGGCCGATCACCCGCAGCGGGTAGCGAAGTGGCTGGGCGAGGTGTTCGGCGGACCACCGCGCTACAGCGAGGAGTACGGCGGCTACCCGCGGATGATCTCCCAGCACGTCGGCAAGTGCCTGACTGAGGAATGGCGTGCTCGGTGGGTGTCGCTGCTGCTGCAATCCGCTCGCGAGGCTGGGATGCCCAACGACCCCGAGTTCGCCGCCGCGTTTCAGTCCTACATCGAGTGGGGTTCGCGGCTGGCGGTGGAGAACTCCCAGACGACATCTCGTCCGCCCCAGCACATGCCGATGCCCGCACTGGGACTGGAGCACTGGCGCCGGACCGCCGGGCAGCCGGATGTCGGCGTTGGCTCCGCCGAGCGAGGCAGACGAGTCCCCGCTCGTGCTGCCAGCGGATGATGAGCCAGTGCGGTTCGAGAAGCACATCAAGCCTCTGTTTCGCCAGCGCGACCGCCAATCGATGAAGTTCGCCTTCGACCTCTGGGCCTACGAGGACGTCAGCGGCAACGCCGCGGCGATCCTCGAACGCGTGCGCAACGGCACCATGCCCTGCGACGGAGCGTGGCCACTGGAGAAGGTCGAGACGTTCGAGCGCTGGACCACCACCGGAATGAGCAAGTAGGTTTCACCGCTCAAAGACCGAACTCCATAGCGATGGGTAAGACGCGCGTTGAGGCGTTCTCAGACGGCGTGATCGCAGTCGCGATCACGCTGCTTGCGCTTGATCTCCACGTTCCCGCTCCCGATGTTCGGGGTGGGCTCGCCCGCGCCCTGGCCGCGCAGTGGCCCAACTATGCCGCCTACACGGTGTCGTTTCTGACTATCGGGATCATCTGGATCAACCACCACGCCATGCTCCGGCGCCTGGTCAGCGTCGACCACGCGATCCTCGTGCTCAACCTGCTCCTTCTCCTGACGATCGTGCTCCTGCCCTTCTCCACCGCCCTGATGGCCGCGTACCTGAAGGCAAGCAATGGGCAGAACGTCGCCGCCGTGATCTACGGCGCCTCGTTCTTCGCGCTGTCGCTCGCCTTCTTCACCATCCACCGGCACATGCTGCTCGCCAAGCAGCACCTTCTGCAAGAACATCTCACGCCACCCGCGCGTCGACAGATCCTGCGCCGCAACGCGGTGGGTCTGGTGCCCTACGCGATCGCCACCGTCGGCGGGATCCTCACCCCCTATATCACGCTCGTGATCTGCGCGGCCGTCGCCGGCTTCTACGCCCTCCCAAGCACCTCCGCCGAGCGGCAACCATTGGACCGCGATGAGGTCGGAGACGATCTCGATCGTGCCTGACCCATTCGACAAGAACACACGACACGGTCGTGCCCTGCGTCTCACGGCCGCGGTCTGCTTCGGGCTCCTCTGCGCTCAAGCTCTCCAGGGGCTCGGTATCACGCGTGAGGTGGCGGCCGTACCTGTTGCTGTGCTCGTTGCGTGCGTGCTGATGCTGACACCCCATCCCCGCTGATCCGTTCCGATAGCCAGCTCGAGCTCGAGTTCATCACCGTGCAGGACGCGCTACAGGCCGCCCGGAGGCGCCACCTGGCGGGCGACCGCGTGCGCAAGGCCCTTGGCCTTGAGGCCGGCGGCCGCCGTGAACGCCGGCTGGCGTCCGGGGTAGCGCCCGGAGAAGACGATCCAGAGGCCCGGGGCCATCGTCGGGTGCTCGCTGGAGTCAAGGACCCCGACCCGGAGTCCGCGAGCCGCCAGCCGGTGGGCGCTCCCCACCGCGTGGGCATGGCTACGGCTGTGCGACAGCTGGACCGTCCAGCCGCTCAGCCCGACCGCCCAGCTGGAGATCGCCGCCGGGGCCGGAGCGGCGGCTGTGCGCTCGGGCGGGATGACCGCTGGGGTGGCCGCGACCGCGGGGGTGGACGTCGCCGCCGCAGTGGAGGTGGACGGGAGCTCACGGTTGGCGTTGGTGGAGAGGCTGACCAGGACGATGGCGAAGCCCACCAGCGCCAGCACCACCACGGTCGCGATCATCGTCAGGCCGATCCGCCAGTCCGGGGGCCGATGGATCAGGGTGCGGGCAGCTCCGCACTCCAGGCACCACTCCTGGTCCTGGCGCATGACCAAGCCGCAGTGGGCGCAGGACTCCGAGCCGTCTCCCTCGCCCTCGGCGTGCTGCCGCGTCACGCGCGGCATCTCGCCGGTGAAGCTGGTCACGGGATCTGGTGTCCCGATTCGGGCGGGGTCGCGGGCCGTTCGCGGGGATGCAGCGACCCACCGCAGCTGGCGCAGAAGCGATCCCGGCTGCCGTGCACCGCCCCGCAGCTGACACACGCACCGCCGATGCCGGGCTCGCGTAGCTGACGGAGCTCGCTCTCCGCTCCGAGCGCCCGCTCGAGCGTGCGCAGCTCGCCGTCGGTCTCAGCCGCGCTGGCGAGCTTGGCCTGGACCAGGTCGCCGCGCTGGCGCCCATAGCGCTGCAGCTCCAGCAGGAAGCCGCCGATGTCCCGCAGCTGCACCTCGCGCAGGCTGCGCAGGTAGCGGGCGCGGCGGCGCATCCGGCTTCGCTGACGGAATCCCGGCTCCCGGTCGACCGCGGGCTCGGAGACGGGCTCGGCGGCGGCTTCCGACGCTTCCGGTGCCTCCTCTACTGGGGCGGGAGGCTCCGGCGCCACCACGGCCGCGAACACCGCCGTGGGCTGCTCGTCGCGGTCGTGTCCGTTCACCGTCGGGGGCGCCACCTCGTGGTAGCCGTTCACGGCGGCGGTCTGGGTACGGTCGTGGCCGTTGACCGCGGGCGGCTCGGCCGCGTCAAGCCGCGGCACCTCGTGGGGATACGGGTGACCGTTCTGCTCGGGGGGACCGAGCCGGCTGCTCGCCGAGACGCGGCGGCGGCGGACGATGCTGTCTAACAGGCCGCTCATGGAGGCTCCAGGCATGATCGAGTATAGGCGTCGGGGCAGCGCCCGCCTCAACGCGCCGCCAGTGCCCGCCAGGTATCGAGCACCCGCGCGGCCATTCGCCGCGCAGAGAAGGGCTCGGCCCGGCCCCGCCCTGCCACCCGCGGGTCGTCGGCCTCCAGAACCGAGCGCAGCGCAGCGTGCCACCGCTGCGGCTCGAACGGAGCGCACAAGGCGCCCTGCACCCCTTCCAGCACCTCGGAGGCCACCCCGACGGGGGTCGCCAGCACGGGAACGTCGCACGCCAGCGCCTCCAGCACCGCCAGGCCGAAGCTCTCGCGCTCGGAGGTCACGAGCACGGCGTCGGCGGCGTTGACCCACAGCGGCACCTCGTCGGGCTCCACGTCTCCGAGGGTGAGCAGCGGTACGTCGCCCGCCACCGCCACCGCCCGGTCGTGGCGCTTCTCGGCACGGCGGGGGTCGGCGGGGAAGAGGAGGTAGCGGCCCGCCGGATCCAGCCCCAGCTCCCGCCGGGCCTGCTCGCGCGGGAGCGGGCGAAAGCGCTCTGTATCGACCCCGCAGGGCAGTACCGACAGCTCGCGCCGGAGCGCCCAGCGTGGGACCCGCTCGGCCAGCGGCTCGGAGACCACCGCCGGGAGATCGGCGCGGCGCAGGCCGGCCAGGGTCACCAGCCGCGAGCGGGGATGGGCCAGGTCGGTTCCGTGGAGCGTGACGGCATGCACCGTGCCCCGCGCGGCGAGCGAGGGCCAGAGCGTGAGCCCGAAGTGCGCGTGGACCACGTCGAACCGCGTGCCCCGATAGCGACGTCGCAGCGCACCGGCGGCATCGGTGTAGGCGGAGGCGCCCCCGGGAGAGAACGTGAACAGCTCCAGCTCCACGCCCGACAGCCCCCGCAGCGCCCGCACCTGGTCGGCGACGAAGCTGCCCAGCGCGGGGCGTGAGGGCGTGGGGTACATGTTGGTGACGATCAGGGCGCGCATCAGCGCGCGAGCCTATCCCCGATCCGCCCCGTCCTCTGCCACCATCAGCGCATGGAGCTCTCGCCAGATCGACCCGTGGCCGTGTTCGACTCGGGGGTCGGAGGGCTGACGGTGCTGCACGAGCTGCTCGTCTCGCTGCCCACCGAGGACTACGTGTACCTGGGCGACACCGCGCGCTTTCCCTACGGCGATCGCTCGGCCGGCGAGCTGCAGGCCTTCGCCCTTCAGATCGCCGATCACCTGCTGGATGCGGGGGCCAAGCTGCTGGTGGTGGCCTGCAACGCCGCCAGCTCGGCGGCGCTGGAGGTGCTCGAGCGCCACCTGGCCGCGCGTGCGCCCGGCGTCGACGTGATCGGGGTGATCGCCCCGGCCACGCAGCTGGCGGTGGCCGGCAGCCGGACCGGTCGCCTCGGACTGCTGGCCACCCCCGCGACCGTGGCCTCGGGCGCCTACGAGCACGCCGTGCGCGTGGCCGATCCCCACGTCCACCTGGAGAGCGTCGCGTGTCCCGACCTGGCACCGATCATCCAGAGCGGATTCCCCTTCGATGCCGACGTGGTGGAGACCGTGCGCGGCTACTGCGCACCGCTCAGCGACGCGCGGGTGGACACCGTGATCCTCGGCTGCACCCATTACCCCCTCGTGGCTCCGATGCTCCAGCGCACCCTCGGGCGCGACGTGACACTGGTCACCTCCGGCACGGGGGTGGCCCGGAGTGTCGAGCGCGCCCTGACCTCCCAGGGCCTGCTCAATCCCCAGCCGATCGAGGGCAGCTACACCTTCAGGTGCACCGGCGAGGTCGACACCTTCCGCGGGCTGGGCACCAGGTTCCTGCAGATGCCGATGGGCGAGGTGCAGCAGGTAGGGCTGGCCGCGCTGGTCAACGCATGAGCAGTGCGATGCAGACCAGGAGCTTTGACCGCGGTCCCGACGCGCTGCGTCCGGTGAGCATCGAGCCCGGCTTCGTCCGCTCGGCCACCGGCTCGGCCCTGATCTCGATGGGGGAGACCCGGGTGATCTGCACCGCCTCGGTGCAGGAGAGCGTTCCCCGCTGGCTCAGGGGCGCCGGTCGCGGCTGGCTCACCGCCGAGTACGGGATGCTCCCGGCCTCCACCGGGGAGCGCAAGCAGCGCGATGTCAGCAAGGGGCGCCCCGATGGGCGCACCGTGGAGATCCAGCGGCTGATCGGTCGCTCGCTGCGCGGCGTGATCGACTTCAAGGCGCTCGGCGAGCGCACCGTCTACGTCGACTGCGACGTGCTCCAGGCCGACGGCGGGACGCGCTGCGCGTCCATCACCGGCGGGATGGTGGCCCTGCGGCTGGCCTGCCAGCGGCTGGTGCGGGAGGGCAAGCTGCCGGGCGTGCCCCTGAACGGGCGCGTCGCGGCGGTCTCCTGCGGGATCGTCGAGGGGGTCCCCCTGCTCGATCTCGACTACCGCGAGGACTCGGCCGCCGAGGTCGACGCCAACGTGGTCATGACCGGCGAGGGCGGACTGATCGAGGTGCAGGCGACGGCCGAGCGGACGCCGCTCTCCCGCGCCCATCTCGACGAGCTGCTGGCGCTGGCCGCCGGCGGCATCGACGCGTTGCGCGGCTTCCAGGACGAGGCGGTCGCCCCAGTCCCGGGCTGAGGCGATGGCTCCGTCTTCCGAGCTGAGGCTGGTGCTGGCCACGCACAACCCCCACAAGGTCGAGGAGGTGAGCCGCATCCTGGCCCCCTACGGAATCGCGGTGGAGCCGCTGCCCGAGCGAGTGGAGCTGCCCTCCGAGGATGGCGAGACTTTTGCCGAGAACGCACTCGGCAAGGCTCGCGCCGCGGCGGCCGCGACCGGTCGGGGTGCGATCGCTGAGGACTCCGGCATCGAGGCCGAGGCGCTCGGAGGGGCGCCGGGGGTACGGTCGGCTCGCTATGCCGGTGCGCACGCCAGCGATACCGAGAACCTGGAGAAGTTGATCTCGGAGGTGCCCCCGCGCACCGGGCTGCGCTACGTGTGCGCGCTGGCCTACGTCGATCCGCAGGCCGGCGGGGAGCGAGTGTTCCTCGGGGAGTGCCCCGGGCGCATGGCCGGCGGGCCCGCGGGCGGCGGCGGCTTCGGCTACGACCCCGTTTTCGTCGTCCCGGGGCGCGATTGCGAGAGGACGATGGCCGAACTGAGCGAATCCGAGAAGGACGCGATCAGCCACCGGGGTCACGCCGTCCGTGAGCTGGCCGGCTGGCTGCGGGGGAAGACGTGATCGTGGGCTCCACGACTGCCGGGCCGGCCCAGACGGAGGGGCTCAAGCAACGCACGGCCGTCCTCTCGGTCCTCTCCAACTCGGGCCTGATCCTGCTGAAGGTGATCGCCGGAACCGTCACCGGCTCGGTGGCGATTCTCACCGACGCGATTCACTCCAGCATCGACCTGATCGCCTCGATCGTCGCCTACGTCTCGATTCGCAAGGCGGACGAGCCGGCCGACGAGACCCACCGCTACGGCCACGAGAAGATCGAGAACCTGGCCGCCGCGATCGAGGGCATCCTGATCCTGCTGGGCTCGGCGGCGATCGCGTTCGCCGCGGTGCGGAGGCTGCTCGGCCACGGTCATGTCCACACCGTCGGGCTCGGCATCGGCGTGGCGGCGTTCGCGCTGGTGCTAAACATCGCCGTCTCCACGGTGCTGGCCCGCAATGCCCGCCTGACGCGGTCGGCCGCGCTCGAGGGTGATGCCGCGCACCTGCGGACCGACGCGCTGAGCTCAGGCGCCGTGCTCGTGGCGCTGGCGCTGGTCAAGCTCACGGGGGCGCAATGGCTCGATCCGGCGGTGGCTCTGGCGGTGGCGGGAATGATCGTGGTCACCGGCGTGCGGCTGCTGACGCGCTCCTCCCGGGTGCTCGTGGATCAGGCGCTGCCCCCTGACGAGGTGGATGCGATCCGTGAGTCGATCGCCGCCTTCTCTCCCCAGGGCGTGGTCGGCTACCACGAGCTCCGCACGCGGCTGGCCGGTGCCCGGCGCTACGTCGACCTGCACGTCCAGTTCCGGTCCGGGACCTCGCTGGAGAGCGCCCATCGCACTGTGCACGAGCTCCAGGACGTGATCGCGGCGCGGTTGCGAGGCGCTGACGTACTGATCCATCTGGAGCCCGAGGATCGTGTGCGCCCGGGGGAGGAGGTGGAGCTCAGCGGAGGTTGATGGCCGCCGACAGCGCCACCGCAAGGGTCACCCCGGCGTAGCCCAGGTAGCCCTGAAGCACGAGGATCAGGACCGCAATCAGGCAGATGAGAACAGTGGTCAGCCAGGCCGCTCGCGCGAGGTTCACCGCCCCATTCTCGCCTGCCCGGCCGATGCGGTCCGCCCGCGGGCCAACGCGGGCCCTCTTGCCTCAGGCCGGTTGAGGATCTCCGCCGGGAGCGAATGCCATCAGCTCGACGAGGTTGCCCGCCGGGTCCCGGACGTAGGCGCGAGGCGATCCCCAATGCTCGCGCCGCGGATCCACGTCGTGGCCGCGCGACCGGAGGCTGGCCAGCCGCTGCGCGTAGTCCGAGACCACCAGGCCCACGTGACCGGACTGGGGTTGCGCCCCGTCGACCGGCATCAGGTGGATCTGGCTGGCGTCGTGCGCCAGCCAGACGGCGCGGTCCCCGATGCCGGGCGGCGTCGGCACCTGACGCAGCCCCAGCAGCGCGTAGAACTCGATGCACGCGAGGAGCGTGGGGGGCGGAACTTCACGCGTGGCGTGCTGGAGCATCAGACGATCCCGTCGCAGATGTGCGCAAATTCCGGGGATTGAGGCAACCCGGACGCGTCGATCCGCCCGAGAGGAGAGAATGGCCCGTGGCTGCGGGGTGTGGCAAGCAGAGCGGCATCCGCGGGCCATGTTAGTTTCGGGAAAATTCGTACCATCTATCGAGGAGGGAGCAAGTGACAAAGTCGGAATTCGTCGACCAGGTTGCTGACCGCGCCGGGTTGAACAAGAAAGATGCCGCCGGAGCCGTTGACGCGGTTCTGGAGACGATCGAGGAAACACTCAAGCGAGGCGGCGAAATCACCTTTTCGGGCTTTGGAAAGTTCAGCGTCTCGGACCGGAGCGCGCGTGAAGGTCGTAACCCGGCAACGGGGGAGAAGATCAAGATCGCCGCTTCGAAGGTGCCGAAGTTCACTCCGGGCGCGGGGCTGAAGAAGTCGATCAAGTAGGACGCCCGCCGTCGCGGGGCTCAGCGGGCCTCGAACCTCTGGCGAGTCGCGAGTCGCGGGTGGCGAGCTTCGGCGAGCGGCTCGCGAGCGCGGTCGCTGACCGAAGCTCGCAGCTCGTGCTGGGGCTGGATCCGGACCCAGCCCGTCTGTGGCCGCGGGCGCTGGAGCTCGCTGGCGGGGCGGGTGATCCGCCGGTGCCGCCGGCGCAGAGGGCGGCGCTGGCCGTCGCGATCCACTGCACGCTGGCGATCGAGGCCGCCGGGGAGCATTGCGTGGCGGTCAAGCCGCAGGTGGCCTGCTTCGAGCGTCTCGGCGCTCCCGGCTGGGCGGCGCTGGCCGAGGTGGTCCAGCGAGCTCGCGAGCACGGTCTGCTGGTGATCGCCGACGCCAAGCGCGGCGACATCGACGTCTCGGCGGCCGCCTACGCGCAGGCCTTCTTCGGCGAGCACCCCACTCCCTTCGGGCCCGTCGCCAGCCTGGGCGCCGACGCGCTCACGGTCAGCCCCCTGCTCGGGGCCGACTCGCTGGCGCCGATCCTCGCCTGTGCGCGGGAGGTGGGCGGCGGCCTGTTCGTGCTCGTGCGCACGTCCAATCCCGGCGCGGCCGACGTGCAGGAGCTGCGCCTGACGGCCGGGGACACCGTCTCCGAGCGCCTCGCCGAGCTGGTCGAGCGCCTCGGCGCGGCTCCCGGCTCCACGTCGAGCCTGTCCGATGTCGGCGCCGTGGTCGGAGCGACCGCGCCGGAGTGGATCGCGCGCCTGCGAGAGCTGATGCCCACGGCGGCGTTCCTGCTACCGGGCGTCGGGGCGCAGGGAGGCCGGGTGGAGGACCTCGCCCCGGCGTTCGCACCCGGACCCGCGGGCGGCCTGGTAACGGCCTCGCGCGCGATCGTCCGCGCCCACGAGCAGCACGGTGGGGACCCGGCCGCCGCCGCCCATCGCGAGGCAGCGCGGCTGCGCGAGCGGGCCTGGAAGCTCGCCGCCTGACGGCGAGCCCGCCGCTTCGCCGCCCCGGCGGAGGCACGTTCGAAGGCGCTTGTATGATCGGGGCGCGATGCAGCCTCGGAGCCGAGCGCGCTACCTGGCGCCGATCGCGCTGGCTGCGGCGCTGGCGGGAACCTATCTGGTCGTGCATTCCGGCGTCACCGCCAGGCAGTCGAACGTCCACCACGTGAGCGGGTCCGGGCAGCCTCACCGGCGGTTCGCGCGCAGGCGCTTCTACGCCGTGCAGCCCGGCGAGAACCTCACCAGCATCGCGACCAAGACCGGCATTCCGGTGGGGGAGCTGGAGGCGCTGAACCCCAGCGCCGACCCCAACAGCCTCCAGACCGGCCAGCGCCTGAGGCTGCGGCGATGAGGGTGGCCGCGGGTCGGGTATCGGCGCCGCTGGTCGTGGTGCTACTGGCGGCCGCCTCGATGGCCGCCCCCGGCGCCGCGTCGGCCGCCTTCGATCCTGCGCCCGGCGCTCGCGCCGCGGTGTTGGTGGAGCAGAGCACGGGGCAGCGCCTCTTCGCACGGGCCGCCGACCAGAGCCTGCCCGTGGCCAGCGCGACCAAGCTGATGACCGCGCTCGTGACCTTGGAGCACGTCCATCGCCTGGCCACCGTGTTCGCGCAGAACCTCTTCTACCCCGCCGCGGTCGATTCGCAGATCGGGCTCGTGCCGGGGGAGCGCATGAGCGTCCACGACCTGCTGCTGGCGCTGATGCTCCCCAGCGCCGACGACGCCGCCGAGGATCTGGCCGACAACGTCGGTCACGGCTCGGTGGGCGGCTTCGTGGCGATGATGAACGCCCGTGCCCGCCAGCTCGGCCTCACCCACACCCACTACTCGACCCCGATCGGGCTGGATACCGCCGGCAACTTCTCCAGCGCCGGCGATCTCGTCCGGCTGGCCATCTTCCTGCGCGCCCACAGCCCCTTCTTCAAGAGGATCGTGGCGCTGCCGCGTGCGGTCCTGCACACCGGGAACCAGGTCAGGGTGGTGCTCAACCGCAACGGCCTGGTGGCGCGCTTTCCCTGGATCAACGGCGTCAAGACCGGCTACACCCTCGGCGCCGGGTACGTCCTGGTCGCATCCGCCACGCGCGGGAGCATGACCCTGCTGAGCGCGGTGCTGGGGACCGACAGCGAGACGGCGCGCGACGACAGCACGCTCGCCCTGCTCGGGTACGGCTTTCGCCACTTCAGGCTCGCGCGCCCGGTCACCGCGGGCGTCGTGCTGGCGCAGCCGACCGCGCAGGATCGCCCCGGCGTCAGGGCCAAGCTCGTCGCTGCCGCCGGCTTCAGCCGCGTGATCTCCGATTCGGACCGGGTGTCCCTGCAGGTCCGCGCCCCGGCGACGCTGGCCGGGCCCCTGGCGCGGCGCTCGGCGCACGGGTACGTCCAGATCCTGGTCGACGGCCGTCCCGTGGGCCGGGTGGCGCTGCTGCTGGCCCAGCCGCTGGCAGCGGTGAGCCCGCTGGCGATCGCAGCTCGCTTCCTGCTCCACGGCTCCACGCTGGTGGGGCTCCTGGCGCTGTGCGGCGTCGGTGCCGTGGCGGCCGGCGTTTGGCGCCGGAGATGGAGGGAAAGACAGCAAGCCGGTCCGGTGCAGGCATGATCATCACCGTGACGCTCAACGCCGCCCTCGACAAGACGCTCGAGGTGCCGAGCTTCACCCCCGGACGCCGGCATCGCACCGTCGATCAGACCACGATGGCCGGCGGCAAGGGGGTCAACATCGCGCGCGCGATCAAGCGCCTGGGCCAACCGGTGATCGCCACCGGGCTGGCCGGGGGCGCCACCGGCAACCGGATCGTCGAGGCGCTGAACGACGAGGCGATCCTCAACGGCTTCGTCCGAATCCGCGAGGAGTCGCGGACCAACACCGCAGTGCTCGATCCCACCACCGGCCTGCACACCGAGATCAACGAGCGCGGGCCGTCCGTGTCGCCGACCGAGCTGGAGCTGTTCCGGGAGAAGCTGCTCTACCTGGCCAAGGGAGCCAGCATCTGCGTGTTCGCGGGCACCTTGCCGCGGGCCATGGACACCGACATCTACGCCGGCCTGATCCGCGAGGTGCGCAAGCTCGGCGTGATGACGATCATCGACACCGAGGGCGAGCCGCTGCGCCTGGCGATGCGCGCCGAGCCTGCTCTGGTCTCACCCAACGAGCTGGAGGCGGAGGAGCTGGTCGGCCACGAGTTCAACGATGTGGATGACCGCGCTCACGCGGCGCTGGAGATGAGCCGCCTGGGCGCACGCGAGGCGGTCATGACGGTGGCCGACGGCTGCTATGCCAACGTGCTGGAGGACGGTGCCAGCCGCCTGTACCGGGTCAGGGTGGAGGAGCAGGAGGCGCGATCGAGGATCGGCTCCGGCGACGCCCTCCTGGCCGGCTACGTGGCGGCCCGGTACGCCGGGCAGCTGCCGTTGCCCTGCCTGCGCTTCGCCGTGGCCTGCGGCGCCGAGTCCACCCAGCACTTCGGCGCGGGCATCATCGATCCCGCCCGGGTGGAGAAGCTGCTCGGTGAGGTGCAGTCCGAGCGGCTGCAGGCCCCCGCGGTCCGTTGAGCCGCACCGGTTTGGCGGCCGGGGGCCGATGCTAGAGTCGCTGACCTGATGGTTGCCGCCGTCGCCCGCGCGCTCGCGCCTCTTCCCGCACCCCGCTCGATGCCGTCCGCCCGGCGGAATACGCTGCGCAGATGGAAGTAGAGATTGGCCGCGGGAAGAAGGCCCGCCGCGCTTACGGGCTCGACGACATCGCGATCGTCCCCTCCCGACGAACGCGTGATCCCGACGATGTCGACGTCTCCTGGACGCTCGGGCCCTACCGGTTCGACCTGCCGCTGCTGGCGGCGGCGCTCGACGGCGTGGTCTCGCCACAGACGGCGGGCCTGATCGGCAAGCTGGGGGGTCTGGCGGTGCTCAACCTCGAGGGCATCTTCTGCCGCTACGAGGACGCCGACGCGCAGCTGGAGCGGATCTCCACCTTCTCGCGTGACATCGCCACCCGGGAGATGCAGGACATCTACCGGGAGCCGGTGAAGCCAGAGCTGATCGCCCAGCGCATCCAGGAGATCAAGGCCCAGGGCGTGGTCGCCGCCGCCTCGTTGACGCCCCAGAAGGTCCGGACCCACTACGAGGTCGCGCTGGAGGCGGGGCTGGACATCCTCGTGATCCAGGGCACTGTCGTCTCGGCCGAGCACGTCTCCCTGGACGAGAGCCGGCCACCGCTCAACCTCAAGGAGTTCATCCGGGAGCTGGCCCCCACGCCGGTCGTGGTGGGCGGTTGCGCCTCCTACCACACGGGCCTGCACCTGATGCGCACCGGTGCCGCCGCGGTGCTGGTCGGGGTGGGACCAGGAGCGATCTGCACCACCCGCGGCGTGCTCGGGATCGGCGTGCCCCAGGCCACCGCGATCGCCGACGTCGCTGCCGCCCGCTCGCAGCACATGCTGGAGACCGGCGACTACGTCAAGGTCGTCGCCGACGGCGGGATGCGCAACGGCGGCGACATCGCCAAGGCCATCGCCTGTGGCGCCGACGCGGTGATGCTCGGCTCCGCGCTCGCTCGTGCCTACGAGGCGCCCGGCCGCGGCTACAACTGGGGCATGGCCACCTTCCATCCGACGCTGCCGCGCGGCACCCGTGTGAGCACCACTCCCAACGGGACCCTGGAGGAGATCCTCAAGGGGCCCGCGCGGGAGAACGACGGCACCAACCTGATGGGCAGCCTGCGCACCTCGATGGCGACCTGCGGCTACCGGGACCTCGCCGAGTTCAACCGCGCCGAGCTGATGGTCGCGCCGGCGCTGCAGACCGAGGGCAAGCATCTGCAGCGCGAGCAGGGCGTTGGCATGGGCGCCGCCGGCAAGGCCGCGACCGTCGGCGTGGCCGACTAAGTGTCGGGACACTAACCCCCCCTTCTCGGTGCTTTCGTGCCGACGGTGACCACAACCGGCTCCTCCACGCTGGACGCCGAGCGCGCGGACGTACTCATCACCGAGCCCACCGAGGCCGGCGAGCAGGCGTCGACTCCAGCCGCGGCCACCGAGGAGGTCGTCGTGCTCGACTACGGCGGCCAGTACTCGCAGCTGATCGCCCGGCGGGTGCGCGAGTGCGGGGTGTTCTCGGAGCTGCTGCCCCATCACGTCGGCCCCCAGGAGGTGGCCCGGCGCCGGCCCAAGGGCGTGATCCTGTCCGGCGGCCCGGCCTCGGTCTACGCCGAGGGGGCGCCTCCGCTGGACCGCGAGCTGCTGCGGCTGGGCATCCCGGTGCTCGGCATCTGCTACGGCATGCAGCTGCTGGCGCGGGAGCTCGGCGGGCGCGTCGAGGGAGCGGAGGTGGGCGAGTTCGGTCGCTCCCGGTTGGACGTGCGGGAGAACGGGCGCCTGCTCGCCGGAACCCCCGCCGAGCAGTCGTGCTGGATGTCCCACCGCGACACCGTGTTCGCGCCGCCGCCCGGCTTCACCGCCCTCGCATCCTCCACGGCCTCGCCGGTGGCCGCGTTCGAGTCGGTGCCGGAGGACGTTTATGGCATCCAGTTCCATCCCGAGGTGGTGCACACGCCCTACGGCCAGCAGGTGCTGAGCAACTTCCTGCAGGACGTCTGCGGCTGCGAGCGCACGTGGAGCCCCGCCTCGGTGATCGAGGAGCAGATCGCCCGGATCCGGGCGCAGGTGGGCGACGGTCGGGCCATCTGCGGGCTCTCGGGGGGCGTCGACTCCAGCGTCGCCGCGCTGCTCGTGCACCGGGCCATCGGCGACCGGCTCACCTGCGTGTTCGTCGATCACGGGCTGATGCGCAAGAACGAGGGCGAGCAGGTGATCGCCGCCTTCCGGGACCACTTCCACGTACCGCTGGTGGCCGTCGAGGCCTCCGAGCGCTTCCTCGCGCGGCTGCGCGGGGTCAGCGATCCCGAGGAGAAGCGCAAGCGGATCGGCGCTGAGTTCATTCGGGTCTTCGAGGAGGAGGCCGACCGGCTGCAGGACGTTCGCTTCCTGGTGCAGGGAACGCTGTACTCCGACGTGATCGAGTCCGGTGGTGGTACGGGTGCGGCCACGATCAAGTCCCATCACAACGTCGGCGGCCTTCCTGAGGACCTGCAGCTCGGCCTCGTCGAGCCGTTGCGGGCGCTGTTCAAGGATGAGGTCCGCGCGGTCGGGGAGGAGCTCGGCCTGCCCGAGCGGCTGGTCTGGCGCCAGCCCTTCCCGGGCCCCGGTCTGGCGATCAGGATCGTCGGCGGCGAGGCCACCTGGGAGCGCTTGGAGACGCTGCGTGAGGCCGACGCCATCCTGCAGGAGGAGATCCGCGGGGCGGGCCTCTACCGGGAGCTGTGGCAGTCCTTCTGCGTGCTGCCGGACATTCGCACCGTGGGGGTCCAGGGCGACGCCCGCACCTACGGAAACGTGATCGTGATCCGCGCGGTCACCAGCGACGATGCCATGACCGCCGACTGGGCGCGCCTGCCCTACGACCTGCTCGAGCAGATCGCCTCCCGCATGATCAACGAGATCCGCCCGGTGGGCCGCGTGGTGCTGGACATCACCAGCAAGCCGCCCGGGACGATCGAGTGGGAGTAGTCCGAGCTCCCAGCTGCGCCCGAGCGTCGTAGCGCCAGAGCGCCTACTATCATCGCTCACGGGCCGCGCGCTCCCGCGCGCCCGCCTGCCTGCCATGAAGACCTACGTAGCCAAACCGACAGACAGAGAGCGCGACTGGCTCGTGGTCGACGCCACCGGGCTGACGCTCGGCCGCCTGGCCACGCAGATCGCCGACGTCCTGCGCGGCAAGCGCAAGCCGACCTACACCCCGCACGTCGACACCGGTGACTTCGTCGTCGTCGTGAACGCCGAGAAGATCGCCGTGACCGGCAAGAAGCTCTCCGACAAGCGCTACTACCGCCACTCCGGCTACCCGGGAGGCCTGAAGTCCCGCAGCCTGGCCGAGATGCTCGACCGGCGTCCCGAGGAGGTCATCCGTCTGGCCGTCAAGGGCATGTTGCCCCGCAACCGGCTGGCACGCAAGCAGCTGACCAAGCTGAAGATCTACGCGGGTCCCGAGCACCCTCATGCCGCCCAGCAGCCGCAACCGATGGAGATCAAGTTTTGAGCGAAGTCGAGCGCCCCGAGGACGAGCAGCGCCCCGAGGACCAGGTTCCTCCCGCCGAGGCGACAGCCCCGGACGGCCCGCCGGAGGCCCTCTCGGATACGGCCGGCCACGACGTTCCCGCAGCTGTGGAGCCTGCAGGCGCACCGGAGCCTCCGACCGCGCCCGAGCCCCCGGCGGAGGTGGCGCAGCCCGTGGCGCCCGACCATCCGGTGACCCCGGAGCGACCATTCGCCGCCGAGGAGCAGACCGAGGAGGACGAGGACGTCGCACCGCGGGTGAAGCCCGCGATCCCGGGCGCAGACCTGGTGCCCGACATCGTCCCCGAAGGCGAGCAGTTCCTCGATGCCGAGGCTCAGGCCGCCGCCGAGGCCGAGGCCGAAGCCGCTGCGGCCCGCGAGCAGGAGTCCGAGGAGGAGACCCAACCGATCGCCAACGCCGCGATCGACCTCGCCGCCGGTGCTCGCTACACAGCCACCGGCAAGCGCAAGACCGCCGTTGCCCGCGTGACCCTGAAGCCTGGAGCCGGGACCTACCTGATCAACGGCAAGGTCCTGAATGACTTCTTCCCGCGGGCCACGCTCCAGCGGATGATCCGCCAGCCCCTGGAGACGGTGGGTTACGAGGACCGGATGGACGTGGTCGCGCTGATGCACGGCGGCGGGGTCGCGGCTCAGGCCGGCGCCCTGCGCCACGGCATCAGCCGGGCGCTGATCGTCGCCGATCCCCAGCTGCGCGGCGAGCTCAAGCGGCGCGGATTCCTGACTCGTGATCCGCGGGTCAAGGAGCGCAAGAAGGCCGGGCTGAAGAAGGCCCGCAAGCGGCCGCAGTTCTCCAAGCGCTGACCCGGCCGCAATGGCGCGTCAGCTTTTCGGCACGGACGGCGTCCGGGGCCGCGCCGGGCACTTCCTGACGGCCGAGCTCGCGCTGGCGCTGGCGCGCGCCGCGGTGGCTCATCAACCGCAGCCGCGCCCGCAGGTCCTGATCGTCCGCGATACCCGCGAGTCAGGGGAAATGCTGGAGGCGGCGATCGCCGCCGGCGTGACCGCCGCCGGCGGCGACGCCCTGCTGGGCGGGGTGCTGCCCACCCCTGCGGCTCCGCTGCTGGTGCGCCGGCACGGACTCCACCTTGCCGCCGTGATCTCGGCCTCGCACAACCCCTACGAGGACAACGGCATCAAGCTGTTCGCCGCCGATGGCTTCAAGCTCTCCGACAGCCGCGAGCACGAGATCGAGGCCGAGCTGGAGAAGCCGATGGCGGCCCCAGCGGCCATCGGTCACGTTCGTCGCCTGGACGGCGCGCTGGAGCACTACCTGGACGCGCTCCACACCCGCTTCGGGAAGCTCGACCTGTGCGGCCGGCGGATCCTCCTGGACTGCGCTCACGGGGCCACCTACCGAGCTGCACCGGAGATCTTCAGGCGCCTGGGGGCCGAGGTGGAGGTGCTGGCCGACCAGCCCGACGGTCGCAACATCAACGACGGCTGCGGCTCGACCCACCTGGAGGACATCTGCGCGGCGATGCGGGCCGGCGGCCACGACGCCGGCTTTGCCTTCGACGGCGACGGCGATCGCGTGCTGGCGGTGGACCGCACCGGCGAGGTCGTCGACGGTGACGAGCTGGTGGCACTCGCGGCCCTGCATCTGCGGCGCCGCGGCCGCTTGCCCGGGGACGGGGTGGCGATCACGGTGATGACCAACTACGGCTTCCACAACGCGATGGCGGCAGCCGGGATCCAGGTGGCGACCACCGCCGTCGGGGACCGTTACGTGCTCGACGAGCTGCGCCGCCGGGGCTGGTCGCTCGGGGGTGAGCAGTCCGGGCACATCATCGAGCTGGGCTTCGGCCCCTCCGGGGACGGCATCGCCAGCGCGCTGCTGACCCTCGAGGCTCTGGCCGGAGCCGATCTCGCCGATCGCCACGCGATGGAGAAGCTGCCCCAGCGCTTGGTCAACATCCGCGCGACCGATCGCGCCGCCCTGGTGGCCGCCATGGAGGACACTGAGGTGAAGGCCGCGACCGAGCAGGAAGGGGAGGCCCTCTCCGGGCGCGGCCGGGTGCTGGTGCGCGCCTCGGGAACCGAGCCCCTGATCCGGGTGATGGTGGAGGCCCCGAGCGAGCGTGAGACCGATGAGGTCTGTGAACGGCTGGTCGGGGTGGTGCAGACGACGCTCGCCCCCCGCTGAAGCGCTAACCGGCCGCTATCTCACCGCCTCGTTCTCAGCGGGCATCCAGCGCTCCTCGATGTGTCCGTAGCGCCAGACCACGAGCGCGATCGCCCAGGTGGCAACGAACATCCCGACGATGATGAAGCCGAGGGCATTGATGTTGATGTGCTCCAACCAGGCCCAGAAGGGTCCCCGCGCGTTCAGTTTCTGTGCGAAAAGGCCACCCAGCTCGATCGTGCCGATCACGAGCGCTACGGCCACCGAGAGCCCGGTCACCGCGATGTTGTAGAAGACCTTGCGCACGGGCTTGGAGAACGCCCAGCCGTAGGCGAAGTTCATGAACGACCCGTCGATCGTGTCCAGTAGCGACATTCCGGCGGCGAACAGGATCGGCAGGCAGAGGATCGCCCAGAACGGCAGCCCCGCGCCGGCGGCGCCGCCGGCCAGGAACAGCAGCGCGACCTCGCTCGCGGTATCGAAACCGAGCCCGAACAGCACCCCCAGCGGATACATCTTCCACGAGTGCGTGATCGTGTTGGTGAAGCGGCCAAAGAACCGGTTCATCAGCCCGCGGGTATTGAGCTGATGCTCCAGCTGCGCCTCGTTGTATTGGCCGCTGCGCATCTCGCCGAACACCTTGATGATGTCCCAGAGGATCACGACGTTGAGCGCCGCGATCACGTACAGGAAGGCTCCGGAGACGCCGGTGCCGATCCAGCTGGTGACCTCGTGCAGCGAGGAGCCGGCGTGGGAGACCGGGCCCTCCAGCGCCTTGACTCCGACAGCGAACAAGAAGGCGAGCACGAACACGACCGTCGAGTGTCCGAGCGAGAAGAAGAAGCCAACGCTCATCGGGCGCTTGCCCTCGGCCATCAACTTGCGGGTGGTGTTGTCGATCGCCGAGATGTGATCGGCGTCGAACGCGTGTCTCATGCCCAGCGTGTAGGCCGTCACGCCGGTACCGATCGCAAAGGCTCCCGAGGCACCCAGGTGGTAGTGATGCGGGGCGACTACGAAGAACAGCAGAAAGAAGCCGACCGCGTGCAATCCGAGCACGACCGAGGCCATGAGCGCAACGGTGCGCCACTGGCCGGCATCCAGCGATCTTCGCAGCCGTCGCAGCTGGGATCCCATCGCTAAGTGGCGGCGGGGGGGCCGCCGACCTCTACGCGCCAGTCGACTTCGGTGACCGTGCCACCGACGATCTTGCAGTCCCGCGCGCGGGACTGGCTGTGGAGCCAGAGGGTGTAGCTGCCCTCGGTGATCTTGTCGAAGACGGCAGCGTAGTTGGTCCCGCTCGGTATCGGCCGCTCGAGGATGTGCTGGTGGAACTTCTCGCCGTCGGCGCCGGTGGGGCTGACTTCGATCGGCGTGTCGATGAGCTCCACATCGGCGTAGACGATCAGCGCGCCCTGGTCTCCGCCGATGTCGAGAACGACTGGTTCGGGATGGGGTCGCGCGACGGGTTCGGGACTCATGGCTTCCTCCGCAATGGGGTGCCGTCCACGGGAGCCGGGGTCTCGGCCCGGCTCCCGTGGGACAGCGTTTCGACGATCAGCGCTCCCGGAGCCCTAGGAGGGCGGGGTGTCGAACCCGTCGTGCGGGCTTCCCAGGTAGGGGAAGTAGGACAGGAACCGCGCTGCTCCTTCGGCCCCGGACCCTGGAGCACCGGTCGGAGGCTCCGGAACTCCCTGCGTGACCTTGCCCGCCGCCGCGTCGGGCGTGAAGGACTTGTCCACGAGCGCGTAGGTGACGCCGGCCAAGGCCCTCAGCTCGATCGTCACGATGTCGTCGGTCACCCGTCGCCCGTTCGGGAACCCGGCGGCATCCTTGCCGAGCAGGCCGAGCGGGTTGGGGTTGGCCGTGGGCGGAATCGCGACGTTCAGCCGCAGCATGTCGCCGAGGTGCTTGCCGGTGTTGTTCTGGAACCCCGGAACGATCCCCTTCGGCAGGCCCGTGAGGAAGATGGCCTCGATGTCCGCTCGTGGCTTCCGGGAGGCGTTCAGCTTGGCCAGGTTCGGGAACACCCCCGGGTACAGGACCGGCAGCAGCGCCGCCAGCTCGGGGTGAACCACACCCTTGGTGAAGCCCTTGTCGTCGATCGGGTAGCTGCGATTCCACTCGTCCTTGCGGCCCTGTGGCACCAGCAGCTCGTTGAACAGCGGGTTGGCGAGCCGGGAAACCTGCACCCAGGGTCCGGACTCGGCTCCCCTGCGCTTCTCGTCGCCGCGCACCTGCATCTTGCGGCGGCTCGCGCCACCCCAGATGCCGATCGTCGCATCCGCGCTGAGCGGGTTCTTGGGCACGTTGCGGTGGCGGGTGAGCTCCCGGATCGGGATCTGCAGGGCGATCGTGTGCACGTTCGTCCCGCTCTTGAGGGTGTCAATCCCCGACGCCGCCGCGATCGAACCGAGATGCAGGTTCTGGAACGGACGCAGGTCGCCGAGGTCAAAGACGGCACCGAGGTCGGCGAAGAACCCGTCGTTGCGCTGACCGGCGAACACCCTGATGCCGCCGGGCAGGTTGTGGATGCCCTCCGAGGCCAACTTGGGGTAGTTGGGCGTGGAGTGCACGCCGACGTTGCACGGAGGACAGGCGAGGTTGCGGCCGAGCACCGTCCGCTTGAGGTGGCTGTGCGGCTTGGGATGGTGCCTCCCCCGCCCGCGACTTTCCAATCCCTCCCCTTCCGCCGTCTTGGCGCGCGCGGTCGTCCCTGCCGGCTCGGTGCCCTCGATCCGGGTGACCGTGTAGGTCTGGCGGCGGTTGAACGTCTTGTCGTAGATCGACGTGATCGGACCCGTGTTGTACAGGAACGTGTTCTCGTTCCGGACCCGGGTCGTGAACTGGAACTCGTAGGCGATATCCGCCAGCCCGGTCTCGTTGTTGCTGACGTAGATGTAGTACTTGACATCATCGCCGAACTCGTAGAAGTTCGGGCCAGCGGCGGCGGCCTCCAGCGGGATGTAGTTCGTCAGGATCGTCACCTTGTCAGGGTGGTCGGGGCTGACGAACGCGTACGTGTCGGTGTTGTCGGCAACCGGGTCCTTGCTGATCTCCGGCGCTTCGCGATGTGATGACATGGGTCCGGTCTCCTTTAGGCGTTGTGGCCGCGGGCGGCGTCGAGCAGACGCTTGGCCAGTGCCGGGTCGCGGTAGCTTCTCTCCACGGTGCCCTGGACCACCGTGACCTCGCCCTTCTCGGCGTCGTGCACGTAGGCCATCACCGGCTCGTCCGGCATGTCCCCCTGGGGATGGACCAGCTCACCCATCCCGCTCTCCTTGGCGGCAGCGGGCGAGGCGAAGGCCAGCGTTGCCGCCGACGGAACCGCGGCTACCGCCAGACCGGTGGCCACGCCACCGGACCTCTGGACGAAGGAGCGCCGGTTCAGGCCCCCCCCGTCCGTGTTCCCTACTTCACGTTCAGACATGAGGTCCAACTCCCTCTGCAGCTGTCACCGGAAAAAATGGACAGATGAACTACGCCTACGAGCGCGACCCGGAATCGGATCATCGGCCCGTGTGAGAGCCGCGGGAGCTTCGCCCCCTGTCATAGGTGTGAACGGCGTCTAGATCATGCGCTCTGACTCGGGCACCTTGCGCACCTCGGAGGCGATCCGCTGCATCGATGCACCTCCGGGTAGACGATCGCCTTGCCGCTGGTGGTGAGGCCAACCGAGATGCCGCGCTCGGGATCGGCGTAGCCCATCATGTTGATCAGGCCCAGGTGGCCGAAGGCCTTGTCGGTGTCCAGGCCGAAGGGGCTGAGGACCTTGGCCCCCAGCATGAGGCCGTAGCTGAAGCGCGTCGGGAAGCCCAGGGAGAGGTCGATCTCCAGGCGTGACTGCTCGGTCAGAGCCCGGCGCAGAGTTTCGGTCTCCATCACCCGGACGCCGTCGAGCTCGCCCCCGCAGCGGAAGATCTCAAAGAAGCGCGACAGCTCGTTCCCGCTGGTTATGAGGTTGGCGCCGGGGATCAGGGAAGACATGAAGCGCGGGTCGTTGGAGATCTCCACCACCTCGTCGAGCGGCAGGGTCAGCACCCGCTTGACCAGGTTCGAGAGCGGCGGCAGCAGCGGCGGTCCCGTCACGTAGTTGAGGCCCACCCGATCCACGTCCGGGCGGGCCACGCCGTAGTTGCCCCAGCGGAAGTCCAGCGGGTCCAGGATCTCCTCGGCGAGGATCTCGCTGATGGGCTTGCCCGTCACCCGCCAGACGATCTCGCCGAGGATGAAGCCCCCGGACACGGCGTGATAGGCGAGCAGCGTGCCCGGCTTGACGAACGGCTTGGCCTCGCAGATCGTCCGGGTCAGGAACTCACGGTCGTTGACGCGGTCGAGGTCCAGGGCAGCCTTCGGCAGCCCCGGAACGCCGGCCCGGTGGGCCAGCACGTGCGCGATCGTGGTCTCGCCCTTGCCGTGAGCCGCGTACTCAGGGATGTAGTCGGTGACCTTGTCGCAGATGTCGAGCGCTCCCTTCTCTTGGAGCAGGTGGATGACCAGCGCCGTGATCGCCTTGGAGGCGGAGAACACGCAGAAGGGGGTGTCGGTCTGCAGCGGCACCTTCGGGGTGTCGGGCTCGTCCTGGGGGCCGTTTCCGCGCGCGTGGCCGACGGCGCGGTCGAGCACCACCTCGCCGTGACGCCGCACGCACAGCTGCAGCGCCGGATGCACGCCGGTGCGGTAGAGCGCGCAACCCGCCGCCCAGATCCGCTCCACGGTGCGTTCGCTGAGACCGACCGCCTCCGGGTCCCGTTCCTGGCCGACGTCGGTGACGGCCTGAAGGTCCTTCGGCACCTGGATCCGCCGCAGCGGGTCGGGGACGAGCGGCAGGCGCGGGACCCTGAGCACGCGCGGAACTGTATGGACTGCGCCCGGGAGTGCGCCTGGCGCCCGGCGCCCGGCCGGACGCCGGGGCAGGCTCTAACATGAAGCGCTCGCTCTCCGGCACTCCAGGAGGGCGCGGGTCGCCGCTGCGACTCGACCGCGAACCCGGGACACAGGAGCGTCAGGCGCATGTGCGGCATCGTCGGCTACGTCGGAAAGCGGGAGGTGAGACCGCTGCTGCTGGCCGGGCTCGAGAAGCTCGAATACCGCGGCTATGACAGCGCCGGGATCTCCGTGCTCAGTGACGGTCGCATCGACGCGGTCCGCGCCGTGGGGAATCTCAGCGCGCTCCGCGGTGCCCTCGTCGAGCGCCCGCCGCCGGCGGCGGTGGCGCTGGCCGAGCCTCCCGGCCCGGGCACCGGCATCGGGCACACCCGCTGGGCGACCCACGGCCGCGTCACCGAGGAGAACGCCCACCCGCACTTCGACAACACTGATCGCATCCACATCGTGGTCAACGGGATCGTCGAGAACTACGTCGCGCTCAAGGAGCGCCTCGGGGAGGAGGGAGCGCACTTCACCTCGGAGACCGACGCCGAGGTGATCGCGCACCTGGTCGCGGGCCACATCGAGCATGGCCTGGTGGAGGCTGTCCGCCGGGCCTACGGCGATCTGCGTGGGCACTACGCGTTCGTGGCCATGAGCGCCGACGAGCCGGGACTGCTGGTCGGCGCCCGCAACGAGTGCCCGCTGATCATCGGCCGGGGCGACGGCGAGCAGTTCATCGGCTCGGCGATCCCGGCCTTCTTGCGGGAGACCCGGAACGTTCAGTACATCGGCGATGACGAAATCGTGGTGCTGCGTCCCGACGGCGTCGAGCTCCTGAATGCCGCGGGGATGCCGCTGCAGCGCGAGGTGGTGGAGATCGACTGGGACACCGAGACCGCCGAGAAGCAGGGCTATGAGACGTTCATGCTCAAGGAGATCCACGAGCAGGCGGACGCGGTGGCCGAGACACTCGGGGAGCGCGTCGCTCGTGAGGACGGCGTCGACCTCGGCGACCTCGGCGTGATCGACGACGTCGTGCTGGCCGGGATCCGGCGCGTGGTGATCGTCGCCTGCGGAACCTCCTACCACGCCGGGTTGATCGGCCGCTACGCCATCGAGGAGTGGGCGCGGGTGCCGGTGGAAGTGGACATCGCCTCCGAGTACCGCTACCGCAACCCGGTGGTGGGCCCTGGCGATCTGGTGATCGGGATCTCGCAGTCGGGTGAGACCGCCGACACCCTGGCGGCGATGCGTACCGCACGCGGGCGCGGCGCCACCGTGCTGGCGATCGCCAACGTCATGGGCTCGCAGGCGACTCGGGAGGCCGACGGCGTGCTCTACACCCGGGCCGGGCTGGAGATCGGCGTCGCTGCCACCAAGACGTTCGTCAGCCAGGTGGCCGCGATGTACCTGGTCGCGTTGCACCTCGGCGAGCTCCGCGGCACGCTTGCACCACCGGCGTTGAGCGAGGCCATCGCGGAGCTCAAGCACCTCCCGCACCTCATAGCGGAGATGCTTCAGCACGGCGACTCCGGTCTTCAGGAGATCGCCCAGCGGGTGCACGGCGCCGACTTCTTCCTCTACCTCGGCCGCCACGTCGGGCTGCCGGTGGCGCTCGAGGGCGCGCTGAAGCTCAAGGAGATCTCCTACATCGCCACCGATGCCTACGCCGCCGGTGAGATGAAGCACGGGCCGATCGCCTTGCTGGACGAAAGCACTCCGGTAGTGGTTGTGGCCACCGAATCGCCGGTGCTGGCCAAGGTGATCTCCAACATCCAGGAGGTGCGGGCGCGCGGCGCCCGGGTGATCGCCGTGGCCACCGAGGGTGACCAGCAGATCACCGAGCACGCCGACGAGGTGATCCGCGTGCCCGGCACGCAGTGGATGCTCACGCCGCTGCTGGCGGTCATCCCGTTGCAGCTGCTGGCCTACAAGATCGCCCGGTTGCGCGGACTGAACGTCGACCAGCCGCGTAACCTGGCCAAGACGGTGACCGTGGAGTGAGCTTGAAGGTCGGGGTCGACCTGCTGGAGATCGAGCGCCTGGAGCGGGCGCTGGCCCGCCGTCCGCGGCTGATCGGTCGCCTGTTCACGGCGCGTGAGCAGGAGTACGCCGCCGCGCGGGCCCGCCCTGGCCAGCACCTCGCCGCCCGCTTCTGCGCCAAGGAGGCGGTGGCCAAGGCGCTCCAGCTGGAGGGGTGGAGCTTTCAGGAGGTGGAGATCCTGGGCGGCGACGGCCCGCCCCGGCTGTGCCTGCACGGGGCCGTGGCCGCTCGCGCCCGGTCGCTGGGAGTGGAGGTGGCGATCTCGCTGACCCACACCGGGCGCGAGGCTGCGGCGGTGGCGGTGGCCTCATGAGGCTGCCCTCGTGGCTGGAGCCCCTGCCCGACGCCGCGCAGCAGCGGGCCGTCGACGAGTGGGCGATCGATCAGCGCGGAATCCCGTCCGCGCGGCTGATGGAGCGCGCCGGGGCGGGCCTGGCCGCTGCCGTCCAGGAGCTGGTCCCGGAAGGCCGGATCGTCGTGGTCTGCGGCAAGGGCAACAACGGCGGTGACGGGCTGGTGAGCGCGCGGCTGCTGCGCGAAGGCCAGCGAGAGGTCGACGTGCTGCTGCTGGCGCCGGTGGAGGACCTGCGGGGAGACGCCGCCGCCAATGCGGGGCGGCTGCCGGGGAGCGCTCCGGAGCGCTTCGATCCCGCCCGCCTGCGCGGTGGCGCCGTAGTCGTCGACGCCATCCTCGGGACCGGGTTCTCCGGCCTCCCGCGCGAGCCGGCTGCAGGCGCGATCGAGGCGATCAACGACCTGAGCGGGGACAGCGTCGTGATCGCCTGCGACGTTCCCAGCGGCGTCGATGCCTCGACCGGTGAGGTGCAGGGCCCGGCGGTGCGCGCCGGCGCCACCGTCACGTTTCACGCCGGCAAGCCGGGGCTGTGGATCGCTCCCGGCAAGAGCCACTCGGGTGAGGTGCGCGTGATCGATATCGGCATTCCCGAGGGTGAGGCGGCCGATCCGGCGATCGGGCTGATCGGACCCGCGGTCAGCGCCGCCATCCCCCGTCGCGGCCGCGAGTCGACGAAGTTCGCGGCGGGTAACGTGCTGGTGTGCGGCGGCTCGACGGGGCTTACCGGTGCCCCCTGCCTGGCGGCCGAGGCGGCCATGCGCGCGGGGGCGGGCTACGTCACCTTGTGCGTGCCGGCTTCGCTCCACGCGATCTTCGAGGGGCGGATGCTGGAGGTGATGAGCGCGCCGGTGCCAGACCGGGACGGGATGATCCTCGCCGAGGCACTGGGACCCACCCTGCAGCGCACCGGCCGCACGGACGTCCTCGTGCTGGGTCCCGGCCTCGGTCGCGACCCCGGCACGGCCGGCTTCATCCGGGAGCTGGCGGCGCGGGCGAAGCTGCCGCTGCTGCTGGATGCCGATGGGTTGAACGCTCACATCGATGCTCTGGACTCCCTGCGCGAGCGCCCGGCGGCGACGGTGCTGACGCCGCACGCCGGCGAGCTGGGGCGGCTGCTCGGATGCCAGAGCTCTGAGGTCCAGGAGCGCAGGCTGGAGGCGGTGCGGGATGCCGCCGCTCGCGCGGGTGCCGTCGTCGTGCTCAAGGGCGATGACACGCTCGTGGCCGACGCCGACGGGCGGGTGGCGGTCAACCGCGGCGGAGCCTCCGCGCTGGCCACGGCGGGCACCGGCGACGTGCTCTCGGGCGTGATCGGGGCCTACCTGGCCAAGCGGATGGATCCCTTTCACGCCGCCTGCGCCGGGGTGTTCGTGCACGGCGCCGCGGGGAGGCTGGCGGCGCGTGAGATCGGCACCGAGGGCGTGATCGCCTCCGACGTCATCTCGCTGCTGCCGCGGGCGCTGAGCGCCGCCGGCGGGTGAATGTCCGGCCGGCGCACAAGCTGCGGGCGAGCACATAGACTCCCACCCGTGAAGCGGATGATCGGTCTGGTCCTCCTGGGATCCTCGGTGCTGCTGGCCGGGTGCGGCACGAAGACCATCAACCAGCAGAGCGAGGTGAAGCTGGTCGGGCTGGGACTGGCCAGGGCGAACCTGGGTGCCCCGAAGTCCGTCGACTGTCCGAGCGGGGTGCAGGCCAAGGTCGGCAAGACCTTCGACTGCCACGCCGTCCTCGCCAACGGGGCGAAGGGCACCTTCACGCTGAAGATCGACCGCGTGCAGGGCAACAGCGGGCACATGACGATCGTCGCCGCCCGCCAGGGTTGACCTTCTCGCACGTCCCTCGGGTAGGCTCAGGGCATCGCCACCGTCGCCGAGATCATGAACCAGGATGTCGCCGCCGTCCATGCCGAGGACGACGTCGAGACGCTCCTGCGGCTGCTCCGGGATCAGGAGCTGCCGGGCGTACCCGTGGTCGATCACTCCGACCGGGTCGTGGGGATCGTCACCGAGTCCGATCGTCGTGATCCGCGATCAGGACGCCGACATCCGCCTGCCCCACCACATCGACCTCTTCGGGCGGTGTCCTCTTCCTGGAGCCGATCAAGCACTACGAGGACCGTCTGCGGCGGGCCTTCGCTTCCACCGTCGCGGACATGATGACGCGTGACCCGATCACCGTCGGTGCCGAGGACTCTGTCAGCCATGCCGCCCGTCTGATCGCCAAGCACCGGCACAACCGGCTGCCCGTGATCGGTGAGGACGGCAAGCTCCTGGGGATTGTGACGCGCATAGACGTGCTCGAAGCCCTCGCCGGGTAGGGGCCCACCGGCGATGGCTCTGCGCGCGATCGCCTCTGTGAACCTGGCGGCGGTGGAGCGCAACGTCGTGCGGCTGCGCCGACACGCCGCGCCCGCCGGCCTGTGCGCGGTGGTCAAGGCCGACGGCTACGGGCACGGCGCGGTGCAGGTGGCCCGGGCAGCGCTGTCGGCGGGTGCGAGCTGGCTGGCGGTGGCCACCGCCGGGGAGGGCGCCGAGCTGCGGGCTGCCGGCATCGGCGCACCCCTACTCGTGATGGGTGCACTCAGCGACGAGGAGCTGCCCGTGGCGGTACGTGCCGGCGCCGACGTCGTGGCCTGGTCTGAGAGGTTCGTGGACGCCGCCGCGGCGCTGGCGCGGGAGGGGGAGGCGGTCAGGATCCACGTCAAGCTCGACACGGGCATGGGCCGGCTGGGGACGCGTAATTCAGAGCAGGCGCTGGCGGTGGCGCGACACGTCCGGCGGTCGGTTCCGGCCACCGTCCTCGTCGGCGCGATGACTCACTTCGCCACCGCCGACGAGGATCCCGAGTTCATGGCAGCGCAGCTCGCGGTCTTTGGCGACTTCGCTGCCGAGCTGCGGGTGCTCCAGCCTGAGCTGGTCCTCCACGCCGCCAACAGCGCCGCCACCCTGCGTGAGGGCGCCGCCCATCTGAGCATGGTGCGCTGCGGGATTGCGATCTACGGCTGCGACCCGATGAACCGCGATCCGTTCACGCACGACCTCGAGCCGGCGCTGGAGCTCACCTCCTATCTGGCCGCGGTCAAACCGGCGCTCCCCGGGCAGAGCGCCGGCTACGGGCGGACCTTCGTGGCCCAGCAGCCGACGTGGCTCGGAACCGCACCGATCGGGTACGCGGACGGCATCCGCCGCGCGCTGAGCAACAATTGCGACGTCCTGATCGGCGGACGCCGCTGCCCGCTCGTCGGGAACATCAGCATGGACAACATCACCGTCGACTTGGGACCGGAGCCCGAGGTGGTGGTGGGCCAGCCGGTGACGATCATCGGCGGCGAGCGCAACGAGCGGATCACCGCCGAGGAGCTGGCCGGTCGTATCGACACGATCAACTACGAGATCGTCTGCGGCATCTCGGGACGTGTTCCCCGCCGGTATCACCGAGACGGCGAGCCGGCTTGAGCCAGGTCGATCCGATCCAGGCGCTCGCCGGGCTGGTGAGCGGGGAGGCCTGGCTGGTCGGCGGAGCCGTCCGCGACCACCTCCTGGGGAGGCCCATCCTCGACTTCGACGTGGCCGTGCAGGAGGATCCCCAGCCGCTGGCCAGGCGCCTGGCACCCCTCCTGCAGGCGCACCCGTTCAAGCTCTCCGAGAGCTTCGGTGGCTGGCGCGTGGTGCCGCGCGAGGGCCGCTGGCAGCTCGACCTGCTGCCGCTGGTCGGAGAAGCGATCGAGTGTGACCTGGCGGCGCGGGACCTCACGGTCAACGCGATCGCACGGCCGCTGCGCGGCGGCGAGCTGATCGATCCCTGCTCAGGGGTGAAGGATCTGGAGGCCGGGATCCTGCGCATGGTCTCCGGGATCGCCTTCGCCACCGATCCGCTGCGGTGCCTGCGCCTGGTGCGGCTGGCCTGCGAGCTGGAGTTCGCCATCGACCCGGCCACCGCCGCCAGCGCCCGCGCCAGTGCCCGGGAGCTCGGACGGGTGGCTGCCGAGCGGGTCTTCGCCGAGCTCAAGCAGATCGTGATCTCGCCGCGCGCCTCCCGGGGGCTGGCGCTGATGGACGAGCTGGAGCTGACCGCGGCCATCCTCCCCGAGCTCGTCGCGCTGCAAGGCGTGGAGCAGAGCCGCTACCACCACCTGGACGTCCACGGCCATACCCGTGCGGTGCTGGAGAGGACGATCGCGCTGACCGAGGACCCCGAACCACTGTTCGCCGACCAGGCCCAGGCGGTGGCGGGGGTGCTCGCCGAGCCTCTGGCCGACGGGCTCACCCGCGGCCAGGGGCTGCGCTTCGGGGCGCTGCTGCACGACATCGCCAAGCCGCAGACCCGCGGCGTCACCGCGGGGGGTCGGGTGACGTTCATGGGTCACGACGAGGCCGGCGCCGCGGTGACGGTGGCGCTCCTGCGCCGGCTGCGCGCCAGCGAGCGACTCGCAGAATACGTCGCCGCGCTCGTCCGTCACCACCTGCGCCTGGGATTCCTGGTGCACGAGATGCCCCTTAGCCGCCACGCCATCTACCGCTACCTGCGTGCCTGCGAGCCGGTGGAGGTCGACGTCACGCTGCTGAGCATCGCCGACCGCCTGGCCACTCGCGGTCGCGGCTCCGAGCCGGCGATCACCCACCACCTGGAGCTGGCGCGTCAGCTGCTGCGGGAGGCGCTGGCCTGGCGGCGCGAGCCGCCGCGCCCGCCCGTGCGGGGTGAGGAGCTGATGCGGGAGCTGGGGGTGAGGCCGGGACCCAGGTTGGGGCAGGTGCTGGCCGAGCTGGAGCAGGCGGCCTTTGCCGGGGAGCTGGCCGACCGCGAGCAGGCCATCGAGCGGGCACGATCGCTGCTTCGCCGTCCCGCAGCTGGGGAGCTGTAGGCTGGGCGCCATGAGCGAGCCGGAGTGCATCTTCTGCCAGATCGTGGCCGGCGAAGCCCCCGCCCAGATCATCGACCAGGACGAGCGGACGATGGCCTTCATGGACATCAGCCCCGCCACGTCCGGGCACGCTCTGGTGATCCCGCGCCGCCACTCCCGTGACCTGCTGCAGATAGACGCCGAGGATCTCAGCGCCACCGTGCAGACCGCCCAGCGTCTGGCCGGGCGCCTTAAGGATCGCCTGGGCGCGGACGGGGTCAACCTGCTGAACGCCTGCGGGGCACCGGCGTGGCAGACCGTGTTCCACTTCCATGTTCACGTGATCCCCCGCTACGAGGGCGATCCGCTGAAGCTGCCGTGGACGCCCTCGCCCGGGGACGCCGACGAGATATCGGCTGTGGCGCAGAGGCTGCGATGAGCGCCGTCGGGATCGATCGCGACGGGGTGCTCACCGTTGTAATCCTGGCGGCGGAGTCGGCCAGCTTCGGGTTGGTGGAGAGGGTGGTGGGCCTGACCCCGGCGATGGGGGGGACCCATCGGTTGGCCGAGCGTGCCGGCACCGGGCGCGCCCGGGAGCTGGTGATGACCGGCGAGCGCTACAGCGCCGCCACGCTGGAGCGCTGGAGCGTGGTCAACCGCGTCCTTCCCGACGATGGCTTCGACGCGGCCGCGCGGGCCTTCGCCGCGGGGCTGGCGGAGGGTCCAACGGTGGCGCACGCCGCCACCAAGCAGGTCATCCGGGACTTCCGGGAGGGGGGGCGTGGAGCTCGCCAACGAGCGCGTGGGGCAGGTCGCGGGGGGGTTGTTCGACACCGAGGACCTGCGCGGGGCGGTGCGCACGTTCCTGGAGCAGGGGCCGGGAAAGGCCACGTTCTCAGGCCGCTGAAGCTCCCGAGGCTACGCGGTAGGCGCAACTGCCGCCGTCGGTTGGTGTTCAATGGGGGCATGAAACGCTTCTCTCCAGCCCTTCTGGCTGCTGCCATCCTGACCTGCGCGCTCGCCGCGACCTCGGCCATGGCCGACGTGCTCGAGCTCGGGGCGGCCAAGACTCCTGTAGCGGTTCCCTCCTGCCCTCGCGGCGTCAGCTCGGCCAACTGCACGATCATCCTCACCCAGGTGACGGGGCTGGAGACGATCCGCGCCACCGCCACCTACCCGACGACCGTCACGAGGTCGGGCAACCTCGTCGCCTTCACGCTCGGCCTCTCCCGGCTGAACGCGAATGCGCGCGCCGCCACCCAATCGGTGCACTACCTCAACCGCAAGTACGGCGGTACCACGCGCGCCGCAATCACGGTGCTCAAGCCGATCGGGAAGCCGCGGCTGAGGCGCTGGACGGTGATGGCGCAGAGCGATGTCATCCACCTGCAGCCCTACCTGGGGCAGGTGGTCCAGTTCCCGCTCGCCACTCCGATCCCGGTCACCCGGGGTGAGGTGGTCGCGCTCACCGTCCCGACCTGGGCTCCCGTGCTCTCCATCGACCTGCCCCTGAAGCGGGACGCCTACCGCCAGAGCCGCGGGAAGAACTGCGCCAACCCCGCCAACAGTACCCAGGTGCAGGGTGCGATCGGCGACACCGCCAACTACGTCTGCAACTACCCCGGGACGCGGATCGAGTACAGCGTCACCGAGGTCACGAGCCCGATCAAGTCTAAGCCGCAGATCCACTGAGCGGGCGGTCGTCCCAGTCCCCTGGCGGCGTGAGCCCTAGCCGGAGGCGCCCGGGTTCTGCTGGCAGCAGGCCCTAGCAGGCGCCCGGGTTCTGCTGGCAAAACGCCGATCCCAGCCCGGCACCGCCACTGCCGGAGCCGCCCGAGCCGCTGCCTGAGCCCGAGCTTCCAGACGTGCCCGAGCCGCTGGTGGCGCCCGTGCCGACGCCGCCCGAGCCCGAGCCCGAGCTCGAGCCACTGGTGCCCGAGGTCCCGCTCGACCCCGTGCCGGCCCCCGAGCCGGTGGAGCCCGACGTGCCTCCCGTGGGCGCGCTGGTGCCTCCCGAGGAGGGAGAGGATCCCGACGAGGACGTGGACGCCGAGCTGCCGCCGGCCCCCGCGCTGCTGGGGGCGCCGGTCGTAGGCGTGGTGGAGGTGGTGGTGGAGCTCGTGGTGGCAGCGCTGGCGGCGGCACTCCCGCCCCCGGCCCCGCCGGTGGGCACCGTCAGCGTGGGCGCGCCGCTGGTGTCGGTGGAGGATCCGCCCCCGCCGCAGGCGGACACGCCCATGGCGAGGGCGAGACCGGCCACGAGGCTCATGAGCAGGCGGGAGCTGGGCACGGCGCGTCCCTGCCCTCAGTCGTCCAGCGGGTCCATCCGCCGCGCACAGTGCGGGCAGTCGTTCATGTCCTTCTGGGTCAGCTGATCGCACCAGTTGCAGAAGCGCAGGTTGTCCACCGACCATGGGAGCTCGGACACGGTCGGCGCGAGGGGGAGCAGCTGGGCGACGGCCTGCAGCGGCTCGCCCGTCTCCCGATCGATGTACTCGACGCCGGGCTCTGCCTCGATGATCACCTCGCGACCGGTGCTCGGCGAGCGCATTCGGTACCTCTGACGGATTCTCATCGCGCGTCATGCTACCAGCGGCTTCGGCGCCCCCGAGGTCGAGCAAGCCGGGCCTCCGGGCGCCGGCGGGGCCTCCAGGTGTCGCGCCGCTGCCTGCTCGGATAGAGTGCCGCCGGCAGTCATGAGGAGAGCACGCGCAGGCATTTCCCGGAGTCTGGTCGCGCTGGGCGCGTCCGCCGTCACGCTGCTGGCGTTGAGCGGCTGCGACCTGAAGCATCCGACCCCCAACCTCGTTCGCGGCAAGCAGCTGTTCGTGCAGAAGTGCGGCTCCTGCCACACCCTCAGCCACGCCGGTGCCAGCGGCGCCGTGGGGCCGAACCTGGATGACGCCTTCCGGCAGGACCGCGCCGACAAGCTGCGCGGCACCGACATCCGGGGGCTGGTCAGCTACTGGATCCAGTACCCGACCTTCGGGGGTGCGATGCCGGCCAAGCTCTTCACCGGAAGCGCCGCCGAGAACGTCGCCGGGTACGTGGCCGAGGTCGCCGCCAAGCCTGGCCAGGACACCGGAGCGCTGGCCAGCGCCGTGCCGAGCGTCTCCCAGAAGCCGGCCGTGGCGAAGAACGGTACGCTGGAGATCGACGCCGACCCGACGGGACAGCTGAAGTTCCTGGCCTCCAGCGGCAGCGCCAAGGCCGGTCAGGTAACGCTGCGGATGAAGAACATGTCATCGGTGCCCCACGACATCGCCATCAAGGGCGGTGGCCTCAACCAGGTGGGCGCGATCGTCTCCGGAGGCGGCCTCTCCACCGTCAGCGCGACGCTGAAGCCGGGCAGCTACACGTTCTACTGCTCCGTCAACGGACACGAGGCCGCCGGCATGAAGGGCACGCTCACCATCAAGTAGCCGCGGCGCGGGCTCGCACCCGCTCGCGCAGCTCCTCGCCGCGTCCCGCCGCCACCGCGCGTGCCGCGCGGCGCTCGTCCAGCTCGACGCCCTGGGTGGCGGCGTAGTCGAGCAGCAGCTGGCGCTCCTCGCCCTCCCGGGCGACCTTGAGGAACAGCCAGCAGAAGAGCGCGATCGTCAGCAGGCTCTCCTCCACCATCATCACCCCGGCGGCGGCGATCTGGTCGGCGGACGCGCTGATGTGGTGGTGGGCCTCAGCCAGGCGGTAGTAGGGATAGAACACGGTCCCGGAGAAGATCATGGCGTTGGCCAGCACCGTGCCCACCAGGCGTACGGCGACGACGTATATCAGCCGCGCCCCGTTGCCGAACCACTGCGGCTTGGGCAGGGGCCCGAGCAGGCCCATCCACATCGCGATCCCCAGGCCCAGGAAGGTGGCGTGCTCCAAGGCGTGGATCGCGTCGTGGCGCAGGGCGGCCTGGTAGAGCACGGGGAGGTGCCAGAGGTAGAAGTTGATCGCCCAGCTCAGCACCGCCACCACGGGGTGCGTGAGCACCCGCAGGGGAGCCAGCACGCGGCTTCGCAGCAGCGGGGCCAGCATCAGGCCCGTCAGCCCGAGGACGATCAGCAGCGCGGCCAGATCGCCGATCAGCAGGTGCTCGACCATGTGTGCCACCAGCAGCTCGTCGGCCAGCTTGCCCACCGGCGGGCTGAGCGCGACGGCGAGGGTGATCAGGCCGGCGGCGTAGCAGCCCCGGCGCCAGCCCGGCACGGCGCGGCCGTGGGCGGCCAGCGTGCGGGCGCGGGCGTGATAGGGCAGCCAGTAGAGCAGCACCAGCAGCGGGAGGGCCACGGTGCCGCCCGGACCGCTGGCCCCCAATGGAAGCGCGGTGGGCACGCGATCGAGCCTACGTCAGTGCCTGGATCACCAGCACCACCACCACGATGACGGCGACGATGGCCACGAACCACAGCAGCGCCCGGAAGGCTTCGGCCTCGGAGCGGAGGGGATTCAGCACGAGGGGGACAAGCGTTCGACGCCGGGCGCGGAGCGCGTTGCCCGTCTCAGATCACGTACACCGACGTGTACACGACAACCCACATGATGTCGACGAAGTGCCAGTAGATCCCCGGCACCTCCATGCCCCGGTGCTGCTCGGGAGAGTAGTGGCCGCGGAAGGCGCGGACGGTGACCATCAGCAGCAGGCACAGGCCGATGAACACGTGCGCGCCGTGCAGCCCGGTGAGCGAGTAGAAGACCGTGGCCTGGGCGGAGTCGTGCGGCGCGAAGCCGATGTGCACGTACTCGTTGATCTGCACGGTGAGGAAAGTCACACCGAGCAGGAAGGTGGAGAGCATCCCCGCCCGCATGCCGAAGCGATTGCCGTTCTTGATCGACACCAGCGCCCAGTGGAGGGTGAGCGATGACGACAGCAGGATGGCGGTGTTGACCCCGGCCACGGCCTCCGGAAGCTGGGTGCCGGCGGCCGGCCACGGATCGTGGTTGACCACCCGGATGAAGAAGTAGGCGGTGAAGAAGGCGCCGAAGATCATCACCTCGGAGATGATGAAGAGCAGCATCCCCAGCGTGGCCGGCTCCGCCCGCGAGGAGCGGTGGGCGGGCGGGGGCCCGTGGTGCTCGGCGTGGGCGTGGGTGATCGCGGCGGCTTCCATGGCTCCTCGTTGCTTCTAGGCGGGGGCGCTGGCGGTGTCTTCATGGACGACGTGCTCGACCGGCTTGCCGCTGACCCGCTTGACCCGGTCGATCAGGTCCGCGCGCAGCCATCCCGACTTGGTCTCGGCGAAGGTGGAGATCACGATGTCGTCGACCCGGAAGTACTGCAGCGCGTTCATGATCGCCGTGTAGGGGTCGGGATCCCCGATCATCCCGGCGGCGAACAGGCCCGCGCCCAGCATGCGGTCCAGCACCAGCTTCAGGCGGGTGCGGGCCCGGCGGGTGGCCGAGCCGTCCCCACCCTCCTGGGGCACGACGACGATGAACAGGTTCTGGGCCTGCTCGCCCTCCCGCGACTCGGCCTTGAGCGCCTCCAGCAGCTCGTCGCCGCTGGCGGTGCGGTTGGCGACCGCCAGGGTCACCTTGAAGGGAAGGCCCTCGCTGTCGGGATCGGTGACGACGTGCTCCACGGCCAGGCCCGAGGCCTGCTCCACGCGCTCGATCAGATCCCGGCGCAGCCACCCCGAGCGCGTCTCCGGGTAGGTGGAGACGATGATCTCGTCCGGCCGGTACTCGCGCACGGCGTCCATCGTCGCGGTGTAGGGGTCGGGATCGCCGACCTCGCCGAGGGCCTTGATCCCCTCCGCGTGGACGAAGCGCAGCGCCAGGTCGACGCGCGTCTGAGCGGCGTCGAACACGGCGTCGTCGTAGATGACCAAGCCCGCCCGGGGCCGGGTCTGCGGCACCACGAGGACGAAGCGGAACTCCTCGTCCTCGGCGACGCGCCGGCGCACGGCCTCGATCAACGACCGACCCCCGAGGGTCTCGTTGGCGACGACGAGGGCGGTCTTCATTCGTGGCTCTCCTGGCTGGGCGGCATCGAGACACTGCCGGCCGCGACCGTCTCAGCGGCCTCGGTGGGCGACTTGAAGATACCGTGCACTGCCCCCGGAACCCCGTACTCGTAGGGGCCGCCGACAACGGTGGGGACGGCATCGAAGTTGAAGATCGGCGGCGGCGAGGAGACCTGCCACTCCAGCGTCAGCGATCGCCACGGGTTCGCCGAGGCCCGCGGACCGCCGCGCCAGCTGGCGGCGACGTTGTAGAGGAAGATCAGCGTGCTCAGGCCCAGCCCGAAGCTCGCCAGGGAGATGATCAGGTTCCAGCTGGCGAACTGCGCGGAGTAGTCGGCCACGCGTCGCGGCATCCCCTGGATCCCGATCAGGTGCATCGGTGCGAAGGTGAGGTTGAAGAAGACGAAGGTCATCCAGAAGTGCCATTTGCCCAGGCGGTCATCGAACATCCGCCCGGTCATCTTCGGGAACCAGTAGTAGACGCCAGCGTAGATCGTGAACAGCGAGCCGCCGAACAGCACGTAGTGGATGTGCGCGACGATGAAGTACGTCTGCGAGACGTGGATGTCGAAGGGGATCATCGCCAGCATCACGCCGCTGATCCCGCCCAGGGTGAACATCGTCAGGAAGCCGAGCGCGAACAGCATCGGCGTGTCGAGGTGGAGCACCCCCCGCCACAGCGTGGCCAGCCAGGAGAAGATCTTGATCCCGGTCGGGATCGCGATGATCGCAGTGGTGATCATCATCGGGATGCGGATCCAGGGCTGCATCCCGGAGACGAACATGTGGTGCGCCCACACGGTGAAGCCGAGGACAACGATCGCCAGCAGCGAGAAGGCCATCATCCGGTAGCCGAAGATCGGCTTGCGGGCCTTGACCGCCAGGACCTCGGAGATAATCCCGAACCCGGGCAGCATCATGATGTACACGGCAGGGTGGGAGTAGAACCAGAAGATGTGCTGGTACATGACGACGTTGCCGTTCCGGCCGGCGCCGACGAAGGCGTCGAAGAAGTGGAAGCCGAGCGCCCGGTCCAGCAGCGTGAGGAACTGGGAGGCCGCGATGAACGGCGTGGCGATGACCACCAGCAGCGAGGTGGAGAAGTTCGCCCACACCAGCAGCGGCATGCGGAAGAAGCTCATGCCAGGAGCGCGCATCGTGATGATCGTGACCAGGAAATTCAGCGCCGTGGCGATCGAGGAGGCTCCGGCGAACTGGACGGCGATGGTGAAGAACAGCTGTCCGAGCGGCATCGAGGTCGACAGGGGGGCGTAGGCCGTCCACCCGGCCGCGAACGAGCCGCCAGGGGCCAGGAAGCTCATCAGCATCAGCAGTCCCGCGAGGGGCAGCATCCAGAAGGACAGCGCGTTCAGGCGCGGGAAGGCCATGTCCGGGGCCCCGATCATCAGCGGCAGCACGAAGTTCGCCAGGCCGGCGAAGACCGGGATCACGAACAGGAAGATCAGCAGCGTGGCGTGCATCGAGAACAGGCCGTTGAACTGCTCGGAGGTGACGAACTGCATCCCCGGCTGGGCCAGCTCAGCCCGCATCAGCATCGCCAGCAGGCCGCCCACCAGCAGGAAGAAGAACGACGTGACGACGTACTGGATCCCGATCACCTTGTGGTCGGTGTTCACACGGAAATAGTCGCGCCACGAGTGAGCCCCATGGGAGGAGTGGTCCTCGGCGCGCGTGGGCTTGCCGGCCGCCCACGCGAACCAGTAGTCGGCGGTCCCCAGGCCAGCCAGGAAGAACAGCGGCACCGTGATCAGCGCCACGGTCGTTATCGCGTTTCCGTCGAGCACCGGGTGGTAGTGCATCAGCGCCCGGATCAGGACGGTCAGGCCGAAAGCGAAGCCGAAGCCGAGCACGTCGAACAGGGCGGCCCGGTACCAGCCCGGGGCGCGCAGCTTCAGCGGAATGGCCATGGAGAGACCTCCTTGCACTGGTCGCGGTGGTCCACGGGCATCTCGCGCGGGGGGGACATGGACATCGATTCTGTCACTTGCGCTGGGGACTGGAGGAAGACGCGCCGGAGCCGCTGCTGCCGGCTCCGCTGCCCTCGGAGGAGCCACCCGCCGGTGCGGAGGGCGAGGCGCCGGGCTCGCCCGCCAGCGCGGCGCCCGCCGGGGGCGTGCCCACAGGGGGAGCCGCGCCCGGGTGCTGGGAGGCGAGCCAGCGCTGGAAGGCCTGCGGCGTGACGACATGCACCGGCGCGCGCATCAGCGAGTGCCCGGCGCCGCAGAGCTCGGTGCACTCCGCGGGATAGGAGCCCAGCCGCGTGGGGGTCACCCGCACGGTGGTGGTGATGCCCGGAACGGCGTCCAGCTTCTCGGAGAACTCCGGGACGAAGAAGCTGTGGATCACGTCCAGCGAGCGGAGCTTGAAGACGTAGGGCTGCCCCTTAGCCAGGTAGAGCGTGGGGGAGACGACCGTCTTGCCGCCCGCGGCGGCGTAGGAGAACTCAAAGGCGAACTGCCGCTCGGTGACGTTCACCGTCGTCTCGCCCTTCTTGCTGTCCTCGTTGGAGCGCAGCACGCCGTAGGCGTAGGCGCTCAGGGAGACGACCAGGATCGCCGGAAGCGCGGTCCAGATTACCTCCAGGCGGGTGTTGCCGTGGATCGGGGGACCATCCTTCTGCTCCTCGCCGGGGCGCATCCGGAACTTGACCACGGAGTAGAGGACGACCGTCACCACCAGCACGAACATCGGCACCGAGACGATCAGCAGGACGTCATAGAGCGTGCGCACGTTCCCGGCCTGGCGCGAGCCGTTGTCCGGAAACCACGGTATGACCAGGGCGATCGCGATCCCGATGACCGCGGCGATACCGCCCATGACCAGCATCTGCACCAATGGGTTCTTACGCACGCTTACTCCCTGGGTGGCTGCCCATGCTCATGCTCAGCGCGGCATCCTATGACTTCTGCGGGACGAACGGCGCCCCGCCGCGCGGCTCCGAGCAGGCGTCTAGCCGAACCTTAGCCGTCTCCACTGCTCACGACATCGGGATCAGCGCTTGTTGTGCTTGATTCGGTCGGCTTTGAAGGTGATCGTCCTGGTGAGAATGACGTAGCCGCCGGTTTGAGTGAGCGTGAGCTCAGCCTTCAGGACGTGGTGTTGGAAGAGCAGGCGCCTGCACGGTGGCCGCCGGGGAGCGTCTCGGTCACGGTGAGCTGCAGCCTCTCGACGCAGTGCGAGCCGCTGGGTCCAACGTAGCGAATGGGCACGCTCGCGGTGGTCCCATGGACCTTGATCTGACCGACGCTCGGTGTACCCGGAGCTGAACTGCCGCCGCGGGTTGTGCCGCCGCGGGTTGCGCCGCCGCCGGTCGTGCCGCCACCCCCGGTGGTGCCCCCGCCCCCGGTGGTGCCCCCGCCGCCGGTTGTGCCGCCGTCGGGATTGGTGCCGGTGATCTCGCGCCCGAAGTCGTCGATGGCGGTGCACTGGCTGATCGACGGGCATGCCACTCCGTTCGAAATACCGCCGGTGGCGTCGATGATCGTGCGATGGAGATTCTCGGGGGAGGCGGGGTCGAACGTCAGCGCGCCGCCGTTGGTATCGACCACGATGCACTGGCTGGTCGAGGGCAGGCCATACCTGCCACCAAATGGCCTGTGGCAACGGTGGCGCGGACGGGACTACCGGGAAAAGCGGGATCGAACGTCGCCACTTTGCCGTCGTAGCCCTCGACGGTCGTGCATTGGCTAATCGACGGGCACGCCAAGGCGACAATGGCGCTGCTTCCCGTGCCGATGAGAGCGCGCGTGGGGGCCTTGCGCGAGAAGGGATCGAACGTCACCTCGTCCCCGGCGCCGTCGTTTTGACGGTAGGGGTCCCGGACGAAGTCGGGTCGACGGTCACCTCTCGGCCGTGGGTGTCGATGGGGTGCACTGACTCGTCGACGGGCATGCCACGCCGCTCAAGAGCAGTTCGACTTGTGAGCTCGTGTCCACCGTGGTAGCGGAGGGGGTGCCGGGCGAGGCTGGGTTAAAAGTCACCTCCCCGCCGCCCTGGTCGACCGCGGTGCACTGGCTGCTCGACGGGGCACGCCACGGCTGTCAGAGCGGTGGCGTCGATCTTGGTGCGCTGGGGATTGCCGGGCAAGGCGGGATCGAACGTCACCTCCCCGCCTCCGTAGTCGACCGCAATGCACTGGCGGCTCGACGCGCACGCCACGCCGCTCAAATGTTGACCCGCGGCAACGATCGTGCGGCATGGGTGCCGGGGAAACTGGGGTCAAACGACACCTCTCCACCGCGCCCGTCGACGGCGGTGCAGCTTGAGGGCGAGGGGCAGGCGACGCGCACCAGACCTGTGCCGCTGTTCGCATCGATCAGCACTGGCGAGGACCACGAGATCTGCCTGAGCGACAGGAACCGGCAACCAACAGCTCAAGTCGGGAGAGCTGCCAAGCTCCGCCGGCGCCGAGCCTGAGCACCGGCCTTCGCGCTAGTGCTCTTCGGGCAACGCGGCCATGTCGCGCCGGGTGTCCCGGATCCAGCGGAACACCGTCACCAGGAAGATGATGAGCCCCACGACGGAGAGCATCGGGTCGATCGTCGTGCCGATCACGACTACCGTGATCCCGACCGCGCAGGCGAAGGGGATCAGCGAGGGGCCGGGGATGTGGACCTCCTCGCCGACCGGCGGCGCCTGCTGCTGGGCCTGGCTCACGCGTGGACGTAGATCGCGGCGGTCAGGAAGGTGATGCCGAAGAGGAAGGCGCAGACAGCGCCGACGATCAGCCCCGAGCGGATGTTCTTGCGTGCGAGCTTGCGATCCATGGTGGCGGCAGTCTAGAGCTTCGCGTCGGCGACCATCGCGCCGAACAGCAGGGCCAGGTAGAGCAGCGAGAACAGGTACAGCCGCAGCGCGGCATGGCGGTCGGCCCGGCGGTAGAGCCAGAACGCGCCGGCGATGAACCCCAGCCCCAGCACCATCGAGCAAACCAGGTAGATCCCGCCGAAGCCGCCCGCGCAGAAGGGCAGCTGTGTGACTGCGTAGAGCAGCAGCGTGTAGAGCAGGATCTGGCGGCGCGTCTCGTGCTCGCCGCGGACGACGGGCATCATCGGGACCTGCACCTTGGCGTACTCCTCCTTCATCAGGAGGCTGAGGGCCCAGAAGTGTGGGGGGGTCCAGTAGAACACGATCGCGAACAGGTACACCGCGGTCCAGGAGAGCGAGCCGCGCGTCGCCGCCCACCCCACCAGCGGCGGGACCGCGCCCGCGGCGCCGCCGATGACGATGTTCTGAGACGTGCGGCGCTTGAGCCACATCGTGTAGACGCCGACGTAGCCCACGAACCCGGCCAGCGCCAGCACCGCCGCCAGCAGGTTCACGCACGTGCTGAGCAGCAGGAACGAGCCCGCCTGCAGACCGCACCCGTAGATCAGCCCCGCCCGTGGCGAGACGCGCCCCGCGGGCACCGGCCGGGAGGCCGTGCGTGCCATCCGGATGTCGATGTCGCGGTCGAAGACGTGGTTGATGGCCCCCGCGCCCCCGGCCGACATGTACCCGCCAAGGCAGGTCAGTGCGATCCTCAGCGCCGAGGGATTCCCCGCCACCTCCATCGTGGCCACCGTGGTCAGCAGCAGCAGCAGCTGCACCTTGGGCTTGGTCAGCTCCAGGTAGTCGCTCAGCAGCCGCCTGGCCCCCGCAGCAGGAGAGACGGTGCGGACGCTGCCGAGCGACGTGCTCATGCGCGCGTGTAGCGCTCGCTGCCGCCGGTCTTCTGCCGCACGCCGGTGTCGCGCTCGATCTGGCGGCGAATGTCACGCATCGGCTCCACCGAGCGCACGCGCGGGATCACGTCGAAGTTGTTGACCGGGGGCGGGGAGGAGGTGAACCACTCCAGCGTGTTGCCCTTCCACGGGTCGGGCCCGGCGATCCGGCCGCGCCGGAGGCTGACCACCACGTTGATGATGGTGAGCAGGATCCCGACGCCCAGGATGAAGGACCCGATGCTCGAGATCAGGTTGTAGGTCGACCAGCCAAGGCCCGGCTGGTAGGTGTAGATCCGCCGGGGCATCCCCGACAAGCCGAGCGCGTGCTGGACGAAGAAGGTGGCGTTGAAACCGATGAACATCACCCAGAAGGAGACCTTGCCCAGCGGCTCGTTCAGCAGGCGGCCGGTCATCTTCGGGTACCAGTAGTAGATCCCGGCGAAGATCGAGAACACCGAGCCGCCCATCAGCACGTAGTGGAAGTGGGCCACCACGAAATAGGTGTCGTTCAGCTGCCAGTCGATGGGGAACACGGCCAGGAAGATGCCGGTGATGCCGCCGAGAATGAAGATCGCGATGAACCCGATGGCGAAGTACAGCGAGGCGGTCATGACTAGCGAGCCGCGCCACAGCGTCGCGATCCAGTTGAAGATCTTCACCCCGGTGGGAACGCCGATCAGGAACGAGCTGAGCATGAAGAAGCCGAGCACGACGATCGGCACCGGCGAGACGAACATGTGGTGGGCCCACACGAGCGTGGCCAGGAACGCGATCACGGCGGTGGAGGCGGCGATCGCCTTGTATCCGAACACCGGCTTGCGGCTGAACACCGGGATGATCTCCGAAATCATCCCGAAGCCCGGCAGGATCATGATGTAGACCTCGGGATGGCCGAAGAACCAGAACAGGTGCTGCCAGAGCACCGGCGAGCCGTGGTTGGTGGGGTCGAAGAAGTGGGTGCCGAAGTGACGGTCGGTCAGTAGCATCGTCACCGCGGCGGCAATGGTCGGCAGGGCGGTGATCAGCAGGATGGCGTAGACCAGGATCGCCCAGATGAACAGCGGGATCCGGCCCCAGCTCATCCCCGGGGCGCGCATGTTGACGATCGTGGCGTAGAAGTTGATCGCACCGACCAGCGAGGAGATGCCCGTGATGTGGATCAGGAAGATCCAGGCGTCCTGCCCCCCGCTGGGCGAGAACTGGATGCTGGAGAGCGGCGGGTAGCTCCACCAGCCGGCCTCCGGCGGATGCCAGAAGAGGGTGGCGTAGAAGACGATCCCGCCCATCAGCAGCAGCCAGAAGGACAGCGCATTGAGCCGCGGGAACGCCATGTCCCGGGCGCCGATCATGAGCGGCACGAAGTAGTTGCCAAAGCCCGCCATGATCGGCACCACGAACAGGAAGATCATCGTGGTCCCGTGCAGGGTGAGGAGCTCGTTGTAGTGCTCGGAGCTGAGCAGCGTGTTGTTCGGGACCCCCAACTGCGTGCGCATCAGCAGCGCCTCCACCCCCCCGAGGATGAAGAACACGAAGGTCGTGACCAGGTACATGATCCCGATCTTCTTGTGGTCGGTGGTGGTGAGCCAGTCGATCCAGCGCTTGGTCTCCCGCGGCTTGAGGACCTCGTGCGAGGTCACCTGCGGGACCGGGGCCAGGGCGTAGTCGGTGATAGACATGCGGGCTCCTCTAGAGGTTTCCGTTTGCGGTCAGGACCTGACGCAACTGGGTGACCTGAGCGTTGGCGGTGGAGATCATGCTCTGCTGCTGGGAGAGGAACTGCTGGTACTGGGATGGGGTGACGACCTTCACCTGCGCGGTCATGGCCGCGTGCTGGCGTCCGCACAGCTGTGCGCACTGCCCGTGGTAGAGCGCTCCTGCGTGTGGGGCCTTGAACCAGGTGTAGGTGGTGTAGCCGGGTACAGCGTCGACCTTGCCGCCCAGCGAGGGGATCCACCACGAGTGGATCACGTCGTTGGCCTGAATCACCAGCACCACCGTGGTGTTGGCCGGGACCACCATCTGCTGGTAGGAGTAGGGCAGCTTGCCGGTGAAGGCGCCCTGGTCGCAGCCGGCGCCGTAGGTGTAGCGCCAGATGTACTGGCGGCCCTGCACGCAGATCGTCAGCTTCTTGCCGTCGGGTGGGGTCGGCTGGCCCAGTGATGCCGAGAGCACCAGCCCGTTGGCGTCGGACTTGGGCGGATTGATGATGCTCGGCAGCTTCACGAAGGTGACCACCGTGAGCACCACCAGGATCAGGGCGGCCCCCACCGTCCAGCCGATCTCCAGCCGGGTGTTGCCGTGGATCTGCGCCGCGACCTTGCTCTTCTTGGCCCGGAAGCGAAAGACCGAGTACACCAGCGCCCCCTCGACGACCACGAACACGACCGCCGCGATGTACAGGGTGATCTTGTAGAGGCTGGCGATGCTGTCCGCGTTGGGCGAGCCACCGGACTTCAGCGTGAGCAGGTTGGCCATCGCGCCGGGAGCCAGCACCAGCGAGGCGCTGAGCGTGACCAGCAGGACGCCCAACACCAGCGGGCGGCGCCGACGGTGGGGCTTGGCGGCGGAAGCGTCGGTTCGCAAGGCGCGGCGATTCTAGCCTGGCTGCCCCGATCGTCGCGGCGATCCCGTCCCTCGGCGCGTTCCTATACTGCCGCCCCTTGCGCCCGCGCCGGGGCATCCGCGCTGCAGCCTGGACCCTCGTCGCGGTGGGCGCCGCTGCACCTGCGCTGCGACGGCGGGCCGGGCTGCCGCCGGCCGGCGTCCTCGGGGCGGCGGCATTGGCTCCTGTGGCGCTATGCGTCGCCACCCCGCGGAGCCTGAGCCGGGACGCGGCTGTGTGCGCGTTGAACATGTGGGCCTACCTGGCCGCCTACGAGATGCCCCACGACGATCCGCGGCGGCTGGCCGACCGTGTCCACGTCTGCTACCCGATCGCGATCGACCGGGTCCTGGGCCTGGGCGTGCCGCCGACGCTTCGGCTGCAGCGGACCTTCGCCACTCCGGGAAGCATCAATCGCTTCGAGCGCGTGCTGGTGTGGTGCCACTGGATGTGGTTCCTCGTGCCCCACGCCAGCGCCGGCTACGTGCGCTGGCGCGACCCTGAGCGCTTTCCGGTCGCAGCGGCCCAGATGTACGCGGTCTTCGACATCGGCGCCGTGTTCTACTGGGCGATACCCACCGCACCGCCGTGGTGGGCGGCGGCGCGGGGCGACCTTCAGGCCGGACGGGCCGTGGCCGTACGGCGGATGATGATCGAGTACGGGGAGCTCTACTGGGGAGCGCGCTGGGGCGACCTCTACAGTGTCCTGGGAGGAAATCCGCTTGCCGCTATGCCGTCGCTGCATTTCGCCACTTCGTTGATGAGCGCGCACCTGCTCAGCGAGGTGGACCCGATCGTCGGCGCCGTGGGCTGGACCTACGCCGTGCTGCTGGGGCTGGCCCTCGTTTACCTCGGCGAGCACTACCTCGCCGACCTCCTCGCCGGCGCCGCGCTCGTGGCGACGATCCGTCGTGAGTCTCCGCGGGTGGCACCGTTGGCCGAGCTCCTGGCGAGGAGGCTGCAGGCCCTGCAGTTGCTGGCGGGGGCATAGGCCCGGTGGCACGCGAGCTCCCCACCGAAGATCGGCCGCTGCGCACGGTCGACGCCGCAGAAGGGGAGGACGGAGCACTGCCGCAGACCACGGGGGCCACCGGGGTTGCGGCGCCCGAGGAGATGCCGCGCGTGCGCTTCACCCGCGGGCGGTTGCTGGCCTCGGCGGTGTTCGTGATCTCCACCGTGGCCTTCTTGTACTTCGTGCTTCCCCGGCTGCTGGGCCTTCAGGAGACCTGGAACCGGATCCAGCACGGCAACGGGTGGTGGCTGGCGCTCGGGGTTCTGCTGGAGATCGGGTCGTTCTTCGGCTACGTGGCGCTGTTCCGGGCGGTCTTCGTGCGCGGTCGTCGGTCGCCGATCGACTGGCGCGAGAGCTACGAGATCACGATGGCGGGGTTAGCGGCCACGCGGCTGCTGGCCTCCGCCGGCGCGGGCGGAATCGCGCTCACGGCGTGGGCGCTGCGACGCTCGGGGCTGGAGGCGCGCGTGGTGGCCTGCCGGATGATCGCATTCATGGCCCTGCTCTACGACGCTGCCCGGCGCCGTCGCCTACCTGTAGCTGCGGCGTACCGTCCATCGGTGGCAGAGCACCGGCGTGCCAAGCTATGCTTAATGAAGTGAGCGAACGAATCGAAAATGTGATCATCGTCGGCAGCGGTCCTGCCGGCTACACCGCTGCTCTCTACACCGCCCGCGCGAACCTGGAGCCGCTGGTCTACGAAGGCTTCGCGTGGGGTGGGCTGCTCCAGCAGACCACCGAGGTGGAGAACTTCCCCGGCTTTCCGGGTGGAATCATGGGACCGGAGCTGATGCAGCACTTCCGTGACCAGGCCGAGCGCTTCGGTGCTCGCCTGGAGACCGACGACGTCACCAGGGTGGAGCTCTCCACGGTGGGCGGTCTGCACAAGGTCTTCTCCGGGGATCAGGTGCATCTGGCTCGGACCGTGATCCTGGCCATGGGCGCACAGCATCGGAAGCTTGACGTGCCCGGCGAGGACGAGCTCTCCGGTCGCGGCGTGAGCTACTGCGCCACCTGCGACGCGGCCTTCTTCCGGGATGCGCCGACGATCATCGTCGGCGGCGGCGACTCGGCCATGGAGGAGGCGATGTTCCTGTCGAAGTTCGCCGCCAAGGTCGCGATCGTGCACCGGCGCGACGAGTTCCGGGCATCAAAGATCATGCTGGAGCGAGCGCGTGAGATCCCCAACATCGAGTGGGTCACGCCCTACGCCGTGGAGGAGTTCCTGCCCGGGGAGGGAGGCTCGCTGAACAGTGCCTGCCTACGCAACACCGAGGACGGCACCGCGCGCTCGGTGGAGATCACCGGCGCCTTTGTCGCCGTCGGGCACGATCCGCAGTCCCAGCTCGTCGACGGTCAGGTGGAGCTCGATCCGAGCGGTTACGTCGTCACCCGCGGCCGCTCGACGTTGACCAGCCTCCCCGCCGTATTCGCCGCCGGCGACCTGGTGGACCACACCTACCGTCAGGCGATCACCGCCGCGGGGTCCGGCTGCCAGGCGGCGCTCGACGCGGAGTGGTACCTGCGGGACACGCCGCTGCCGCTGGAGGGGAGCGAAGACGTGGCCGGCGCGGGCGCTCCGGCCTGAGCCCGCCGGGGCAGCGCGCCCAGCGCTGGCCCTCCGGGTTGAGGCCTCAGATCCGGCTCGGACGGATGTCCGATCACACCGGATCTTCATAGCCGAAGAAGCCCTCGCCGCTCTGGCGGCCGATCCGACCTGCCAGCACCAGGGCGGTGAGTGCGGGAGCGGGGCGGTAGCGCTCCTCGCGACGCTCGTCGTAGAGCGCCGTGATCACCATCAGCACCTGGTCGAGCCCGATCTCGTCGGCCCACCGCAGGATCCCGCGCGGGTAGCTGAGGCCGTGGACCATGCCGGCGTCGATGTCCTGCGCGCTGCCCACCCCCTCCCCGAGGGCGAAGGCGGCCTCGTTGGCGACCTGGCCGACGATCCGCCCCAGCACCAGGCCGGGAGCATCGGCCACCCACTCGGCGTGCTTCCCGAGCGTGGCGCAGAAGCGCTCTGCTCTCGCCGCGGCCGAGGCGCTCGTGTCAGGGCCGCGCGTGAGCTCGATGCAGCGGCTCTGCACCAGCGGCGGTAACGCGTGAAAGCCGACCGCGCTGCCACCGGGGTCCAGCGCCGCCAGCGATCCCGCGGCGCAGCAGATCGCCTGCGGCGCGCCCTGCAGCGGCACCTCCGCAGGCTCGCCGCCGGAGAGGTCGAGGATCAGGAAGGGCACCTCCCCCTGGGCCTCCTCGGGCGCGGCGACCTCCCAGCCCGCCGCCTGGGCCTCCTGGGCAAGCTCGCCGGCCAGTGAGCTCTCGCCGGCGATCACGATCAGCCCGTCTGCGCCCCCGGCGGGCGGCGGATCGGGGTCGGGCGGCCGGTGGGAGTCGCTGCCGTAGTCGTAGTAGCCGCGCCCGGTCTTGCGGCCCAGGCGTCCGGCGGCGACCGTCCGCACGGTGACCGGGGAGGGGCGCCATCGCGGCTCGCCGAAGCTCTGCTCGTAGAAGGACCGTGCCACGTCGAGCCCGACATCGACGCCGACCAGGTCCATGACTTCGAACGGCCCCATCCGGAAGCCACCTCCCATCCGGCAGATGCGGTCGATCTGCTCCAGCGGCGCGACCCGCTCGCTCAGCAGCCGGAGCGCCTCCAGGCCGAACGGCCGGTTGCAGCGGTTGACCAGGAACCCGGGTCCGTCGAGGGCGTCTATCACGTGCTTGCCCATCGCCTCGCCCGCGGCTCGAGCTCGGGCCAGGGCAGGCCCGCCGGACTGCTCTCCGGCCACGACCTCCACCAACGCCATCACTGGTGCGGGGTTGAAGAAATGCATGCCCACAACGCGCTCGGGGCCCTCGGCGCCGGCGGCGATCGCCGTCACCAGCAGCGAGGAGGTGTTGGTGGCCAGCACGCAGTCGGGGGTGACCACCTGTCGGGAGAGCTCGGAGAACAGCGAGCGCTTGAGCTCCAGCGACTCCGGTGCGGCCTCCACCACCAGCTCGCACTCGGCGAGGTCGGTCAGGGACGGCACTGGCTGCAGGCGCCCAGCCGCGGCGGCGGCCTCCGGTTCGCTGCGCCGCCCGCGCTTCACCGAGCGCTGCAGAGCGTCCCGGATATGTTGCCCGCCGCGCTCCAGGGCCTCCGGTACCGGATCGTGCAGCAGCGTGCGAGCTCCCGACAGGCAGGCCAGCTGCGCGATGCCCGCTCCCATCGTGCCGGCACCGACCACCCCGATCGACCGCGGGGGGGCGGACGTCACTGTGGGACTAAGGCGTTGATCCCGGTCAGCGAGCGACCGATGATCAGGCTCTGGATCTGCGAGGTGCCCTCGTAGAGCGTGGTCACGCGCACGTCCCGGAAGTAGCGCTCCACAGGATGGTCATCGACATAGCCTGAGCCGCCGTGGACCTGGATCGCGGTGTTGGCGCAGTGCACCGCGGACTCGGTGGCGTAGAGCTTGGCGATCGAGGTCTCGGTGGTGTTCGGCTGGCCGCTGTCCTTGAGAAAGCCGGCCCGCCACACCAGCATCCGCGACGCGTCGGTGCGGACCTTCATGTCGGCCAGCATCGCCTGTACGAGCTGGAAGCCGGCGATCGGCTGGCCGAACTGGACCCGCTGCTTGGCGTAGCTCACCGAGGCCTCGACGCACCCCTGGCAGATGCCCACGCACCCCGCGGCGACGCTGTAGCGGCCGGAGTCCAACGACCTCATCGCGACCTTGAAGCCGTCGCCCACCTGCCCCAGCATGGCGTCCTCGGGGACCTCCACGTCGAGCAGCGAGATGGCGGCCGTGTCGGACCCTCGCAGGCCCATCTTGTGATGGATCGGCTGTGGCTGGAAGCCCGGCTGATCGGTCTCGACCAGGAAGCAGGCCAGGCCCCGGTGGCCCTGCTCGGGATCGGTCTGGGCGAAGATCATCGCCACCTTGGCGTGGTTGCCCATCGAGATCCACATCTTGGCGCCATTGATCACCCAGCCGGCCTCGGTTCTACGTGCCCGCGTGCGCTGATTGGCCGCGTCCGAGCCGGTGTCCGGTTCGGTCAGGCCAAAGCACCCGAGCCACTCTCCTGAGCACAACCGCGGGAGGTAGCGCTGCTTCTGCTCCTCGGTGCCCCAGCGCAGGAGCGCCGAGCAGACCAGCGAGGTCTGCACCGAGATCACCGTCCGCATCGCCGAGTCTCCGCGTCCGACCTCCTCCACGACCAGCCCGTAGGTGAGGTAGTCCAGGCCGGCCCCGCCGTACTCGCGCGGGACGATCGCCCCCAGGTAGCCCTGCCCGGCGATCTTGGCCACGAGCTCCAGGTCGAAGTGCTCGTTGCGATCGTTCTCCCGCGCGCGCTCAACGATCTCGTTGTCGGTGAACGCTCGCGCCGTCTCCCGGATCAGACGCTGCTCATCGGTGAGGTCGAAGTCCATGGACGGGGCACGGTAGCGAAGGCAACTGCGCGGTCGATGCGCCGAGCGGTGCTCGTGCGGCGTTAGACTCTCCGGCAGTGGACCCGTTCGCGATCGTGCTGCTGGGAGGTTTCGCCGCCCTGGTCCTGTGGATGTGGCTGCTCGGCAAGCACTATCCCGGCAACGGGCTGGAGCAGCTGGGCCTGCGCAGCGCGCGGGAGATCACCGAGAGCCGCGAGTCCCTGGAGTCCGACGACCTGCAGCAGATGCTGGCGGCGCACAACCGCCGTCGCCGCGCTCGCGGCGAGCGTGAGGTGACGGTGTCCGACCTGGAGATGCGGGTCATGGAGGATCAGAAAGATCAGCGCCGCCGGCGCGCGGAGCTGGTCGCCGATCGCGAGCTGGACCAGCTGCTGGATGCCACCAACGCTCGCCGTCGTGCCCGCGGCCGGCCCGAACGTACGCGTGCCGAGGTGCAGGCGGAGTTCGGCGGGCGTCCCTCGTCGGGATCCTGACCGTCGCCGCAGTGACCCGCGCGTGGCGCGCTGCCTGATCATCGGCTGCGGCTGTCGCGGGCGAGCGCTCGGCCGCGAGCTGGGAGAGCGCGGTCACGCGGTGCGCGGCAGCAGCCGCCGCGACGGCGAGCTGGCCGAGATGGAGGCGGTCGGGATCGAGCCTCACCACGGAGATCCCGACCGGGTGGGGACCCTGGCCCCGGCGTTTGATCGGGTGAGCGTCGCCTGTGTGCTCCTGGGCTCGGCCACCGGAGCGCCGGAGGCTGTGCGGGCACTGCACGAGACGCGCTTGGAGATGCTGCTGGAGCGGATGCTGGACACCACGATCCGCGGCATCGTCTACGAGGCCGCCGGCAGCGTGGACCCCGCGGTGCTCGCCGGCGGCATCGCGATCGTGCGGCGCCGGTGCGAGGGCTCGCTGATCCCCTACGCGCTGCTTCAGTCCGACCCGGCGCGGGCGCGCACTGCGTGGCTGCAGGAGGCCCTCACAGCGGTGCAGCGGCTGCTGGCCCAGCCGGTGTAGGACCGTCGAGCACGGTCCCGATCCGATCCAGGAAATCGCCGAGGATGCGGGCGGTCGCACCCCAGATGAGGCTGCCGGCGACCTGGTAGGTGTCGGTGCGGATCGGTACGCCACGGCGTACCAGGCGCCTGCGGGCGTACCCCCGGCGCAGCTGCGCCAGCGGGAACTCGAGCACCTCGGCGACCTCACGGGCGCTCAGGGTCCAGGTGCGGCCCGGCTCGATCAGTCCCACGAACGGGTACACGGCGTAGCCGGTGGCGATCGTCGGCGTCGGCTGCAGCGCCCCCAGGATCTCGACGGCGTCGGGCGGCAGCCCGATCTCCTCGTGGGCCTCGCGCAGCGCGGTGGCGCGGAGGTCACACTCGCCCTCGTCGTAGCGCCCGCCGGGAAAGGAGATCTCGCCGGCGTGGCGGCGCAGGTCGTCCCGGCGCTTGGTGAAGACCGCGTGCAACTCGTCTTCACTGAGGTAGAGCGTCACCAGCACCGCGGCGCGCGTGTGGCCCCGAACCTCGAGCTCCATCGCCTCCTCGGGTGCCAGGAGCACGCGTCCAAGCGCCTCCCGGACGTACTCAGGAGTCAGGGAGGAGGTCTCGCGTGAAGCCACCCGCGCGCAGGCTTACCTAGCCGCCGGCTCGACCAATTCGACGTGATCGTCGAACATGACCTCGCCCTCGAGCGTGCGGTGCACCGGGCACTTGGCCGCGATCACCTTCAGACGCTCGACCTGCTCCTCGCTGCACCCGCTGGGCAGGCGCAGGGCCAGCGAGAACCGCGTCGGACAGCCTCGCTCGGCAGGGGTGTACTCCACGTGTACCTCGACCTCGCCGAGATCCCAGCCCTTGCGCTTGGCGTACATCTCCATGGTGATCGCGGTGCACGAGGCCAGGCTGGCGGCGAGCAGCTCCTGCGGGTTGGGGCCGTCGTCATCGCCGCCGTGCTCGACCGGCTCGTCGGCCACCACCTGATGGCCGCGGATGTCGATCTGGTGCGAGAACGCAGTGGTGGTGGTGCGGTGAGCGGTGGCCTTCATGGACTGGTCCTCTCGGTGGGCAAATGCGCGGGGCGGCGGATGGCGGCCGAGCGCATCGTAGCGCCGCCGCAAGGTCAGTCCGAGAGGGGGTTGAACAGCAGCCCGGTGGGAACCTTGGGGACGAAGTAGGTCGACTTCGGGGGCATGCTCTCCCCGGCGGCGGCCACCTCCTGCACCTGCTCGATCGGCGTCGGCGCCATGAAGAACGCTGCGTCGTACTCCGCGCTGCGCACCAGCTCCAGCGCCTGCGTGTCGTCACGCGCGTAGCCGAGGCCGTTGAGGTGATCGATGTCGTCGTCGCTCAGGCCCAGGGCGGCCTTGAGGATCAGCGCCTCGAGCACCGCCGTATCGAGCCGGCGGTAGGGCTCAGCGTGGGCGGGCAGGGCCCTGTCGGCGATCCCGGGGTCCTTCAACGTGAGCATGAACGGGCGCTGGAGGTGCGCGTCGATGTAGCCGAGCCGCACCGGCTGCCCCGGATCGGGAGTCAGCTGCGACACGTCGTCGAGCTCGGCGATCTCGAAGTCGCGCCGGATCGCCTGCGCCAGCTGCTCCTGCCGCGCCCCGCTGAGCCCGCGGACGAGGCGGTGCGTGGGGAACACGGTCAGCCCCGGGTCCTGGAGGGCGACCAGGCACATCAGCACGTACCGGTGCGGCCCCTCGCCCCCGATCTCCTCCGCGTACACGCGCGCGGTCTCGTACCGGTGGTGGCCGTCGGCGATCAGCAGCTCGCTTCCGGTCAGCGCCTCGGTGACGGCGCCTATCGCCTCGGGGTCGCTGACGCGCCAGAGGCGGTTGACGGTGCCGTCCTCGTCCCGGGTCTCGCCCCACGGCTCCGCCGGCCTGGCGGCGGTGAGTGCTCTCCACGCGGTGCCCTGAGGATCGGAGAAGAGGGAGAAGATCGGCGACAGGTTCGCCCGCGTGGCCCGGGTCAACCGCAGCCGGTCCTCCTTGGGCCCGGGGTGGGTGCGCTCGTGGGGCCGGATCCGGCCGGCGCCGTAGTCCTCCACGCGCACGCGGGCCAGGAAGCCCTGCCGTGTGCGCGCGCGGCCGTCAGGTCCGGTGTAATCCTGCTCCAGCGGCCACAGCGCCGGCTCCTGGTCGGCGACGACCACGCCGTCGGTGCGCCAGCGTGAGAGCAGATCGGCGGCCACGGCGTACGGATCCTCGCCCTGGGGGAGGTCGATGCGCACCACGTTGAACGGGGAGCGCGCCTCCAGCTCGGCGCGCTGGGCGGCGTCGATCACGTCGTAGGGCGGCGCGGCGACGGGCGCCAGCCCGCCGGTCCTGGCCAGGTCGTAGTGCAGCGCGTGCAGGGATCGGATCTCGGCCATCGCGGGGCGGGAGGCTACTCAACCGGGCGCTGACTCGGTGGCGACGCGGATAGACTGCAGGCTCTCGGGGCGTGGCGCAGCCTGGTAGCGCGCCGCCTTTGGGTGGCGGAGGTCCCCGGTTCGAATCCGGGCGCCCCGACCTACACGGATAGGCACTAAGCTCGTCGCGCGCTCCACGTGCAGCGGAACGTGCACGAAGGCGTCGTGGCGCGGCCGACGGCCTGCTCCACCACCGTCCCAGTGGCGCGAGCTCCGCGCAGGAACCGTCCCATGATCCGAGCGCGCAGGTTGGCGGTCGCCGTGGTCGTGGCGCGGAAGCGGCCCCGCGGGCTCACCGTGATCGTGGGCCACCGGAACCGCACCGGCTCCCCCACCGGCGCGCAGAGATCTCCCGGCCCGGTGAGCGTCACGGCCAGCCGCCGCACTTGCTGCCCGCCGGGTCCCGTGGCGAAGTTGATGCTGCCGGCGCTCACCTGCCCCCGCGCCCTAGCCCCGCGCGGCGACCCGGCCTTCACCAATCCGCTGTACCGGGTGCCCCGCACCACCGGGTACAGCGGCGCGCCGGTGGGAAGGCCGCGCAGTAGACGCGCGAAGATCCCCCGCAGCGTCGCCTTGCCGTAGGGATGGGAGCCGTCGTACATCGTCAGCACCGCCAGCGACATGCGCGCGCAGCCCCGGGTCAGCAGCACCACTTGGTGGTCCAGCAGCCCGGTGCCGTAACCCCACCCACCCTTGAAGTAGAGGTGCCAACCTCGCGGGGCGACCTCACCGACCCCCCAACGCTGCGAGCCTGTGATCGACCTCAGCAGGCGCATGCCAAACGCGCGGTGGCGCCGGGACAGAAAGCGGTTGATGTGCAGGAAGAAGCGGGTCTGGTCGCGAGCGGTTATCTGGGTCGCCCCCACGGCTGAGCCACCGCCTGGAAGCGAGTCATCCCCACTCGTCGGGCAAGGGCCTCCAGGCCGCCGTTGCCGACGATGCCATCGACGGTGGTGGCGGTGGCGTTGTCGGAGTGAGCGATCATCGGGATCAGCAGCGAGCGGTCATAGCCGCTCAGCTGCCGCCTGGCCACAGAGGGTCGGTTCAGGTAGGCGACCATCAGCATCGCCTTGACCACGCTGGCCGACTCCTCCACGTGGTCGGCGCGGTAGCCGAAGAAGCGTCGCCGCGTACGCACGGCGAAGGCGATGTCCCCGCTCCGACGACGGGCGAAGGCGATGGCCGAGGTCATGCCCGGGCGCCAGATGCGCTCGAGCGGCTCACGCGCCCCGGCACGAGGCAGCCGGCCGGCTTCGGGCCGCCGGCGATCCAGGCGCCCGCCGCCAGGCTGCCGGTTTGGGCGGTCGCGCCCGGAGCCACCATCGCGACGGCGCCAAGGGGCGGGAGCAGAGCGATGCGTAGAAGGCGTGCGGGTGCTGGAGGCACGTTCAGAGTCTTTCACCACCCGAGAGGCCGCGCCCAAGTGGGAAAGTGCACGCGAGCGTCCCGACGGTGGTAGCGTCGCCGGATGGCGAACTCGTCCGGCGTCGCTTCGCCCGAGCCCTCGGTCGGCGGCACCGAACGAGCGCGTGGTGCCCCGGAGCGGCGCATCGCGGAGGCGCCCCGACGGTCTGACGACGCGGCCCGGTTCGGTGAGGAGGCGCCCCGACTGTGCGACGACGCGGCCCGGATGCCCGAGGTGGGAGGCTCGTGGCGGGTGCGCGTACGTGCAGTGGCGCACGCGCTGGTGGTGGGCTTCAAGGAGCACGACCTCCTGACCTATTCAAGCGCGATCTCGTTTCAGATCCTGACCGCGATCATCCCGTTCGCGCTGTTCGTGCTCGCCGTGACTGGTCTGTTCCACGCCAACGGCGTCTGGCGAGACCACCTGGAGCCGCAGATGCGCATGGCGCTGCCGCACGACCTGTTCCAGGTGATCCAGAGCGGCGTGAACGAGGCCTTCTCAAGCCGGCGCGTATTGTGGGTGACCCTGGGCGGATGCTTGACCGTGTGGCAGGTGTCCGGGGCGGTGCGGGCGGTGATGGGCGTACTGGGTCGCATCTATGGGGCGTCGGGGGAGCGGCCGTTCGTCCGGCGCTACTCCATCTCCTTCGTCCTCTCGATAGAGGTAATGGTCTGCTTCATCGCCGCCACGCTGTGTCTGCTGTTTGCCCCCTTCTTCTTCTCCCCCGCGCATGCGGGCCTGCCGCTGAAGGTGGTCGCGTTCATGGTGCGCTGGGTCCTGGTGGTCGCGTTGCTCGTGCTCGTGGTTGGCCTGCTGGTCCGGCATGCTCCCGCGCGAGCCCAGACGGTGCCCTGGGTGACGCTGGGCGCGGCAATCGTGATCGTCCTGTGGATCGTCGTGTCGCTGATCTTCTACTTCTATCTGGTCGACGTGGCCTCCTACGCATCGCTGTTCGGCAGCCTCGCCGCCGCGATCGTCGCGAACGCCTACCTCTACGTATCGACGACCGTGTTCCTGTTCGGCGCTCAACTGGACGCGATCATCCGCACCCAGGCCACCGGCCGCGCCGCCGGTCACGCACCCTAGTCTTCCTCTTTCTCCGCCCCCGTAGCTCAGCTGGATAGAGCGACGGCCTTCTAAGCCGTGGGTCGCAGGTTCGAGTCCTGCCGGGGGCGCTGGGGTTTCCCCTGCAAACTGGTAGTTTTAAAGCTGTTAGAGGAGGTGGTAGTTGGTGGGCTCACTGGTCGGGCAACCACTCCGGGCAACCATGAAGCCGGCTTGAGGCTGCTCTATGAGACGTAAAGCCGTGGGTTGCGGATGCCCCTCGTCAAGACGCCCGGGATTCTTTGCCGGCCCGCTGAAGTGACTCGTCCGAACGGCTGAGCGTGACGCGGGGTTCGGCCGCGCGGCGTTTCTGAGCGCTGGCCGACCCGGTTACCCCCCGGAACGGAACCCCGGCAGCTTCTACGTAGACGATCGTGGAGGAGCCTGCACCTACCGCTGCTGAATCCGACGAAAAGGAGAAGTCTGGTGGGGCCGATTCGGAGCGAGTGAGGGTTCTGCGTGTTGGTGATTGCGGAAGCGACGCGAATTGGCTGCCGAGGGCCGAGGCGACCCCGTTCGACGGCCGGCACACTCGTGGTCGGCCGTTGCTTCGCACCGGCTGCTTGCTCAGTGCCTGCAAGCACCGGATGCCTGAATCTGGCGAGGACCGGGACGCGACCCCGGCCTGGGCGAGAGACCCGCTTTCCTGTCCCCGCAGGACGTGCGCACGGGCCATCGCAATCATCAGCGAGACGTCCCGGTTGTCGCCCCCGTCCCGGGCGTCTGTCCGGACGGCCCATACGGGACGCGGCGGGTCGCGCGGGCCTCGAAAACCACCTGCTCGCAGGGCCTCGGTGGGTCACGGGTTGTCCGAGGCCACCATCTCGGTTGGGTTCGTCTAACCGGCGCACCTTCGGGGCGGCCACCGCGGCAGGGGGGCGGCGGCAAGGGGAGTGCTGCCCTGTTCGTGGGAGCAGGTCCTCTGAAGACGGGATCGAGGTCGTCAGGCGCTTCTGCTTGTGGGCCAAACGCATGGGAAAATGTGTGTATGGGCTCTCCGCAGACGTTGAGCGAAACCGACCGGCGCATCGTCGCCGTGTGGGCGGCGGACTGCGCGGAGCGGGTGTTGAGATTGTTCGAGGCGGAAGTCCGGGGGGATAGCCGCCCCCGAGAGGCGATCGCCCGGACGCGAGCCTTCGCTCATGGCGAGCTTGGCGTCGCGGAAGAGATCCGCCGCCGTTTTGAAAATGGGGGCGCCGCTCGCGAGGTCAGCGCTCCCGCAGCAGCGGCCGCCGCCCGAGCGGCCGGACAGGCCACAGCCATCCCACATATGGGCGCGCACGCCCTGGGCGCCGCCGCGTATGCCGCCAAGGCAGCTGGTCTCGCCGTCCCCGATCGGCCAGACGCTGTCAGTGTGGAGATTGGCTGGCAGCTTGGTCACATGTCCGCGGCGGTCAGAGCCGCCCTGCGGCAGCTCCCACCCGTCGGGGAGAACCGATCCGGTCCCCTCGGGCCGGGGCTTCTCGCCTCGGGGCTTCTAGGACCGATCATCCGTGACCTGCAGGCCGGCTTGACGGACCCCGACCATGTTCTCCCGGCTGGCGCCGAACGCTGACCCCCACGCGGGGAAGCAGAAGTCGCGGTCATAGCGGCGTTCAGATAGCTGCTTCGCCGCCTCAGCGGCACTCGCCCCGACCGGACAAGCTCACCAGTGAGCGATCCGCTTGCGCACCGCCGGCGGCATCCTGTGTCCATGGACCTGCGCTGGATGACCACCGGGGACGCGGACGCTGTTGTGGCAGCCAGCCACCTTTTCGAGTATTGAGTTAGCGTCGTCCTGAGTCGGCGCTGGGCGTCGGCGGGGTATGCAGGAGTCCTCCTGGTTGCAGGGAATCTTGCGAGCGTGGGGCGTCGAGGTTCATGTCCGGCCGGTGGCGGTGAGT
>JAABUZ0100000998.1_pt1 | contig 58437 bp, 53 predicted proteins | sample 5562091 | NCBI WGS metagenome assembly JAABUZ01 (sample SAMN12813069, study PRJNA571459) | rock metagenome | isolation source: Antarctica rocks | place: Antarctica: Victoria Land, Linnaeus Terrace sud | collected 2015-12-21 | reverse complement strand
GAACCCGTGGATGGTCCGCGGCCTGGACTATTACACGAAGACGACCTTCGAGTTCGTGCACGACGGGCTGGGGTCGCAGTCGGGCATCGGAGGCGGCGGCCGGTACGACGGTCTGATGGCCGAGCTCAGCGGCGCGCCGCTGTCCGGGGTGGGGTTCGGCATCGGCGTCGACCGGGTGCTGCTCGCATGCCGGGCCGAAGGGCTGATGCCCGCCGCGCCTCGACCTCGCCTACGGATCCCGTGGGCTCAAGGGCGCGATGAAGGCCGCCGACCGCTCCGGGGCCCGCCTCGCGCTCGTCCTCGGCGACCGCGACCTCGAGGCGGGCGTCGTGCAGCTCAAGGACCTCGTCTCCGGGGCGCAGGAGCCGGTGGCGCTCCACGACGCCGTCGCGGCCGTCGACCGGGTCCTCGCGCTGTAGCTCCTCGCGGTTCGGGCGTCCACCGGTCCCGGCGGCGCTCACGCCAGGTGTGGCCGAGCTCCCCGACGTGGGTGGACCAGTTCGTCGCCGTCGCGGGCGACCGTCACACGGTCGACGATCTCGGCGAAGGCGGGCATGGCGCACGGCCTGGCTCCAGTAGCGGTGGGATTCGGGGGTGATCCAGCCGACGCGGTGGACCGCGAGCGCAGCCGGCGCAGGTGCTCGGTACCAGGGGGGAGCCCATTGCACCGGGCGTCGCCGACGATGATCAGCGAGCTGCGCGAGCTCGAGACCCTCGGGAAGGGCGCCCTCGGGTACCTCCGCGCCGGGGCGGTGGACGTCGCCGGCGGTTGAGGTGCCGGCGCCCGAGGCGCCGTCGGGAAGAGGGAGAAAGCGTCGAACGCGGCCTCGAAGCGAGGCCGCTCGTGACTGTACTTCGTGGTCACGGGGATCGGGCACGGTCCTGCCTGGTGAGGAGCTGGCCCGCCGGGTGTCTTCCCTCGAGCTCGCGGACGACCCGGTGTAACCGCCCGAACCTGCTGATCCGCGGCCTGCGCGAGCTCCCGCTGCGGGTGCGGGCATGACCGACCGGGTCCGCCGATGGGTCGATCGGAACTAGCTCTCGCCGGGCGGGCGACGGTCATCGGAACCCCAGGATAGCGACCCGCTCCGCGCGCCGCCGCGCGGTGACCCGAGGAGGACCGATGACCGAGACCTACGAGCACCAGGACCGCCGGGTCGCGAGGCTCCGCGATCTCCGGGCGCTCGTCGACTACGGCGTGGCGGCCGGTATCGGGGTCGGCCACTCCCTCGGGGTGACCCTCGAGACCCTCGAAGAGGGGCGTTCGGTGTGGACGTTGACGCCGTCGCCGCGGACCGCGAACGCGCTCTACACCGTGCACGGCGGGGTGCTGGCCACCCTGATGGACACCGCGATGGGCAGTGCCGTCTACGCCGCCCTGCCCGAGCGCACGACCTACACGACCGCGGAGCTGTCGACCAAGTTCGTCCGTGCGGTGCGCCTGGACGACCCGGAGATCACCTGCGAGGCGTCGGTACTGCACCTCGGGAAGCAGACGGCCACCGCGGAGTGCCGGGTGGTCACCGTCGACGGTCGGCTGGTGGCGCACGGGAGCTGCCTGTGCCTGGTCTTCCCGGTTCCGCAGGGATGACGCTCGTCACCGGTGGGGGACCAGGGTGCGTTCCGCCCTCGTTCACGCTGCGTTGAGGCGGGCCCCTTAGATTCCGGGGGACCCACCGAGGAGCGTCCATGGAACTCCGGCATCTCGCGTCCTTCCTCGCGATCTCCGAGGAGCTCCACTTCGGCCGCGCCGCCGCGCGGCTCCACCTCGCCCAACCGTCCCTGAGCCAGCAACTCCAGCGTCTCGAGCAGAGCGTCGGGGTCCAGCTGGTGGCCCGGACCTCGCACGACGTACGGCTGACCCCGGCCGGCGAGGTCCTCGACACCGAGGCGCGCGGCATCCTCGCCCACGTCGACCGGGCCCGCGAGGCCGCCCGGCAGGCGGCGGCGGGCCGGACCGGCACCGTCCGCGTCGGCTACAACTACCCGGCGGGCAGGTACGTGCTGCCGCGCGTGCTGGCCAGGATCCACGCCGAGCTCCCCGAGGTGGTCGTCGCGCCCCGGGAGATGCGCACCGGCCCGCAGACCGAGGCCCTGCTCGAGGGGACCCTCGACATCGCCATGATCTACGGGAGGCCGACCGACGCCGCCCTCGCCTCGCGCCGTCTGCTGCGGCTCCCCCTGGTCGCCCTGGTCGGGGAGCGTCACCCGTGGGCCAACCGGGCGCAGGTGCCCTTCGCCGAGCTCGCGAACCAGGCCTGCATCCTGTTCCGCCGTGACCGGAGCCCGTCGATGTACGACGTGGTGACCAGGACCGCGCAGGCGGCGGGCTTCACCCTCGACATCGTCGACCAGGTCGACGACCCGGTGGCCACCTCGATCGTCGTGTCCACCCGCAACGTCGTCGGCTTCTGCTCCGCGCCCCGCGCGAGCGTGGTCTGCGCCGGCGCGACGGGCATCCGGCCGGTGCCGGTGTCCCTGGTCGACCCGGTCCCGCGGCTCGAGCTGCACGCCGTGTGGCGGGTCGCCGAGAACGCGCTGGTCAACGAGTTCCTGCGCTGCCTGCAGGCGGCGGGCCCGTTCGGCGCCCCCGGCCTGCGCTCCGAGGAGGCGCGGCCCACCGCGCGCCTGGCCGGGGCCTGAGAGAGCCCGGGGCCGGAGAGAGCCGGGGGCCTGATAGCCCGGGCCGATCGGGCCATCGGAAGGTACGCCTTGCCGCTCCCGTCGCCCGCTCACGACGATCGGGGCACCGGAGGAGACCCGCATGCCGGTCCCGCGGCGGCCGATCCCCCCCACCCCTTGGAGCCACCATGTCCGCCGAGCCCACCGCGGCGTCCACCCCGCCCCCCGCCGACCCGGCGGGCGCGGGACGCAACGCGTCGTCGTCCGCGTTCGCCCGGCTGGAGGCCCTCGAGGTCGCCACCGACGAGGGCGTCACGATCACCGTGCGGGTGGCCCCGGCCGAGGACCCGACCGCGCCCGTCGTCCTGGTCCTGCCGGCGATGGCGATGAAGGCGAAGTTCTACCTGCCGCTGGTCTCCGCGCTGCACGGAGCGGGGCTGTCGGTGGCCACCACCGACCTGCGCGGCCAGGGCGAGGCGACGCCGGCGCTGACGCGGACGGCGCGCTTCGGCTACCGCGAGCTCGTCGAGGTCGACCTCCCCGCGGTGGTCCGAGCGGTCACCGCGCGCTTCCCCGGTTCCCCGCTGTACCTGTTCGGCCACAGCCTCGGCGGCCAGCTCGCGCTGCTGCACACCGCGCGCGACCCGGAGTCGGTGGCCGGGGTGTGCCTGATCGGCACCGGGTCGGTGTGGTTCCGGTCGTTCGGGTCTCGCCGGTTCGAGGCCCTCTGGAAGATCCAGACGATCGGGCTGCAGGCGTGGGTGGCCGGGCACTGGCCCGGCGGGATGCTGATCGGGGGCCCGATGGCGGGCCGGGTGATGACCGACTGGGCGCGGCACTCCCGCACCGGCCGCTACCAGCCGGCCGGCACCCGGGTGCCCTACGACCGGTTGCTGCGCCGCCTCGAGCGGCCCCTGCTCGTGATGTCGCTCGACGAGGACACCCTCGGCCCGCGCTCGACCGTCGACCACCTCTGCACCCGGGTCCCGGCGGCCGAGGTCACCCGCCTGCACCTCGACGCGGCCTCCGGGGTCCGCCACCGCGACCACTTCGCGTGGGTCAAGGACAGCGACGTCATCGGCCCGATGGCGGCGGCCTGGATCGCCGGCGGCCGCCTGCCCACCGGCGGGGTCATCGCCCGATAGGACCCGCTGATCGCGCTGGTCGGCGCCTCGTCCGGCTGTCCACGATGGTCCCGCCACGTCCTCCCGTCCGCGAGCCCGAGGAGCCGGCCATGGCCGCCCCCACGTCCGTCGAGACCCTCCCCCCCGACCCCGCGCCCTCGCTCGAGGTCGTGCGCGACCTCGCACGGCGCACGGTGGCCTTCGTCGACACCGACGTCGCTCCCGCCGAGCGCGAGGTCGTTGTCGAGGGCCGCCCCGTCGACGACCGGCTGCGCCTCGAGCTCCAGGCCGCCGCCCGGCGGGCCGGGGTGTTCGGGCCGCTCTCGCCGGTCGCCCACGGCGGCCTCGGCCTCGACACCCGGGGCCAGGCGCTGCTCCTCGAGGCCGCGGGCCGGAGCCTGCTGGGCCCGCTGGCCCTGAACTGCTCGGCCCCCGACGACGGGAACATCGGACTGCTCGCCGCCGTCGCGGCCCCCGACCAGGCCGCGCGCTACCTCGACCCGCTGGCCCGCGGCGAGGTGCGCTCCTCGATCGCGATGACCGAGCCGCCGCCCGGCGCGGGCTCCGATCCCGGCATGTTGCGCACCGTCGCCGAGCAGGTCCCCGGCGGCTGGGCGATCAGCGGCGACAAGCACTTCATCACCGGCGCCGACGGGGCCGCGTTCTTCATCGTGATCGCCGCGACCCCGACCGGGCCGACGATGTTCCTGGTCGACGCGGAGAACCCTGGCGTCGGAGTGGGCCGGCACATCCCGACCATGGACCGGGCCGCGGTCGGCGGGCACTGCGAGGTGCGCTTCGAGCGCTGCCTGGTCGGCGACGAGGCCGTCCTGGGCACCGTGGGCCGCGGCCTTGCGCAGGCCCAGGTGCGCCTCGGCCCGTCCCGGCTGACGTTCTGCATGAAGTTCCTCGGGCTCGCCACCCGCGCCCACGAGCTCTCCGCCGCGCGCATCACCACCCGCAAGGCCTTCGGTTCCCCGGTGTCCGAACTCGGCATGGCGCAGCAGCTCGTCGCCGACAACGAGATCGACCTGGCCGCCGCGCGGGCGCTGGTCCGCGACACCGCCGAGGTGCTCGACACCCACGGCGACGTCTCCGGCGAGGCCCGACACGCCGCCGCGATCGCCAAGACCTTCGTCTCGGAGGCGACGTGGCGGGTGTTCGACCGCGCTGTCCAGCTCCACGGGTCGGCCGGCGTCGCCCAGGACGAGCTCGTCGGCCGGTTCCTCATGGAGGCCCGAGCTTTCCGGATCTACGAGGGGCCGTCCGAGGTCCTGCGCTGGTCGGTGGCCCGGCGCGTGCTGCGCGCTGCCCGCTGACCCTGTCCCCACTCCGTCCGCCGTCCTCCGCAAGGAGCCCCGTCGTGTCGTCGACCGCCCCCGCCCCCAGCCCGACCGACCCCAGCCCGACCGACCCCAGCCCGACCGACCCCGCCCCGGAGGTGGTCGCCACCGCGACGACCGCGCCGGGCCCCGACCTGCCCGACGACCGCGGCCTCGCCTCGGTCCTCGACGACGCCCTCGCCGCCGACCCCGGCCGCGTCGTCTTCCCCGGTGTCCGCGGACACGGCGACGTCGACGTCCGCACGCTGCACCGCGACGTCCGCCGTCTCGCCGCGCGCCTTGTCGGGCGCGGCCTGGGGGTGGGGGAGCGGGTGGTCGTGCTCGGCCGGACCGGCTACCCGTGGGTCGTCACCGACCTCGCCGTCCTCGCGGTCGGGGCCGTCGTCGTCCCGGTCTACCCGACGGCGTCGGCCGAGCAGATCCGCCACATCCTCACCGACTCCGCCGCGGTGTTCGGCCTCGCCGAGACCGCCGAGCAGCAGGCCCTGCTCGACGGGTCCGGCGTCGGTCTGCGGGAGCCGGCGTGGGCCCTCGACGATGTGGTGGGCCTTGACCGCCCGGAGCCCGCGGCGCGGCCGCAGGACTCCAGGCTCGCCCGTCGCCTCACCGCCGTCCGGGCCGACGACCTCGCCACGATCGTCTACACGAGCGGGACCACCGGCCTGCCCAAGGGCTGCCTGCTCACCCACCGCAACATGTACGTCGCCGCGGCGGGCGTCGTCGCGCAGACCGGGACGATGTTCGGCGGCGAGCCCGGCGAGCAGGCTCGGACCGTCCTCGCGCTCCCGCTCTCGCACGTGTTCGGCCGCACCGTCCTGTTCGCCTGCCTCGTCGGCGGGAGCGCGACCGCCCTCGCCGCCGGCGTCCCCGAGATGCTCGCGATGCTGCCCGGGGTCGCGCCGACGTTCCTGACCCTCGTGCCCTACGCGCTGGAGAAGATCCGCAAAGCGTCCACGGGCGGGCCGTCGTTCGGCGGCAGCCTGACCGGGGTCATCAGCGGCGGAGCGTCGCTGGACCCGTCGACCGCGGCGTGGTTCACCGACGCCGGCGTGACCGTGTTGCAGGGCTACGGCCTCACCGAGACGGCGACGGCCGCCACGATCAACGGGCCGGGTGCCCAGCGCACCGCGACGGTCGGGCGCCCCATCCCTGGGGTCACCGTGGCGATCACCGCGGACGGGGAGATCCTCGTGCGGGGAGCCAACGTCACGTCCGGCTACTGGGGGCGGGGACCCGAGCACGCCGACGGGTGGCTGCACACCGGCGACCTCGGACGTCTCGACGACGACGGGTTCCTCACCATCACCGGGCGCCGCAAGGAGATCCTCGTGACCTCCGGGGGAAAGAACGTCGCGCCCGCACCGCTGGAGGACCGGGTCCGCCTGCACCCGCTGGTGAGCAACTGCATCGTGCTGGGCGACGGGCGGACCCACGTCACGGCCCTGGTCACGGTGGACCGGGGGGCGCTGGCGGCCTGGGCCGCCCGCGAGGGCGCCGATCTCGGCCGCTCGCTCGACGAGGACCCGCGCGTCCGGGAGCAGGTGGGGATGGCGGTCGCGGAGGCCAACGGTCTGGTCTCGCGCGCCGAGTCGATCCGTTCCTTCCGTGTCCTCGAGGGCGATTTCACCATCGCCGCGGGACACATGACGCCGTCGATGAAATTGCGACGCCGCGCCATCGAGGACGATTTCGCCGCCGACGTGACCGCGCTCTACGGCTGAGATCCCTCCCACCGGGCAGGGGACGATCCCCTGCCCGGTGCCGGCGCCGGGAGAAATGCTCAGCGCACCGAGCACACGTAGTCGAACCAGACCTTCGCGACGAGGACGTCCGCGTCGTCGAACAGCATCGCCTTGCCGTCGAGGTCGAAGCGGCCGCGGGTCGACCCGGCCCGCACGCTCGCGGTGACCCGGTCGTCGACGGTGCCGTGCGCGCGGATCCGGCCGAGCGCGGGCTTGAGGAACTGCATGCGCGAGTCGCGCAGCACGAAGCGCTCCGCCTCGCCGAGCACCGGGGCCAGCGCGCCGCAGAACGCTGCCGCGCAGGCTACTTCGCCCAGCAGGAACAGCACGCCGGCGTGCACCGTGCCCATCTGGTTGTGCAGCTGCTCGGCCTCCGGGTTCTCTACCACGGCGCCGTCGGGGCGCACCTCGGTGATGGTGACGCCCACGAACGAGTTGAACGGCACCATGCGGTCCACCGCCGCGCGGATCTTCTCGTAGTCGGGCTCGGTGCCCGTGTCCGGAGCCAGATCGGTGAACGTCATCGGGCGGAACGCGGACAACGATGAGGTCTGGGTCATGACCCCCACCGAAGAGGACGGAAATGTATTCCCGATGAACTCCCGGGAAAGCGACCGCGTGTATCGGCAGCGGCAATCAAGCGATGACGCCGAGGCTTCCGACGTTGACCCTGGGATCGTTCGGCGCCGACACTCGACGACGACAGTGGACGGAATCCTCCGATGCTGATCCGCTCGGGAATTGACGGGAGTTGTCTCTCCAGATGTACGACGTCGTCGTGGTCGGTGCCCGTGTCGCCGGCTCACCCCTCGCCATGCTCCTCGCCCGCCAGGGCCACTCGGTCCTCGTCGTCGACCGGTCGACGTTTCCGAGCGACACCGTCTCGACCCACTACCTCCAGCAGAGCGGCCTCGCCCGGCTGCGCGACTGGGGCATCCTCGAGCGCACCGTCGAGGGCTGCCCGCCCTTCCGCAACATGACCCTGACCTACACCGGCATCGAGTTCGACGGCTTCGCCGACCCGGTCGAGGGCCTCGACGCCGCATACGCCCCGCGACGCACCAGCTTCGACATGGCACTGATCGACAGCGCTCGCGAGGCCGGCGTCGAGGTTCGCGAGGGCACGACCGTCGAGGACCTGCTGGTCGAGGACGGCCGCGTCGTCGGCATCCGGGCCCGCGCGGGAGACGGCGCCCCCTACCAGGTCCGCGCCCGGCTCGTCGTCGGGGCCGACGGCTCCGGCTCGGTCGTCGCCGAGAAGGTCGGCGCCGAGATGTACGACCGCAGCCCCGGAAGCTGCTTCGTCTACTACTCGTACTACAGTGGTCTGGACTGGTCGGCGCACCACCGCACCGGCTTCGACGAGGAGCAGATGGGCGCCTGGCCCACCAACGACGGGCTGACCCTGGTCGCCACCATGACCAAGCGCCCGCGGATGCGCGACTTCCGCCGGGACGTCGACGGCAACTTCGCGACGATTTGCGACCGGGCCGCGCCGGAGCTCGGCGAGGAGCTGCGCGACGCCGGGGTCCGCGAGGAGCGCTTCCGCCCGATGGTCTACCCGGACAACTACTACCGCGGCTCGCACGGCCCGGGCTGGGCCCTGGTCGGTGACGCCGGCTACCACAAGGACCCCTTCACCGGGCAGGGCATGAGCGACGCCCTCAAGCACGCCGAGCTGCTCGCGGGCCTGGTCCACGCTGGGCTGGCGGGGGAGCGCGACCTCGACGGCGCCCTCGCCGAGTACCACCGCGAGCGTGACGAGCGCAGCCACCACACCTTTGACTTCACCGTCGCCATCTCCGAGCTGACGCTCTCCGACGAGTGGGACGCGATCTTCCGGGCCGCCTCGGTCAGCCCCGAGTACACCCGCAAGTTCTTCGGGATGGTCGCCGGCGGGGTCACCGGCCAGGAGTTCTTCGCCCCGGAGAACCTCGCGTGGCTCTTCGAGAGCACCGGCATGTCCCCGGCCCCGGCCCTCGCGGGCTGAGCACCACCCGACCGACGAGACCCCGAGGAAGCGCCACCATGCGAACCCACCGTCTGACCGTCCTGGGTGACAGCTTCGTCGAGGGCCGGGGCGACCCGGGCCCGACGGGCGAGTTCCGCGGATGGGTCCCGACCCTGGCGTCGCTGCTGGGCATCCGCTCCGGCGGGTGGCGCAACCTCGGGGCCCACCAGGCCACCACCCAGGTCGTCGTCGACACCCAGCTGGCCAGGGCGGTGGCCCACAAGTCGCCGCTGATCGGCGTCGTGGTCGGCACCAACGACCTCGTCTCCGACTACGACCCGGCCCGCTACCGGGCCAACATCGACCGGATCGTCGGTGAGCTGTCGGGCTTCGACACCACCGTCTTCATCGCCACCCACCCCGACATCCCCGCGAACCTCCCGGTCCCGGAGCCCTTCCGCGACCTGCTGCGCGCGCGGTTCGCCGAGGCCAACGAGCACCTGCGCGACGTGGCGCGGCGTTCGAACCTGATCCTGCTCGACATCGCCCGCTGCCCCCGCTGGGCCGATCCCGCTGTGTGGTCCGCCGACGGCCTGCACCCGAACCCCGCCGGTCACCGCCTCTTTGCCGAGACGGTCGCCGCCCTGGTCACCGAGGGCGATCTCGCCCCGCTCGCCGCCTGACCGACGCCCGACCGACCCGCCACCGACCCGACGACCCCGCCCGGTGTCCTCGGGCGGTCCGGCGCGCCCCGACACGGACCGGCCCGGCCGGCCGGAGGAGAGGACGACCGTGACGCAGTCCGACGCCCCCGACGCTCCCCCCGCGGTGGGCGACGCCGTCGACCGGAGACTCTCGGCCACCCCGATCGCCCTGGTCGGGATGGCAGGCCTGTTCCCGCAGGCCCACGACGTGCGCGACTACTGGCAGAACGTCGTCGACGCCACCGACTGCACCTCCGAGGTGCCCGCCGACCGCTGGAAGGTCGAGGACTACTGGGACCCGGACCCCGCCGCGGCGGACAAGACCTACTCGCGCCGGGGTGGGTTCCTCCCCGAGGTCGACTTCGACCCGCTGGAGTTCGGGCTGCCCCCCAACCAGCTCGAGGTCACCAGCACCCTGCAGACGCTGAGCCTGGGCGTCGCCCGTGACGTCCTGTGCGACGCCGGCGCGCCCGGCTCGTCCTGGTACGACCCGTCGCGCACCGGCGTCGTCCTCGGGGTCACCGGGCCGGTCCCGCTGATGCACCCCCTCGCCGCACGCCTGTCCACCCCGGTGCTCGAGGAGGTCGTGCGCAGCTGCGGGCTGACCGACGACGACGCCCGGACCATCTCGGCCAAGTACGTCAAGGCCTTCGCGCCGTGGGTGGAGAACTCGTTCCCCGGGCTGCTGGCCAACGTCGTCGCCGGTCGCGTCGCCAACCGGCTGGGCCTGGGCGGGATGAACAGCACCGTCGACGCCGCGTGCGCCGCGTCGCTGTCCGCCACCCGGGTCGCGATCGCGGAGCTCGTCGACCGTCGCGCCGACATGATGATCACCGGCGGGTGCGACACGGAGAATTCGATCTTCATCTACCTGTGCTTCAGCAAGGTCGGTGCGCTCTCGCACCACGACCGCATCCGCCCGTTCGACACCTCCGCGGACGGCACGCTGCTCGGTGAGGGGATCGGCATGCTGGCGCTCAAGCGCCTCGCCGACGCCGAGCGCGACGGCGACCGCGTGTACGCCGTCATCCGCGGGCTCGGGTCCTCCAGCGACGGCCGCGCCACGAGCATCTACGCGCCGCGCGCCGAGGGGCAGCGCCTCGCGCTCGACCGGGCCTACGCCGACGCCGACTGCTCGCCGGCCTCCGTCGAGCTGTTCGAGGCGCACGCCACCGGCACCTTGGTCGGCGACCGCACCGAGCTCACCGCCCTGGGCGGGCTGCTGCGCGAGCACAGCGACGAGGACCGCTTCGCCGCGATCGGCAGCGTGAAGTCGCAGATCGGCCACACCAAGGGCGCCGCGGGGACCGCCAGCATGATGAAGCTGGCCCTCGGGCTCTACCACAAGACGCTGCCCCCGACGATCGGCGTCGAGGAGCCGAACGAAGCCCTCGCGACGACCGACGCGCCGCTGTACGCCAACACCCGCACCCGGCCCTGGATCCTCGACCCGCAGCGGCCCCGGCGTCGCGCCGGGGCGTCGGCCATGGGCTTCGGCGGCACCAACTTCCACCTGGTCCTCGAGGAGGCCACCGGCGACCGCGCCACGGTGCGCACTCTGCACCGCACCGCGCGGGCCCACGTGTGGCACGCCGCGACCGCGGCGGAACTGCGCGCGCAGCTCGCGGCGGGGGAGCGGCCTGCGGACGCGGCGACGATCCCGGCCGGCCACGCCCGCCTCGGGTTCGCGTCGGTCGACGCCGAGGACGAGGCCGAGCTGCGCGCCCTGGCCCTGGAGCAGCTCGACGCCGCCGACGGGGACGCCCCCTGGTCACACCCGCGTGGGGTCTGGTTCCGGCCCCGGGCGCTAGACGACCTGCGCGTGGGCGCCGTGTTCGCCGGCCAGGGCAGCCAGTACCTCGACATGGGCCTCGAGGCCGCGCTGAACAACCCCACGGTCGCGGGCGCGTTCGACGAGGCCAACGCCTCGTTCGCCGACGCCGGGCGCCGCCTCGGCGCGGTGGTCTTCCCGCCCCCGGTCTTCGACGCCGAGACACGGCAGGGGCAGGAGTCCGCGCTGCGGCGCACCGAGTACGCCCAGCCCGCCATCGGCGCTCTGGCCGTCGGGCAGTTCCGGTTCCTGCGCGACCGCGGCCTGGAGTGCTCGGCGATGCTGGGCCACAGCTTCGGCGAGCTCACCGCCCTGTGGGCCGCCGGGTCGTTGACCGACGCCGACTACTTCCGCCTCGCCCGGGCCCGCGGCGCCGCGATGGCCCCAGCCAACGACACATCCGACGGCGACACCCCGGACCCCGGCTCGATGGCGGCGGTGTCGGCCGACCGCGAGCGCGTCACCTCCCTGCTGGCCGAGCTCGGTGTCGACGACGTCGCCGTGTGCAACCACAACGCCCCCGACCAGGTCGTGGTCGGCGGCGGCACCGACCAGGTCGACCGGGTCGTGGCGGCCTGCGGCGAGCGCGGCATCGGCGTCAAGAACGTCCCGGTCGCCGCCGCCTTCCACACCCCCCACGTCGCCCACGCCGTCGCCCGGTTCCGTCCCGTCGTCGACGCGGTCGAGGTCGCCGAGCCCCGGACGCCGGTGATCGCCGACGCCGCGGGCGCCTCGTACGGCTCCGACGTGGCGGGCAACCGCGACGTCCTCGCCGGCCAATTGCTCGAGCCCGTCGAGTTCGTCGCCGGGCTCACCGAACTCGCCGAGAAGGGCTGCACCGTGATCGTCGAGTTCGGCCCGAAGCAGGTGCTCACCCAGCTCGTGCGCCGCACGCTGGGCGACGCCGTGATCGCGGTGCCCACCGACGCCGGCCCGATCGGCGACAGCGACCTCGCCCTCAAGCAGGCCGCCGTCCACCTCGCGGTCCTCGGAGCGCCCCTGACCGGCATCGGGCGCGACGACGCCCCCGATCGCGAGCCCGCCACGCCGCGCGGGATGACCGTCGGGCTGACGGCAGCCGAGTACGTGCCGGCGGAGCGCGCCGAGGCCTACCGCGCCGCCCTCGCCGACACCCGTCCGCTGGAAGCACTGTCTGCCGCGGTCCCGGCGGCCACTCCGGCTCCGGCCCCGCCTGTTCCGGAGGTGGTGGCCGCGGTGAGGACGGAGCCCACGCCCGGCTCCGCGCTCGCGACCCGGTCCGGGTCGGGTGCGCCTGCGTCGGGTGCGCCTGCGTCGGGGTCGCCGGCCGTCGCCGCGCCGCCACGGGCATCCTCGCCGACGGAGGTCGCGGGCCGCGAGGACGACGTCCTCGCCCAGCACACCGCGCTGCACGGGCGCTACCTCGACGGCCAGCTCGCCATCGCGTCCCGGCTCGTCGACGTGTGGGAGCAGCGGGGGGACGACCCCCGCGCGGCCGCGGTCGCCCAGGCCGTCGCCGCTCAGAGCGTCGCGATCTCCGAGACCCACACCCGCGCGAACGAGGTGCTCGCCTCGCTGGCCGGCCTCGGTGCGACGCCGTCCCGATCGCGGGTGACCGCGGAGGCCGAGCGCGAGCACCGGGTCGACGTCCCGACCGCCGCGACGGAGCTCTCCGCGACGTCCGATGTCGCTACGGGGCCGACGTCCGGGCCGGTCGCTCGCGAGTCCGACACCCGGACGAACGGCCACCACGAGTCCGCGGTCGTCGCCCCTCCGACCCCGCCCGACGAGCCCGCCCCGGACGGCCTCGACCCCGACGCGCTGCGGCGGGTGCTGGTCGAGGTGGTGGCCGACAAGACCGGCTACCCGGCCGGGATGGTCGACCCGGGCTTGGATCTCGAGGCCGACCTCGGGGTCGACTCGATCAAGCGGGTCCAGGTCCTGGGCGCGGTCCAGGAGCGCTACCCGCAGCTCCCGGCCGTGGGGCCGGAGTCGCTGGCCGAGCTGCGCACCCTGGACCAGATCGTCGCCCACCTCGCCGCCGATCCGGCCGGCCCGCACGGTGCCGGCCCCGCACCGACCGGCCCGGACGACGACGCGGGGCCCGCCCGCTACGCCATCGACCTGGTGGCCCTTCCCGACCGCGACGACCTCGACGCACCGTTCGCCGTCGACCCCGTCGCCGTCGTCGTCGACCGTGGTGGTCCCGAGCCCGACGCGCTGGCGACGGCGCTCGGCGCCGCTGGCTGGCGGGTCCGGCGGGTGACCCTGCCCGGGACCGCGGGCAGCGACCGTTTCGGTGCCGCGATGCCGGCGGGGTCCGAGGCCGACTCCCTGGCCGACTCCCTGGCCGAGCACCTCGACGGCGCCCTCGACGGCAAGGACAGGGTGGACGCCTGCCTGCTCGTGCTGCGCGACGAGGAGGACCTCGGGAGCAGCCTGTCCCAGCTCTGCGACGCCGTCCTCGTCGCCGGACACGCCCAGGAGGCCCTGGCCGGCACCGCACGCGGTGGCACCCGCGCCGCCTTCGTCACCGTCACCCGGTGCGACGGCGGGCTCGGGCTCCGCGGCCGCCTGATCGCCGACGACGCCGTGCTCGCCGGGGTCGGCGGGCTCGCGAAGACGATGGCCCGCGAGGCCCCGGAGGTCTTCTCCCGGGCGATCGACGTCGCCCCCGTCCTCGACGCCGACACCGCCGCGGCCCTCGTGGTCGGCGAGCTCGCCGACGCCGCCCTCGACACCCCCGAGGTCGGTATCGACGCGGACGGCCGGCGCTGGACGATCGCGGTCGGCGGTGCCGTCCGGCCGGCGCCGGACCGGGAGCCCGCGGTCGGGCCGGACGACGTCGTCCTCGTCACCGGCGGGGCCCGGGGCGTGACGGCGCTGTGCGTCCGCGGGCTCGCTGAGCGCACCCACGCCGAGTTCGTCCTGCTCGGCCGCACCGAGCTCACCGACCAGCCGGCCTGGGCGACCGAGGTCGCCGACGCCGACCTGCAGAGCGCCGTGATCGGGGCCCTCTCGGCCGACGGGGCCCGGCCGTCCCCCCGCGACGTCGCGAGGACCCGCGACGACCTGCTCGCCCAGCGGGAAGTCCGCGCGACCCTGGAGGCGGTGCGGGCGGCGGGCTCCCGGGTCCGCTACGTCACCGTCGACGTCACCGACCCGGCAGCGGTGCGCTCGTCGCTGAGCGAGGAGTCGACCCGCGCGACCGTCCTGGTCCACGGGGCGGGCGCCCTCGCCGACAGCCTCCTGCCGGTCAAGACCGCGTCCGAGGTGCACCGCGTCCTCGCGGCCAAGCTCGCGGGCCTGCACCACGTGCTCGCCGCGGTGCCCGACGCCCCGATGCGGGAGGTCGTGCTGTTCGGTTCGGTGGCCGGGGTGTTCGGCAACCCGGGCCAGTCCGACTACGCGCTGGCCAACGAGGCGCTCGCCCGCTGGGCCGCGAGCATGCGGTCCGCGCGGCCCGACCGTCGCATCCGCACTCTGGCCTGGGGCGCGTGGGATGGCGGAATGGTCGATGCCGACCTCCGCGAGCTGTTCCTCGCCCGCGGCGTCGCGCTGCTCGACCCGGCCGACGGGGTGCGGCTGTTCGTCGACTCCTTCGGCGACGACGAGAGCGGCTGGTTCCTCGTCGGGGAGCGGGCCCCGCTGGCCGGGCCGCCCGCCGCCGTCGCTGCCGGCGAGGTGACGGTGCACCGTGACCTCGGCCGGCTGCGCGACGAACCCGTCCTCGCGGCCCACCGCATCGGCGACGACGTCGTCCTGCCCGCCACCGTGGCCCTCGGCTGGATGGTGAACACCGCGGAGCGGACCCGCCCCGGCACCCACGTCGTCGCGGTGCGCGACCTCGCCGTCCAGCGTGGCCTGGTCTTCGGCGACGGCCCGACCGAACTCGCGCTGACCCTCACCCCGATCGCCGACGGGGTCCGGGCCGAGGTCCGGGGCGACGGTCCCGCGACGCGCTACGCGGCCTCGCTCGTGCTCACCGAGGACACCGCGCCCGTCGGACCGCCGGAGTACCGCACCGACTGGCCCACCGACCGCGTCGGGCACGGCCCGGAGGACGGGGCCGACCTCTACCGCCGCGGCGTCCAGTTCCACGGTCCCGCGCTGCAGGGGATGCGCCGGGTGCTCGACGCCCGCGACGACCGGATCGTCGTCGAGTGCGCGATCGACGTCGGGGTCCTGGCCCGCGGCGCCTACCGGGGTCGCCACCACGACCCGGTCCTGGCCGACCTGGTGCTCCAGGTCCCGCCGGTCCTCGGCGCCCGCGTGCTCGGTTCCGTCTGCCTGCCGCTGGGCATCGGCCGGATGGACGTGCTGGCGCCGCTGCCCGCCGACGGTCCCTTCGTGGTGATCGCTGACCACGGGCGGAGCGGTCCGACGTCGCTGCGGTGCGACGTCACCGTCTGCACTCCGGACGGGCGAGTCCTCCAGCGCTGGAGCGACGTCGACGTCGTCACCACACCCGACCTCGACGCGAAGTTCGCCCACGCCGTCGAGGCCTGGTCCGGCGCTGCGGCGATCACCTCGGGAGCGCAGCGATGACCGGCGTGCTCGAGTTCGACGGCGAGGCGTTCGACGCCGTCCGGTCCGGGCGCGAGGGCGCCCCGGAGCCGCAGACCGCGACACCGGTCGTCCCGCGGCCCGGGCCCGGCGACCCGACACCGCCCCGTCCCGGCGCGGTCGGTCCCGACCCCGCGGACGGTCCGACCGGCCTCGTCGCCCGCATCCGAGACGGCGTCGTCGCCGCCCACGCGGCGGCGCTCGACGCCCAGCTGGCCCTGCAGCGGCGGATGCTCCACGGCCTCGGGGGCGGCCCGGTCCCCGGCACCCCCGGCGTGGCGGGAGCAGCCGGGGCCCCAGTCGGCGAGGCCCCGCCGGTGCCCGCCCCACCGACCTCGGAGACGGCCTTCAAGCCGCTGGCCCGCAGCACGACCACCCGGCTCGACGCCGCGGACCTGGCCCGGCTCGCCGCCGGCGAGGTCGCCGCGGTGTTCGGGCCCCCCTACGACCAGCAGGGGGCCAATCCGCACCTGCGCCTCGGCGCAGGCGGGCCGCTCGGGCTGGCCGCCGTGGAGGGCATCGGCGTCCGGGGCGGGGCGTCCGGACGCGGAACGTGCCGGGCGACGGCGGCGGGAGCGGCCGACCTTGGCGTCGCGGCCGGACAGGCCGCCGAGGTGTTGGCCCTGCACCTCGGGCTGCACCTCTCGCTGCCCGACGTCGAGCTCGTCACCAACACCGGCGCCCCCCCGACTGGCGCCCCACCGACTGGCGCCCCACCGACTGGCGCCCAGGACACCACGCTGCGGATCGACGTCACCGGGGTCGGCCTGCTGCCCCGGCCGTGGCTGACCGCCCGCGCGGCGCTGCTCGACGGCGGCGACACGGTCCTCGGCTGGATCCCCGATGTCTCGGTCGAGGTGCGCGAGCGTCCCGGGTCCATGGTCGGGCCCGACGCCGACGGCACCGCGGCGTTCCTGGGGCGGGTCGCTGCCGACGGCACTCGGGCGCTGCTGGGGGAGTTCCAGCTCGCGCACTGCGCCCACGGCGACCCCGGCACCGCGTTCGGTGCTCCGTTCGCCCGCTACAACGGGCGTCGGGCGACCCGGTTGCCCAGCGGTGGCCTGCTGCTGGTCGACAGGATCGTCGATGTCGACGGGGAGCGGGGTCGCCTGGACGCCGCGTCTTACCGCACCGAGTACGACGCCCCCGCCGACTCCTGGTACTTCGCCGATTCGGGCAACGCCGACGTGCCGAACTGCGTGCTCATGGAGACCTCGCTGCAGTCGGCGCTGCTCGTGGGGTACTACCTCGGGGTCACCCTCACCGACCCGGGCGAGGACTACAGCCTGCGCAACCTCGGCGGCCACGGCACCCTGCTGCGCGAGATCGACCTGCGCGACCGGACGATCCGCCAGCACTCCCGGCTGTGCTCGACGACGCTGCTGCCGGGCGCCCTGCTGCAGGAGTTCTCCTACGACCTGTCCGTCGCCGGGGAGCCGTATTACCGCGGCGGGTCGATGTTCGGGTACTTCACCGCCGAGGCCCTGCGCCACCAGACCGGCCTCGACGGCGGGCGGAGCGTGCCCACGTGGCTCGAGACGCAGGGCGATCACGGCGGCCCGACCCCGGCCACCCGCACGATCGACGTCGCGGGCCGCCGGGCCCGCGGACCGGTGCCGGGGGAGCCCGCGCCGCCCGTGCAGCACCTGGCGCTGCTCGACGACGTCACCGTCGTCGACGGCGGCGGGCGCCACGGCCTGGGCTACCTGCACGCGGTGCGCCCGATCGATCCCGACGACTGGTTCTTCGCCCGCCACTTCCACCTCGACCCCGTGGTCCCCGGGTCGCTCGGCGTCGAGCAGGTCCTGCAGGCCGTCGGAGAATGGGCGATCGACGCGGGCCTCGCCGACGAGCTGGCCGGCGAGACCGGCACCGCGCCCGACGTCGTCGTCCCCGTGGGAGCCACCCTGAGCTGGCGCTACCGCGGCCAGATCCTGCCCACCGACGGCGAGAGCACCCTCGACGTCCACCTGACCGATGTCTCCCGCCGACCCGGTCGTATCCGCATCTCCGCCGAGGCCAGCCTCTGGAAGCCCGGACTGCGGATCTACGAGCTCGACGGGGTCGCCGTCGAGCTGCGCGCACCAGGAGCCCCGCCGTGGTGACACCCACCGCCATCCGCCGGACCGAACCCGCCGACCCCACCCCCGCACCGCCCGCCCTCACGGCGCTCGCCACCGTCGACCGGCCCTGCTGGGCCATCGCCGAGGGGCCGGGCGTCTCGCTGACCACCGACGAGCCCGGCCCGGGTGCGCGGGTGCTCGCCGCCGCCCCGCCGGTGCCCGAGGAGACCCTCGGCGCCTCGGCGTTCCGCCGTCATCACGGCGTCCGCCGCGCCTACATGGCCGGGGCGATGGCCGGGGGGATCGCCTCGGTCGAGCTGGTCACCGCGCTGGCCCGGCACGGCTGCCTCACCTCATTCGGCGCGGCGGGCCTCACTGCGGGCCGCATCGAGGACTCCCTGACCCGCCTCGTGCGCGACACCTGGGGCGCGCCGTGGGCGTGCAACCTGATCCACAGCCCGTCGGAGCCCGCGCTGGAGCGGACGATCGTCGACGCGTGCCTGCGTCATGGAGTGCGCACCGTGGAGGCCTCGGCCTTCCTCGACCTCACCCCGGAGATCGTGCGCTACCGCGTCTCCGGGCTGCGTCGCGGGCACGACGGGCGACCCGAGGCCACCCACCGGGTGGTGGCCAAGGTGTCCCGCGCGGAGGTCGCCGAGCGGTTCCTGCGCCCGCCGCCCGAGGCGCTGGTCCACCCGCTGGTCCACGCCGGTCACGTCACCGCCGAGCAGGCCGAGCTCGCCCGCACCGTCCCGATGGCCGACGACCTCACCGCCGAGGCCGACTCCGGTGGGCACACCGACCGCCGTCCGCTGGCGGTGCTGCTGCCCGAGATGCTGGCCCTGGCCGACCGGATCGCCCGCGAGCTCGGGCAGCGCCCGGTCCGCGTCGGCGCCGCCGGCGGCATCGGGACCCCGGCCGCCGCGGCCGCCGCGTACGGGATGGGCGCCGCCTACGTCGTCACCGGCTCCGTCAACCAGGCCTGCGTCGAGGCCGACCAGTCCGAGGCGACCCGTGCTCTGCTCGCGCAGGCCGGCGTCGCGGACACCGTGATGGCGCCCTCGGCGGACATGTTCGAGCTGGGTGTCGACGTCCAGGTCCTCGGCCGCGGCACGATGTTCCCGGCCCGGGCCCGGCGTCTGCACGAGCTCTACCGGCTGCGCGGTGGCCTCGACGACCTCACCGCCGCCGAGCGCGACGAGCTCGAGACGCGCATCCTGCGCCGCCCGATCGACGACGTCTGGGACGACACCCGCCGGTTCTTCGCCGGCCGCGACCCGGCTCAGGTCACCCGCGCCGAACAGGACCCGAAGCGGCGGATGGCCCTGGTGTTCCGCTGGTACCTGGGGCTGTCGTCGGGCTGGTCGAGCCGCGGCGAGCCGGACCGGGTGCTGGACTACCAGATCTGGTGCGGGCCGGCGATGGGCGCGTTCAACGCCTGGGTCGCCGGCACCGCGCTGGCCGATCCCGCGCAGCGCCGCGTCGCGGCCGTCGCCGACGCCCTGCTGCGCGGCGCCGCCGTCGCCGCCCGCGCGACCACCCTGCAGCTCGCCGGCGTCCGCCTGCCGGCCTCCGCCACCACCTACCGACCCGCTGCCCACGGCACGACGCACGACGCGACCACCGGGGAGAACCGATGAGCCCACGACCCGATCCCGACTGGCTGGTCTGTGAAGGCTGCCGGACGGTCGTGTACGGCAAGCGCTTCGCCCGGGCCGGCAAGGTGTGCCCCGACTGCGGGTGGCATGCCCCGCTGACCGCGCCCGAGCGGGTCGACGCGCTGCTCGACGAGGGCAGCACCGCGACGTGGCGACCGACCGCCACCGACAGCGACCCGCTCAGGTTCACCGACTCCAAGCCCTACCCGCAGCGCGTCGCCGAGGCTCGGGCCCGCACCGGGCTCGACGACGCCGTGGTCTGCGCCCGCGGCACCGTCGGCGGCCGCCCGATCGTGGTCGCCGCGATGGACTTCCGCTTCCTCGGGGGCAGCCTCGGCGCCGCCGCGGGCGAGGCCGTCACCAGCGCCTGCGAGGTGGCCATGGCCGAGCGGACCCCACTGCTGATCGTCTCCGCGTCCGGCGGCGCCCGGATGCAGGAGGGTGTGTTGTCGTTGATGCAGATGGCCAAGACCAGCTCCGCCCTGGCCCAGCTCGACGAGGCCGGCATCCTCACGGTCTCGCTGGTCGCCGACCCGGCCTTCGGCGGAGTGGCGGCCTCGTTCGCGACCCTGTGCGACGTCATCGTCGCCGAGCCCGGCGCCCGCCTCGGGTTCGCCGGGCGCCGGGTGATCGAACAGACGATCCGTGAGACCCTGCCCGAGGAGTTCCAGACCGCGGAGTTCCTCCTCGACCACGGGGTCGTCGACATGATCACCCCTCGGGCCGACCTCCGCGGCGCCCTCGGACGACTGCTCGCGGCGGCCGACGCCGCTCCCGCGGCGCCCGGACCGCGCGCCCTCCCGCGCTCGCCGGTCGTCTCCGATCCTGCGGAGCTGGCCGCCCGCGACCCCTGGGACGTCGTCCGCCTCGCCCGGCGCCTCGGACGCCCGACGGCCCTGGACTACGTCGCGCTGCTGCTCGAGGACTTCGTCGAGCTCCACGGCGACCGCCGCTCGTCGGACTGTGCCGCCGTGGTGTGCGGCCTCGGCCGCCTCGACGGGCGCCCGATCGTGGTCATCGGCACGCAGAAGGGCCACACCGCCGCGGAGCTGACCGCGCGCGGCTACGGCATGCCCACGCCCGCCGGCTACCGCAAGACCGCGCGGATCATGCGGCTCGCGGCCAAGCTCGGCCTGCCGGTCGTCACCCTCGTCGACACCGCTGGTGCCTTTCCCGGCCGAGAGGCCGAGGAGCAGGGCCAGTCGGTGGCCATCGCCGAGAACATCCACCTGATGTCGGGGCTGCCGGTCCCGACCGTCGCCGTGATCACCGGTGAGGGTGGCAGCGGCGGGGCGCTGGCGCTCGCCGTCGCCGACCGCGTCCTCATGTGCTCGAACGCCGTCTACTCGGTGATCAGCGCCGAGGGCTGCGCCTCGATCCTGTGGAAGGACGCCGCGCAGGCCCCGCGCGCGGCCGCTGCCCTGCGGGTCGACGCCCCGGCGCTGCTGGACCTCGGGATCGTCGACGGTGTCGTGCCCGAACCCGGCGAGGGGGCCGACACCGACCACCTCGCGGCCGCCGAGATCCTCCGCGCCGCCCTGGTGGCCGGCCTCGACCAGCTCGTCGGCCGCGACGCCGACGACCTCGTCGCCGCCCGCCGGGCCCGCTTCCGGGCCTTCGGCGCCGGCACCGCGGTGGGCGCACCGGGTGCGGTCGTCGCCGAGCCGAGAACCCACGATGTACGGGAGTCGGCGTGAGCGCCCAGGCGCCGGACCCGCAGGCCGTCGACGCCCTGCTCGGGGTGCTCGTCCGCCACGCCGGGGAGCTCGCGGCGCGCAGCGGCCGGGCCCGCGTCGCGGTCGGAGACGTCAGCGTCGAGATCGGCGGTCCCGACCCGGCAGGCGCGCTGCCCGTTGCCGAGGACGGGCCCCGCGCCCTGAGCGTTGTGCCCGACGGGTCCGGTCCGTCGCCGTCGGTGCCGCCGGAACCGGCGATCGCGGCCGGGGCCGGGGTGCACACCGTTCGGTCGTCGACCGTCGGGGTATTCTACCGGGCGCCGGAACCCGGGTCGGCCCCGTTCGTCGCCGAGGGCGACACCGTCACGGCCGGCCAGCAGATCGGCATCGTCGAGGCGATGAAGCTGATGATCCCCCTCGAGGCCGACCGCGGCGGCCGGCTGGTGGAGGTCCTGCTCGCCGACGGCGACGCGGTCGAGCACGGCCAGCCCGTGGCGACCCTGGAGCTGGGGACGTGACGGGCGCGGTCACCAAAGTCCTCGTGGCCAACCGGGGCGAGATCGCGGTCCGCATCGTCCGGGCCTGCCGCGAGCTCGGGCTGGGCACCGTTGCGGTGCACTCCGAGGCCGACCGCGACTCGCTGGCCGTCCAGCTGGCCGACGAGTCGGTGCAGATCGGCCCGGCGCCGGCCAAGGCCAGCTACCTCAACATCCCCGCCGTGGTCGAGGCCGCCCGGGCCCGCGGCGCCGACGCCGTGCACCCCGGCTACGGCTTCCTCTCCGAGGACCCGGACTTCGCCGAGATCTGCGCGGCCGAGGGCCTGACCTTCGTCGGCCCGCCGTCGAAGGTGATGGCGCTGCTCGGCGACAAGTCCAGCGCCCGGGCGATGATGACCGACGCCGGCCTGCCCCTGCTGCCCGGCAGCCGCGACGACCTCGCCGACGCCCGCGACGCGCAGGCGCTCGCGGACACGATCGGCTACCCGGTGATCGTCAAGGCGGTCGCGGGCGGCGGCGGGCGGGGCATGCGGGTGGTGCGCCGATCCGAGGACCTCCCGCGGGCCTGGGCCGAGACCCGTGCCGGCGCGCTGACGCTGTTCCGCGACGGGCGGCTCTACCTCGAGCGCTACCTCGACTCGGCCCGCCACGTCGAGGTCCAGGTGCTCGCCGACGCCCACGGTGAGGTGGTCCACCTCGGGACGCGGGACTGCTCGCTGCAGCGGCGGCACCAGAAGCTCGTCGAGGAGGGGCCGGCGCCCGCGCTGCCCGCCGAGCTGATCGACCGGATAGCCGACGACGCGGTGCGCGGCGTCCGCTCCGTGGGCTACGTCGGCGCGGGCACCGTCGAGTTCCTGGTCGGCCCCGACGGCGAGCACTACTTCATGGAGGTCAACTGCCGCCTCCAGGTCGAGCACCCGGTCACCGAGATCGTCACGGGGATCGACCTGGTCGCCGAGCAGCTGCGCGTCGCGGCGGGTGAGCCGCTGCGGCAACACCGGTCCGACGTGGTCGTCGGCGGCGTCGCCATCGAGTGCCGGCTCAACGCCGAGGACCCGGCGCGCGGCTTCGTCCCCACTCCGGGCCGGCTCGACGAGTGCCGCCTGCCGGGCGGCCCGTTCGTCCGCGTCGACACCCACGTGCACCCCGGGTACCAGGTGCCCTCGGCCTACGACTCGCTGCTCGCCAAGATCATTGTGTGGGCACCCGACCGCGACCTGGCCATCGCGCGGATGCGCGGCGCGCTGTCCGAGGTCCGGGTCACCGGGCCGGGGATCGCGACCACGGCCCCGTTCCTGCGCGAGCTGCTCGACCACCCGCGGTTCCGCGCCGCCACCCACGACACCGCGCTGGTCGGCGAGATCGTCACGGCGTAGCGCTCAGCGCAGCCCGGACCGGACGAACGCGCTGACCACGTGGCGCTGCAGCACGAGGTAGAGCGCGAACACCGGCAGGCAGGCGAGCCCGGACGCCGCCATCAGCGGACCCCAGTTCGTGCCCTCGGTGCCCATGAAGCTGCGGATGCCGAGCTGGACGACCGAACCGGCGCGCTGGAGCACCATCGCCGGCCAGAAGTACTCGTTCCACGCGGTGATGAACAGCAGGATGCCCAGCGCCGAGAGGGCCGCCTTCAGGTTGGGCACGACCACCGTCCACAGCGTCGTCCACGACCCGCGCCCGTCCATCCGCGCCGCCTCGAGCAGCTCGGTCGGGAACGACTGCATGTGCTGGCGCAGCAGCAGCACCCCGACCGCCGACAGCAGCTGGGGCAGCACCACCCCGGCCAGGGTGTTGAGCAGCCCGACCTGGAAGAGCAGGACGTAGTTGGGCAGCATCGTCACCTGGAACGGGACCAGCCACGTCCCGATGACGGCCAGGAACAGGATGCGCTCGCCGCGGAACCGGTAGGCGACGAACGCGTAGGCCGCCAGCAGCGCGACCAGCATCTGGCCCACGGCCGTCCCGGCGGCCACCACGAAGGTGTTGAGGAGCTGGCCGACGATGTCGAGCTGGCGCGCGACGTCGCCGTAGCTCTCCAGGCTCAGCGGCCACGGGAGCAGCCCCGTCGCGTAGACGTCGCCGGGGCGGCGCAGCGAGGTCGCGTACATCCAGTAGATCGGGAAGGCGCATGCCACGGCCAGGACGGCGAGCGCCGCGTGCCCGCCGAGCCGGGTGCGCCGGGTGCGGGCACCGACCGGCTCGTCGGGGACGTCCTCCGGGGTCGGGGCGCGGGTGGTGGGAGCGGGTGCCGCTGGGCTGTCGACGGACACGGAGGCCCCTTCAGTTGTCGTGGAAGCTCAGGCGGTCGGAGAGCCGGACCAGCACGAAGGCCACGGCGAGGAAGACGACGAAGAACACCAGGCCCGCAGCGGCACCCATGCCCGCGTCGAAGGTCTTGAAGCCGTACTCCCAGAGCAGGTAGTAGATGTTGAGCGTGGCGTCGCCGGGCCCGCCTTGGGTCAGGGTGTCGATCAGCGGGAAGCTCCACTGCGCCGAGAGCAGGATCGTCATCAGGGTCAGGAAGACCAGCGACGGCGAGAGCAGCGGCAGCGTCACCCAGCGGGTGATCTGCGAGCCGGTCGCGCCGTCGAGCGCGGCGGCGTGGCTGTAGTCGTCGTTGATGTTCGACAGCCCGGCCGAGACGATGAGGACCGCGAAGCCGAGCACGTGCCATCCGGTGATCGCGACGATCGCGATCCGGGCCGGACCCGCCTCCTGCAGCCAGTTGACCGGGCTGCCGATCAGGCGGTTCACCTGCCCCGACGACGGGTCGAGCATCCATTGCCAGACCGCGGCGCTGGCCACCGGCGCGACGAGCACCGGCGCGAACACCAGCCCCTGGTAGACCGCCCGCATCCGCCCGCGGACGCGCCGCGAGAGCAACGAGACGACGACCGGCAGGACGATCGTGAACGGCAGCATCCCGACGATGAACAGCACTGTCGTACCCATGGCGTTGCGCAGCTCGGGCGCGGTGAGGACCCGCTCGAAGTTCGCCGCGCCGACGGGGGTCAGCGGCGAGGTCGGCAGCAGGTTCCACGACGACGTCGAGAGCTGCGCGACCTGGACGAGCGGGCGGTAGGTCCAGACCACCAGCGCGGTCAGCGCCGGAGCCAGATAGAGGTACGGCGCGGCGGCGGCCAGCACCCGCCGCCACCGCGCCCGGGGGGCGATGGTGACGGCGGCCTCCACGACGGGACGGGGTGGGGGAACGACCTCGACGAGCACGGCGTTCACCGGTCCGCGAGGTGGCAGGTGGTCAGACGGTGCGTCGCCTGCTGGGCGTCGGCGCTGTGGACCACGGCGGTGGGGCCCAGCGGCACGGCAGTGGCCACCGCGGAGTCCGGGTAGAGGTCGACGCGTGTGAATGCCGACCCGGTGACGCCCCGGAAGCACCCGGGCGGGGGGAACACGTCGGCGCGGTAGGAGGTGGCCGGGCCGATCCACACCGGGATCCCGGCCAGCGCCCCGCAGCTGGCGTGGTGGTCGTGCCCGCACAGCACCATCCGGACGTCGGTCCCGGCGATCACCTCGGCGAGACGGTCGGGGCGGGCCAGCCCCACCTCGCGCATCGTCGGCATCGGCGAGGGCACCGGTGGGTGGTGCAGCACGAGCACCGTCCCGTCCGGGGCGGGCACCGCGAGCTCGTCGGCGAGCCGGCGCAGCTGGGCGTCGGTGAGCTCGCCGCCGTGAACCCCGGGCGTGGTGCTGTCGACGACGACGACCCGCAGCCCCCCGAGGCGGTGGACCTGGTCACACGGGGCGAGGGGGTCGACGGACGGGTCCTCGGGCAGCAGGGCCGCGCGGAAGGCGCCCCGCTCGTCGTGGTTACCCATCACCGGTATCACCCGGGCGCCGAGGCGCCGGGCCGCGGGCTCGACGACGTCGCGCACCCGGGCGTACGCCTCCGGCGCACCGCCGTCGGTGATGTCGCCGGAGAGCACCAGCGCGGTGATCGGCACGCCGGCCGAGGCCACCGACGCCAGAGCCGACTCGAGGTGGGCCATCGGGTCGACGACGTCGTGCAGCAGTCCCTCGGCGAGCATGTGGATGTCGCTGAGCTGCACGAGGGTCGCGACCGGCGCTGCCGTGGTCACCGGGCACGCGGCATGAGCGCGGTGGCCTGCTGCTGCGCGGCCGCCATCGCGGCCTGCGGGTCGGCGCCCTGGTACACGGCGGTCTCGACGCCCTGCAGCATCGTGTCGTGGATCTGGTTGTAGTTGTCGCCGGGGAACGACTGCCAGCGCGTGAGGCGCCCGAGCTGGGCGATGTTCGGGCCCAGCAGGGGGTTCTTCGCCGCCCACGGCTGCAGGTAGCGCGGGTCGTCGACGAGCGACGTCCGCAGCGGCAGGTACCCGATCTTGCTGGAGATCGCGGTGTAGGCCTGGTCGCTGGTGAGGAACGTGATGAGCTCCCAGGCCGCGCGCTGCTTGGCCGGGTCGTTGGACATCACGAACAGCGCCGCCCCGGAGTTGGTCGGCGACGTCGGGCGCGAGCCGAACGACGGCATCGGCGCGGCGCGCAGGTCCCACTTTCCGGCGGCACCTTTCTGGAAGGTGCCCTGCACCGAGCTCGACTCGAGGATCATCCCCATCTCGCCGCGAGCGAACTCGGGGTAGGCCTGGATCTGGGAGAGCTTCGGGGAGGCGCCGGAGTTCACGAGGTCCTGGGCCATGCCCACCGCCTGGACTGCGGGCGGGTCGGCGAAGGTGAGCTTCGTGCGGTCGGGCGAGATCACGCCGCCGCCGTTGGAGGCGACGAGGCCCTGGTAGCACCAGTCGCCCGCGGTCTGGGTCAGGCAGTCGATGTAGCTGCCGTCGCGGCCGGTCCTGGCCTTGATCGCGAGCGACGCGGCCTTGACCTCGTCCCAGGTCGTCGGCGGCCGGTTCGGGTCCAGGCCGGCCTGGGCGAAGAGCGAGGCGTTGTAGAACAGGACGGGCGTGGAGAACACGAACGGCACCCCGTAGGTCTTGCCGTTCCAGTCGCCCAGGGTCCGCGCGGTGGGCGCGAACGGGTGCTCGCCCCCGAAGTTCGCGTCGATCGCGGGCCGGCCGACGAGGTAATCGATGGGTTTGGCCTGCAGCTTGTTCACCACGAAGTCGAGGTCGCCGAAGGTCAGCTGGGCGACGTCGGGCGGGGTGCCGGTGAGCACCTGGCTCTGGACACTGGGAACCGCGTTGGTGACCCCGTTGGGGCTGGTGCCCTGCGGTTTCTGGGCGGCGACGTCGATGTTCGGGTGGGTGCGCTTGAATTCGGCGAGGAGCTGGCCGAACGTGTCGCTCCAGGAACCGGCCTGGGACAGGTTGTAGCTCTCGAAGGTGATCGACACCTTCTGGTCGGGCCCCAGCTCGGGGGCGAACGAGGCGGTACCGGTCGACGAGGCGGGCGCTCCGAGGCTGCAGGCGCTCGCGGCGAGCGCGACCACCGCCAGCACGGCGGCGGCGGCGAGGCCCCGGAGACGGGGTGCGGGACGGTTCACGGGTGCTCCCGGGATGAGGGTGGGGATCAGGAAGGCGAGATCAGGAGCGCGACGCGGAGGACAGGGCCAGGACGCGGGTGTCGTGCCACTGCAGGCGGCGCCCGGCGGCCCGGTCGAAGAGGTGGACGTGGCCGGGAGCGGTGGCGAGCGCGACCCGCTCGCCGACGGCGACGCGCAGCGGACGCGGGCCCCGCACGGACACGACCTCGTCGCCGACGCGGCAGCGGGCGATCTCCTCGTTGCCCAGGTTCTCGACGTCGATGACCTCGCCGCGGGCGACCACGGCGGGGTCGTCGGGGGCGCTCAGGACGAGGTGCTCGGCGCGGACGCCGACGACGACCTCGCGGTCGGCGGCCGCGCCGCGCGCCTCCGGTACCGCCGTGACGTCGAGACCGTCGGCCACCGCGTGGAGCCGACCGTCGTGCACCGACGCCGTCGCGGGCAGGAGGTTCATCGGCGGTGCTCCGAGGAAGCCCGCCACGAACGTCGTGGCCGGGTGGTCGTAGACCTCGGTCGGGGTGCCGACCTGCTCGACGTGCCCGTCGTCGAGCAGGACGATGCGGGTCGCCATCGTCATCGCCTCGACTTGGTCGTGGGTGACGTAGAGGACAGTCGCCCCGAGGCGGCGGTACAGGGCGGTCAGCCCGGTCCGGGTGGCGGTGCGCAGCCGGGCGTCGAGGTTCGACAGGGGCTCGTCCATGAGGAACGCGCGGGGGCTGCGGACCAGGGCGCGGCCGAGCGCCACCCGCTGGCGCTGGCCGCCGGAGAGCTCCCTGGGTCGGCGGTGCAGCAGGTCGGAGAGCCCGAGGTCGGCGGCGACCTCGCCGACCTGCCGGTGGATCTCGGGCCGCGCGATGCCGCGGGCCCGCAGCGGGAAGCCGATGTTCTTCTCCACCGTGAGGTGCGGGTAGAGCGCATAGCTCTGGAAGACCATCGCGAGGTCACGGTCGCGGGGCGGAACCGCGGTGACGTCCCGGCCGTCGACGACCACGCGGCCCGAGGTCGCCGGGATCAGCCCGGCGACCATGCGCAGCAGCGTCGACTTGCCGCAGCCGCTCGGCCCGAGCATGACCACGAAGTCGCCGTCGTCGACGGCCAGGTCGACGTCGTCGACCGCGGTCGTAGGGCCGAAGCGCTTGGTCAGCGCGTCGAGCTGGATCCTGCTCACGGGGTCGTCTCCTCAGGGGTTCGCGGGACCGGCTGTGTCGGCGGGGTGACGAGCTGCCGGGTCACAGGTCGAGCACCAGCCGGGGGGAGCGGGAGCGGGAGACGCAGATCATCATCGTGGTGTTCTCCTCCCGCTCGTGGTCACTGAGGACGCTGTCGCGGTGGTCGACGTCGCCCTCGGTAACGCCGGTCTCACAGCTCGTGCACGTGCCCTCCCGGCACGACGACGGGACGTTCATGCCCGCCTTCCCGAGGGCGTCGAGGATCGACTGCCCGGCCGCCACCTGCACCGTGGTGCCGGTGCTGCGCACCACGACCTCGAACGGCGCGGCCGCCGGGTCGACGCCGGTGTCCCGGGGGTGGAAGCGCTCGACGTGCAGCGAGCAGGCCGACGGGCAGAGATCCTCCACGGCGGTGAGCAGCCCTTCCGGACCGCAGCAGTAGACGGCGGTCCCGGGCTCGGCGGAGCCGAGGACGGCGTCGAGGGGGAGCGGGCCCATCTCGTCGTCGCGGTGCAGCGTCACCGGCCCGAGCGCGACGGCCTCGGAGGTCAGGGCCATCCGCGACCGGGTCCGTCCGGCGTAGAGCAGGCGCCAGTCGGCGCCGGTGGCGTTCAGGTGCCGCGCCATCGCGAGGATCGGCGTGATCCCGATGCCGCCGGCCACCAGCAGGTACGACGGGGCCGTCACCAGCCCGAAGTTGTTACGGGGCCGCCCGACCTCGAGCAGCGAGCCCGGGCCGACCTCGTCGTGCAGGCGCAGCGAGCCGCCCCGTCCGTCGGCTTCGCGGAGGATCGCGATCCGCCAGCCGGTGGGTTCGGCGGGGTCCCCGCACAGCGAGTACTGGCGCACGGTCCCCGAGGTGACGGTGACGTCGACGTGCGCGCCAGGCGACCACGGCGGGAGCTCCCGGCCGTGCGGGTCGACCAGGACGAGCGAGGCCACGTCGGCGCACTCCTGGGTGCGGGCCTCGACCCGCAGCAGCAGGGTGGATCGCGTGTCGGGTGGGACGGCGGGGGCGGGGGAGCGGGTCATGCGTCCTCCGTCGAGGGAAGTCCGGTGTCGTCGGCGACCTCGGGGAGCCCCCGTGCGCCGATGGGCCGAACGATGCACGAGCCAGGTCGGACGGGCTCCGATCAGCTCATCGGAAATAGCGATCGCGCTCGGGGTGGGCGGTGAAGGGGGAGAACGCTCCGCGCCATGTCCGCCGCCACGACCGACCGGGGGCGCAGGACCCGGGAGCTCTCGTCCACCGCCGCGTTCTGGACCGTCGGCGGCGTGCTCGGGCTGTTTTTCCTCGCCGCCGCGGCACCGTCCCCGCTCTACGCGCTCTACCAGCAGCAATGGCGGTTCTCGCCGCTCACGCTGACCGCGGTCTTCGCCGTCTACGCGCTGGCGCTGCTCATCGCGCTGCTGACCACGGGCGCGTTGTCCGACGCGATCGGGCGCCGCCCGGTCCTGCTCGCGAGCCTCGCCGTCGAGATCGTGGCGATGGCCGTGTTCGCCGGTGCCGACGGGGTGGGGTGGCTCTACGCGGCGCGCGCGGTGCAGGGCCTCGCGACCGGGCTGGCCACCGGGGCGCTGAGCGCCGCCCTGCTCGACCTCCAGCCGCCCGGCCGGCCGCTCGCCTCGGTGGTGACCACCGGCGGGCCGACCTCGGGGCAGGCCCTCGGCGCCGTGGTGGCCGGTGCGCTCGTGCAGTACGGGCCAGCGCCGTCGCGGCTGGTCTTCCTTCTGCTGCTGGTCGGGTTCGCAGCCGGGGCGGTCGCGCTGTGGTTCATGCCCGAGCCCGTGGCGCGCAGGCCGATGCGGGGCGGGATGCTGCGTCCCCGCGTCGGGGTGCCGCCCGCGGCCCGTCCCGCGTTCCTCGCCGCGGCCCCGTGCCTGGTCGCCGTGTGGGCGCTGAGCGGGCTGCACCTCTCGCTCGGGCCGTCGCTGGCCGCGATGGTGACGGGGTCGTCGAACCGGCTCGTCACCGCCCTCGTGGTCACGCTGCTGACGGGGTTCGGCGCGGTGTCCGCGGTGCTGCTGCGCGGCCGGCGGCCCTCGGACGTCCTGGTGGCGAGCTGCGTGATGCTGATACTCGGGATGGGCGGGACGCTGCTCGGAGTGACCGAGCGCTCCGCGGCGCTGCTGTTCGTGAGTACGGCGGTGGCGGGCGTCGGCTTCGGTGCCGGCCTGCTGGGCAGCGTCGCCACGATTACCGCCCCGGCGCCCGCCACCGAGCGCGGTCGCGTATCGGCGACGATGTTCGTCGTCTCCTACCTGGCGTTCAGCCTGCCCGCGGTCGCGGCCGGCGCCGCGGTGTCGCGGGTGGGGCTCGGTCGGGTGGTGGTCGTCTACGGCGCATGCCTGGCCCTGCTGGCCCTCGCCGCGCTGGGGGCGACGCTGCTGCTGCGCCGCGCCCGAGGCGGGGGCCCGCCGGCCGCGCCAGCGACGCCTGTCGAGTCGGGGGTACCGGAGGTGCCCCACGCCCGGACTCCCCGCCCCGCCGGAGAACCGTCGACGTGATGTCTGGCCCCGGTCACCCGGCATCTACCTGCGCTCCGCGCGCGAGCTCCAGGGTGATCCGATGATCTCGACCGAACTCGTGGAGCGGGCCCGCCCCGCCCTCGACGTCGCCCTGCCCCGCGCTCTGGGGGCCACCCTGATCGACGCCGAGGACCCGACCGCCGGGGTGCGCTTCCGCGTCGGCGACCTGGGCGCCACACCGTTCGGGACGTTGCACGCGGCCGCACACTCACACTCACACTCACACTCACACTCACACTCACACCCGCGATCGTGGAGCTCGCGGGCTACCTCGTCGTGCTCCCCACCCTGGAGGCCTCGGAGCACGCCGTCACCCACGCGATCTCCACCCAGTATCTTCGGCCCGCCCGCGCGGGCGAGCAGGTCGAGGTCGTCGCGGCCCTGGACAAGCGGGCCAGGACGCTCGCCTTCGTCTCCGTGGTCTCCACGGTGCACGCGGCCGACGACGCCCGGGTGGTCGCCCGCACCCAGATCACGAAGACGATCGTCGGGGTGAGTTGACCCTCCGAGCGTGCGGGACCGGCTTCTCGCGCCCGCACAGCTGTTGACGTGCGTGCTCAGCGGTCGCCCAGATCCGTCCCGACCCGCAGCTGACCCTCGACGCGCTCATCGCCCGGATCGAAGCCGGCGTCGACGCCCACCGCGGGCGGTGGCGCGACGTCGTCGACGGTCTGCGTCCGGTCACCCCGGCCCTGTGGCAATCGTTGTCGCGCCCCGACCAGCGGCGGTTCCTGCGCGAACAGGCGCGACGTTGGGAGGTGCCCGCCACCGCATGTCCCCCAGCGTCGCCGACGAGCTCGACAGCCTGCGCCGCGCCGGGCAGCTGAGCACCGGCGCCGCGGCCGTAAGCGGCATCGACGTCGCCGGCGACCGGCTCCGCGTCCGGCTCGGCACCGACGACACCGAGGGCGGCGGCCCCGAACTGGTCGACGCCGACTGGGTCGTGTCCTGCACCGGCGCCCAGGACGACGTCACCGCCGTGAGGTTGTCCAGCACCACGCGGGCGGCCAGAACGTCCAGGTGTGAACACCACGAGGTAGGGGTCGCCGTAGTAACGCGGTCGTCCGCAGGGGTAAACCCTGTCCTCTGTCTTCTGGAACGGCGATTTCTTGGTCGCCGCGCGTGCGGCGACGAAGACGTCGGGTGAGTTCAGTGCGCGTGCTCATGCAGGCTTTCGAGTTCCTTTTCGTGCAGGTGGGTGTGTTCGTGGGTCTCGCCGTCGTGGCTGTGCTCGTGCTGGTGCTCGACGTGCTCGTGGTCGTGCTCGACGTGCGGGTGCTCGTGGGCCACGTCTGCGTGCTGGTGCTCGTGGGTGTGCGGCGTCTGGGCCACGGGGTTCGCTCCATTCTCTCGTCCGGAACAACCGTCCCGGATAACTCCAACCCCTCAGCTTGACGTTTAACCCGATGGAGTCTGCCGGGTCGTCGGGGTTCTGTCTGGTTTGACGATTTTGCCGACTCGATGGTGTGCGGCGGGGTGGTTGTTGCGGGAGCGGGCCATGACGAGGAACAGGCGGCACCGTTCGTCGGGGGGGGCGTTGGCGATGATGTACTTGCGTCCGGAGACCACGTGCCCCGGCGAGCAGCGGGTCCAGCCGGCGGGTGCGCTGGGCGTCGGTGGCGAAGCCGTCGAGCATCGTCATGTTCTCGACGTCGGGGCAAATCGCGTTGACCGACTCGGGCGCCAGCAGCACCGACCAGCCGGTGAGCTCGGCGATCGGGGCGAAGTCGAGGTTGGACAGGGCGCCGGGGCGGAACAGGTTCCAGAGGCCCAGCTCCCGGGCCTGCGCCTTGAGCTCCTCGACGACAGGGGGCACGTCCCACTGGGCGGCGGTGCCCTGACGCTCGGCGCGCCAGGCGGCGTAGGTGGCTTCCGTGGGCAGGATCCGGTCGTGCAGGAAGGTGGTCGTCCGGGCGACGTGGTCGCGGGCGAGGGCACTGGGTGCGAGGTCCACGGGATCGACCGAACCCGATGGCGGGGACCGTGCGGAACCCCGATCCACGGTGCCTATCACCGTGGGGCGGCCCCGCCGCCGCGCCGACCGCTCGGGGGCCGGCCTATCGGGCGAGAGGCGCGCGCTCTCATACACCGCCCGGGCCGTGCGGTGGGGCACGGTCGTCGGGTCACCGACTCGCGCCCCAGGAGGCCGACCCATGCCCGACGAGAGCGTCCGGCCCACGACGCCGAGCTCCGGACCCCGGCCGGCGGACGTCGCCGAGCCCCGTCGCAAGGTGCTCAGCAACCCCTACCTGCACCGCCTGCAGCGTCGTCACTTCCTGCTCTTCGACATCCTGCCGATCGTCGGCACCGTCGCCGCGATCGCCTTCCTCGCGGTGCGCCCGCTCGGCGTCACCGAGCTCGTCCTGCTCGCGGCCATGTACGTCCTGACCGGGCTCGGGATCACCGTCGGCTACCACCGGCTGTTCACCCACCGGACCTTCACGGCCACGCCGGTCACCGCCGCCGTCCTCGCGGTCCTCGGCTCGATGGCGGGCCAGGGCGGGGTCGTCTCCTGGGTCGCGCTGCACCGCAGGCACCACGAGTGCAGCGACCGCGAGGGCGACCCGCACTCCCCGAACCTCGAGGGAGGCGGGCTGCGCGGCCGGATCCGCGGCCTGGCCCACTCGCACTTCCTGTGGATGCGCCGCCACGACTACCCGAACGTCGCCCACTACGCGCCGGACCTGATCAAGAACCGGTCGCTCGTCCGCGTGGCCCGCTATTACTACCAGTGGGTTGTGGCCGGGCTGGTGCTCCCGGGGATGGTCGGCGGCCTGGTGACCTGGAGCTGGACCGGCGCGGTGAGCGGCCTGCTGTGGGGCGGCCTGGTCCGCATCTTCGTCCTCGAGCACGTCATCTGGGCCATCAACTCCTTCCTGCACATGGTCGGCACCCGGCCCTACGCCTCGCGGGAGCAGAGCCGCAACGGCGGTGTCTTCGCGCTGCTGACCTTTGGCGAGGCCTGGCACAACAACCACCACGCCTTCCCCGACTCGCCGTCGTTCGGGCTGGACTGGTACCGCCTCGATCCGGGCTACTGGCTGATCCGGCTGCTCGCGGTCTGCGGGCTGGCGTCCGAGGTGGAGGTCCCGAGCAGCGAGCGCCGCGCGACCAAGCGGACGTCCGCCGCGGCGCCGAAGGTCGGAGCGGCCGCATGAGCGCCACGCCGACGGACCGCGACGCCGTGGTGATCTGGTGCCGGGAGTACCTCGCCGGCGTGCTCGGCGTCGACGTGCAGCGGGTCGACCCGGACGCCGACTTCGACCGGCTCGGGGTCGACTCCGCCCTGGCGGTGTCCCTCCTGATCGACATTGAGGAGCGCTACGGCGTCGATGTCCCGCCCGAGGCTCTCTTCGAGAACCCGACGATCCGTGCGGTCGCCGACCACGTCCACGCGTACGCCCCGACGCCGACGTGAGCGCCCCCGCCGACCGCGACGTCACCGAGCGGGGCCGCACCGACCGGGCCGCGGCCGCCGTCCGTCACCACTACGACGTCGGCAACGACTTCTACGGCCTCTGGCTCGACGGGTCGCGCACCTACTCGTGCGCGATGCCCGACGGCGACGACGACATCCTGGACGCCGCCCAGGAGCGCAAGCTGCGGTTCCACCTCGATGCGATCGGGGCCGACCGGGCGCGCAGCGTGCTCGACGTCGGCTGCGGCTGGGGCTCGGTCCTGGAGCGACTGGCCGCGGCGGGCGTGCCCTGGGCCGTCGGGCTGACCCTGAGCGAGGAGCAGGCCGCGCACGTCCGGTCGCGGGACCTGCCGGGGGTGGAGGTGCGCCTCGAGGACTGGCGCCACCACGAGCCCGAGGTCCCGGTGGACGGCATCGTCTCGATCGGGGCGTTCGAGCACTTCGCCCGCCCGGAGGACACGACCGGGGAGAAGGTCCGACTCTACCGCGAGTTCTTCACCCGGTGCCGGGACTGGTCGACCAACGACGCCACCCTGTCGCTGCAGACGATCGCCTACGGCGACATGTCCCGCACCGACGCGAGCGCGTTCATGCAGCAAGAGATCTTCCCGCATGCGGACCTCCCGACCCTGGCGGAGATCACGGCGGCCGCGGAGGGCGTCTACGAGATCCGGTCGCTGCGCAACGACCGGCTGCACTACGCGTGGACCTGCGAGCAGTGGGTCCGGCGGCTGCGGGCCCGGCGCGACGAGGCCGTCGAGCTCGTCGGGGCCGACGTGGTCGCCCGGTACGAACGCTACCTGCGCCTGTCCGCCCTGGGGTTCCGGATGGGGAAGCTCGGGCTGCTGAGGATCGTCGCGCAGCCGCTCACCGGAAGACACTTCGCCCGGGGTCGGGACCGATGACGGCGACCGCCCCAGTGCGCTTCAACCCGTTCGGCGCCGACTTCCGGCGCGACCCCTACCCGCAGTACCGCGCCCTGCGCGAGGCCGACCCGGTGCACCGGACGCTGGGCATGTGGGTGCTGACCCGGCACGCCGACGTCACGACCGTGCTGCGTGACCGGACGTACGGCGCGGGCCTTATCCCGCAGCTGGTCGAACGCCAGGCCCAGCGGCTGCACGGGCGCGCCGACGTCACCGCCGAGGGCGTCGCGCGGATCGCGCGCCTGGCCCGGACCTCGCTGGTCTTCACCGACGACCCCGACCACGCACGCCTGCGCGGGCTGGTCAACCGGGTGTTCACCGCGGCCGCCGTCGCGGAGCTGCGCCCCCGGGTCGACGCGATCGTCGAGGACCTCCTGCACCCGGTCGCGGGCGAGGTGACCGACGCCGTCGCCGACCTGGCGGCCCCGCTGCCCGTGCGGGTGCTGAGCGACTGGATGGCGCTCCCGCCGGACCTCGCCGCCCGGGTCGGGAGCTGGACCCACGACATCCGGTTCCTGCTCGAGCCGGGTCTGATGGGCCCCGACGAGCTCGCGCGGGCCTGCGAGGTCGTCGAGACGTTCGGGGACGCCCTGGGTGGGATCGTCGCCGAGCGCCGCCGCGCCCCGGGGGAGGACCTGCTCAGCAGGCTCACCGCCGCCGGTACGGCGGCCGGGGACCGTCTCGGCGACGAGGAGGTGGTCTTCGTCGGCATCATGTGCTTCGTCGCCGGCACCGAGACCACGACCGCGCTGGTCGCCAACGGCCTGCTCGCCCTCCTGGGGCACCCCGAGCAGGCCGAGCTCCTGCACCGTCGCCCGGAGCTCGCGCGCGGCGCGGTCGGCGAGGTGCTGCGCTACGACGGCCCGCTGCAGCTCACCAAGCGCCTGGCGACCAGGGACCTGGACATCGACGGGCGGTCCGTGACGGCAGGCGACCAGATCCTGCTGTGCCTCGGGGCCGCCAACCGCGACTCCGCGGTGTTCCACGCCCCGAACGATTTCGACATAACCCGGGACCCCCGGCGGCACCTCGCGTTCGGCCACGGGATGCACGGGTGCCTCGGCGGGGCGCTGGCCGAGCTGCAGGCGGAGGTCGCGCTCGCCCGGCTCGTCGGCGGCCCCCTGTGCCCCCGGCTCGCCGCAGACGACGTCACCTGGCAGGACCGCAGCATGATCGTCCGCGGCCCGACGGCGGTGCCGGTGCGGTGGGGGAGCACGCCGCGACGGTCACGACGGCGAGGGCCATGACGGGGACGGCCACGGTGGAGACGGGCGCGGTCGCAATCCACGCGCCTCTGCTGCGCTGCGACCCGGGCGCGGCCCCGGACGCGGTGGTGCGCCTGCTCTGCCTGCCGCACGCCGGCGCAGGCGCGTCGTCGTTCACGCGGTGGACCGCGCTGCTCGCGCCGTCGGTCGAGCTCGTATCCAGTTGCCCGGGCGCGAGGACCTTGCCGCGGTGGCCCCGTTCCGGCGGGCGACCGACGCGGTCGCCGCGCTGGTGCCCGAGGTGACCGCGCTCGCCCGGAGTGATGCCTGGGCGCTGTACGGGCACAGCATGGGCGCGCTGCTCGCCGTCGAGCTCGCCCGGGAGCTGAGCGCCGCGGGCCTGGGACCCCGGCACCTCTTCGTCTCCGGACGTCGCGCACCGCAGCTGCCGGCCCGCCGCCCGGCGATCCACCACCTGCCCGACGACGCCTTCCTCGCCGCCCTCGCCCCGACCTCCGGCCCGGTCGCCGGTGGTGCGGCGCTCCGCAGATACGTGCTGCGCACCGTCCGGGCCGACCTGGAGCTGTGCGAGGAGGACCCGCCGCCGCCCGGGCCCGCGGTTTCCTGTCCGATCACGGCCTTCCACGGCGTCGACGATCCGATCGTCGACCGGGAGGAGGCCGACGCCTGGGCCTGCCGGACCGAGGCGGCCTTCACGGTCCACGCGTTCGCGGGGGACCACCTGTTCCACCAACGCCACCGCGCGGCCCTGGCCGCGCTGATGGCCGATGCACTCGGGCGGGCGCCGCAGCGCCCGCCGGGAGAGGGGACGGCGCACGGTGCCGGCGACGACGGTTCCTGAGGTCCTCACCGCGTGGGCGGCCGACGAGCCGGAGCGGCGGGCCCTGGTGTTCCTCGACGAGCGCGGGGACGAGCAGGCCGCGCTCACCTACGGGGACCTGCACGCGCGGGCCCTGGCGATGGCCCGTCACCTTACCGAGCGGCACGTGCCGGGAGAGCGGGCGCTGCTGGTGTTCCAACCCGGCCTGGACGTCGTCGTCGCTTACCTCGGATGCCTCTACGCCGGGGTGGTGGCGGTCCCGGTCGCCCCGCCCCGCCGCGGCCGGGTCTCCGATGCCACCCGCAGCATCGTGCGCGACTGCGCGCCGGCCGTCGTGCTCACCGTCGACGCGATGCGCGAGACCCTCGCGCCGCTACTGGCCGCGACCAGCGGGGCGCCGGAGGCGCTGGCTGCCGATCGGATCGCCGACGGAGCCCGGCCCACCGACGAGATCCCGCGCGCCTGCTCCGTCGACGACCTGGCCTTCCTGCAGTACACGTCCGGCTCGACCTCGGCGCCGAAGGGCGTGATGGTCTCGCACGGGAACCTCGCCGCGAACCAGGAGATGATCCGCACGGCCTTCGGGCACGACCGGGACTCGACCGTCGTGGGGTGGGCGCCCCTGTTCCACGACCAGGGCCTGATCGGGAACGTGCTGCAGCCGCTCTGGGTCGGGGCGACCACCGTGCTGATGTCCCCGACGGCGTTCATCCGGCGCCCGATGTCGTGGTTGTCGGCGATCTCGCGCTACCGCGCGCACACCAGCGGCGGGCCGGACTTCGCGTTCGGGGCCTGCATCGCCCGGGCCGGCGACGCCCCGGCCGACCTCGACCTGAGCTGCTGGGAGGTTGCCCTTCGACGGCGCGGAGCCGATCCGGCCGTCCACCCTGCGCCGGTTCGCCGCGACGTTCGCTCCGCATGGCTTCCGCCCCGCCGCGCTCTTCCCCTGCTACGGGCTGGCCGAGGCCACCCTGCTCGTCACCGGCAGCGGCAAGGGCCGGGGCCCCCGCACCGTCGCCGCGGACGTCGGGGAGCTCGAGCGCCGCAGGTTCGTCCCGGCGCGCCCCGGCGAGGGCCGCGTCCTCGCGGGCTCCGGTGCCGCTCTGCCCGGCGAGGACCTCCGGATCGTCGACCCCGCGACGCGCCGGCCGAACCCACCCGGCGCCGTCGGGGAGATCTGGGTGTCCGGGGCGCACGTGGCCCAGGGCTACTGGCGCCGTCCGGAGGCCACCGCGGACACCTTCCGGGCGCGGCTCGAGGGCGCCGACGGGGACCGTGCGTACCTGCGGACCGGTGACCTCGGGGTGGTCGTCGACGGCGAGGTCCACGTGGTGGGCCGCGCCAAGGACATGATCATCATTCGGGGTCGCAACCACTACCCGCACGACGTCGAGCAGACCGTGCGTTCGGCGCACCCCGCGGTGGCCGCGGGCACCTGCGCCGCGTTCGGGGTCCCGGGCGACGCGGGGGAGACGCTCGTCGTCGTCGCGGAGATCGACCGCGAGCACCGGCACGACGACCTCGGCGAGGTGTCGGCCGCGATCCGGGCCACGGTGGTCGCCGAGCACGAGGTGGCCCTGACGGAGCTGGTGCTCACCCGGTGGGGGACGCTGCCGAAGACCAGCAGCGGGAAGATCATGCGTGCCGCGACCCGGCGGCGACATCTCGAGCACGGATTCGACGCCATGGTGCCCGACCCGGTGGACGACCGAGGAGGAGTGCGGACATGACCGCGTGGAGCGCTGCGAACCCCGACTTCGAGCAGGTGGTGACCGGGGCGGTGCTCAGCATGCCCGCCGCGAAGCACCTGGGGTTCTCCTTCGGCCGGGTCGCGCCGGGGGAGGCGGAGATCGTCCAGCCCTACCGGGAGGAGATCACCCAGCACGGCGGCTTCGTGCAGGGCGGCGTCCTGGGCTCGCTGGGAGACTTCGCCGGCGGGTCGGCGGCGGGCACGCTGCTGCCGGTGGGCTGGGTGAACATGACCGTCGACTACACGATCAAGATCGTCGCGCCCGCCCGCGGGGAGAGCGTGGTCGCGCGCGGACGCGTGGTCCACGCGGGCTCGGCGACCACGGTCGCCGCGGCGGAGGTCCACTCCGTCGCCGACGGTCGCGAGACGCTCGTGGCCACCGCCCTGGTGACGATGCGTAACCTGCGGGTCGTCGGCTCCTGAGGCGCCGACCGGGCCGTCATTCCCCGCGGCGGCCGGCGTCGATCTCGTGGGTGCGTGCTTCGCGCAGGGCGCGGAGGTGGACCGCGGCCCACGTGCGGAAGGGACGCCAGGCCGTCGAGACCTCGGCGAGGGTGGCGCCGGGGCCGTAGCGTTCGGTGACCTCGGCGTTGAGGCGTCTCTCCTGGTGGGGGAGCCCGTCGGGGGCGTTCGCCCCGCGCAGGACGACCAGCTCGGCGGTGAACGGGCCCCGCCCGCGGACCTGCTGCACGCGCGCGACGGCGTCGGCGGGATCGACGGCGCGCAGGGCCCGGCCGTCGAGGACACCGTCGAGCGCGGCCTCGGCGACCGCGCGCAGTATTCGCTCTTGCGTCCGGGGAGGTCGAGCTCGAGGCGGCGCAGTGTCGCGGGGGCGGGGAAGGCGCCGTCCTCGCCGTGTCGGGCGACGAGGTCTCGGCGCAGCGATGGCGCCTGGGTGATGCGGACGCGCTGGGACAGCACGGCCCACGCTGCGGCCTCGTAGGGGGAGTGGAACGCGCACGGGCGCAGCCCGGGCAACTGCGCCTGCGCATCGGCGATGACGGCATCGCGGTCGCCGACCTCGGGCCGGGCAGCGGCTCGCGGACGGCGAACGCGATCGGCGTGGTGAACACGACCGCACCCGGAGGGCAGGCCGCGGCCCGGGCCAGGCCCACGTGGGTGTCGTAGAACCGGGCGGCGCGCTCGAGGTCGCGCACCTGCAGGGCGACGAAGTCGGGTCCGGTGGCGGTCATGGCGAGCTCCTCCTTATGTCAACGCCCTGACATTCCTGAGTGTGTCAGGATGCTGACATGAGGGCGACCAGGGTGGAGCTGGAGATGTCGGCGGGCTACGCCCTCAAGCAGGCCTCGGCGGCGCTGCGCGCGGCGATGGACGCGGCGATGGACGCGGTGCTGCGCCCCGCTCGAGCTCACCGTGCCGCAGTACTCGTGCCTGGAGCTGCTGGGGCAACGGTCCGGGCTGTCCAACGCCGAGCTGGCCCGGGGCACCTTCGTCACCCGCCAGTCGATGAACCAGGTGCTGCGCGGCCTGCAGGACCGTGGCCTGGTCACCCGGCCCGCCACCGACGCCCCGGGGCCGGGGCCGGGGCCTGCCCACCCGGCTGACCCCGGACGGGCACGCCGCCCTGGGCGCCGCGAGCAGCGCCGTCACCCGCGTCGAACAGCGCATGCTCTCGGCCCTGCCTCCCGAGCGCCGCCGGACGCTGCGCGAGGACCTCGCCGCGTGCGAAGGCCGCCCTCGACACCGCGCTCCCGGACGACTGATCCTCGTCCGGGTCCCTCGCCGGGCCGGTCAGGACAACAAGCGCACCGGGAGCGACGCGTACCCGCGCAGGAGCCGGGTCGGGCGCATCGTCGCCGGGCCCGCGGCCGTCAGGGTCGGGAAGCGGTCGAACAGCGCGCGCAGACCCACCTCGCCCTCCATCCGGGCCAGGCCGGACCCGATGCAGTGGTGGGACCCGATCGAGAACGCGAGGTGCTCGCGCGCGTTGCCCCGGGTGGCGTCGACGATGTCGGGGCCGGCGAACACCTCCGGATCCCGGTTGGCCGCGCTGATGTTCGGCACGACCATCTGGCCCGCGCACACCTCCCGGCCGCAGACCTCGGTGTCGCGCAGCGCCCGCCGTGCTCCGCGGGTGACCGGGGGTTCGACGCGAAGCAGCTCCTCGACGGCGTTCGGCCACCGCGACGGCTCGGCCGCCAGGACCGCACGCTGGTCGGGGTGGGCCAGGAGCACCGAGGTGCCCCCGGCGAGCAGCGTCACGGTGGTCTCGAAGCCGGCGGCGAGCACGAGCATCGCGGTGGCCGCGAGCTCGGTCTCGTCGAGCATCGCGCCGTCCTCGGCGTCACGGGCCGTGGCGAGGCGGGAGAGCAGGTCGTCGCCGGGGTCGGCGCGGACCTGTGCGATGTGCCGGCCGAGCCACTCGTGCAGGGCCGCGAGGTCGGCCTCGACACGGCGGAACGCCGACCACGACAGACCGGCGTCCAGGGCGATCGCGACGCCTTCGCCCCACCGCAGCAACGACGGCAGCATCGACCGGTGCACCCCGAGGATCGAGCAGATCATCTCGACCGGGAGCCTGCTCGCGTAGCTCGCGACCAGGTCGACGGGCCCGCCGCGGGCCTCGGCCTCGAGGGTGTCCAGGAGCCAAGCGGCGATCTCCTCCGCCCGGGTCCGCAGCCGGGCGACCGCCCGTGCCGAGAACGTGCGGCTGACCAGACGCCGGTAACGCCGGTGCGGCTCCCCGTCGACGGCGAGCATCGACGGCGGGTCGAGCGGGCCGGGCCCCGGCCGTGGGCCCGCGACGGCGAGCGCGAGCTTGACCGGCGCCGGCAGTGAGCCCCGCCGGTCGAGCATCGCGAAGTCGGAGCCCGAGAGCAGGGCGCGGGCCACGTCGTGGTGCACGGTGACCAGCGAGCCCGGGTAGGCGCCGTCGGCGAAGGGGTACTCCGAGCGCATCCGATGGTAGGTCGGATGCGGACGCTGCTGGCGCGCGGTGTCGAGCAGCAGAGCGGCGTCGACGTTGCCGGCACGGGCCCGCCGCCGCACCGCGGTGCGCAGCATCCCGTGCGTGGCCGCCCAGCGCAGGCCCTGCCGCGCGAGCCCGGGACCCGCGGTCATCCGCGCACCGGCCGGGGCCGCAGCACCCGCGGGACCAGGCGGGGGTCGAGCAGGGCCGCCGGCGGGTCGGCGAGGTTCGCGACCCGCAGGAACGCCCGGGACACCACGGGGTCGTGGTGGGCGACCTGCTGCACGCGGCGGACGTAGGCGTCGAGCGGACGGGCCGCCCAGGGACGGGAGCCCTCGACCTCGGGGAGGGCGAGGTCCGCACGCGTGGCGATCTCCCACGCCGCGCGGCAGCGAGCCCCGGCGCCGCGGTGGAACGCGGCGGGGGAGACGTGCGGGTCGCGCTCGAGCAGCCGGCGCAGCACGTCGACCTGCTGGGCCGCCAGCGACATCCCCTGGGCGTAGAGCGGGTTGACGCTGCACAACGCGTCGCCGAGCACCAGGAAGCCCTCCGGCGGGGCGGACAGACGATCGAAGCGGAGCCACCGAGACCCGCGGAACCGGTAGGGCACCGGGTCGGTCAGCGGCTCGCAGCCGCGGATGACGTCGTGCACGTCGGGGGCGGGCAGCGTCGCGGCGAACGCCTCGAAGCCCGCCCCGTCGCGCGGCGGGTGGTCGCCGAGCATCCCGGCCAGGGTCACCAGCCACCGGTCGCGCTCCACCGCGAGGCAGCCCCCGCCGCGCGAGCGCGGGATGGTGGAGACGGTGATCCCCAGGACGGGGCCGCCCAGGGGCGTGCTGCCGGGCTCGCGCCGGTACATCCGGGTGGCGTAGCCGAGGTCGACGTCGACCCGGCACTCGTCCGGCACCGCGTGGCCCAGGCCGGCCAGCCACGCCACGGCGCGGGAGCTGCGCCCGGAGGCGTCGACGACGAGGTCGGCCGGGACCTCCCGCTCGCCGCCGCGGTCGGCGATCCGGACCCCGGTCACCGGCCCGCGCGCCCGTCCGACCAGCCCCGTCGCGGTGGCCGGCCGTCGACCTCGACGCCGGGCAGGACCCGGGTGCGGGCGCGCAGCGCGTCCTCCAGGAACGGGCGGGTGGCCAGCACCGAGCGCATCCCGGTCCGCGCCGGGGCGAGCCGCCTGCCGTGCAGGTACCAGCGCGTCTCGTACAGGGGCTCGGCGGACGGGGCGCCCGCCGCGACGAGCTCGTCGGAGATGCCGGGGAACAGCTCCTCCATGAGGCGCCGCCCCCCGTCGAGCAGGCCGTGCAGGTGAGCTCCCTGGGGGGCGCCCCGACGCGGGCCGCCGTCGGCGTCGGGGCCGGGGTCGCGCTCGACGACGGTGACGCGGTCGTACGACGGCGCGAGCACCCGGGCGGTGAGCAGGCCCGCGATCCCGCCCCCGATGACGACGGCCCGCCGCTCGGGACGCGACCCCATCAGACGCCGAGCAACGCGGGTGTCGTGGCGAGCTCGCGGAGGCGCTCGCGGGGCTTGTCGACGAGCTTGCGCGACGACAGGTCGAGCAGGCCGCACAGCACGGTGACCTCGGCGGCGAGGGCACCGTCGCCGCGCTCGATGCGCTGGGTGATCGTGGCGGTCTTGCGCTCGCCCCAGTGGAACACGCAGCCGATCTCGACGCCGTCGCCGAAGCGCAGCTCGGTACGGTAGTTCAGGGTGATCTCCAGGATCACCGGCATCACCCCGGCGCCGAGGAGCACGTTCACCGGCAGCCCGGCGGCGGTCAGGCACTCCCAGCGGGCGTGCTCGGCGTACTGCATGTACACGGTGCCCGCGACGTGGCCTAGGGCGTCGATCTCGTAGCCGCGGACCGACAGCGCGGTGCGGTGCGCCGGCACGGTGCTGCCCGGGTCGAGGGCGGTGAGAGCCTGTTCGGGGGCGTCGGTCGTGGTCATCGGGAACCTCCGGGGGTGACGGTGCGGCAGGACTCGACGAAGCGGACGAGCTCGTCGAGACGGTCGGTCCGGGTGTCGACGGCGCGGTCGATCGCCGCAACGAGGTGCGCGTAGGCGTCGGTGTGGTCGTAGCGGGCGACGTCGGCGATGCGCAGCGCCCAGCGCCAGTAGCCGGTCATGTCGGCCAGCGGCATCCGGAAGTCGGCGACGACGTCGCGGATCGGCCCGGCGACGGCGTCGCCGTACACCTGCAGGTAGCGGGTGACGACGTCGGCGAAGAACGTGAAGTGCCGGGCCTCGTCGCGCGAGAGGCGGCGAAGCAAGTGGGCCAGCACCGGCTCGTCGACGTCGGCGCGCAGCTGCTGGTAGTAGATCTGGGTGGCCTTCTCCTGCACCAGGGCGTAGGTGAAGAACTGCACCGGGTGGGCGTAGTCGAGGCGGAACGGGTGCCCGCCCGGCCCGGCCAGCTCGGCGCGCAGGTCGTCGCGCCCGGCCATTCCCGACGCGCGCTGGTACCGGGCCAGGGCCCGGGCGTGGGTGTCCTCCTCGGCCGCCCAGCGCACCGTGAAGTGGTAGAGCTCGCGGTGGTGGGCGAACACGGCCGGGTCGACGCTGCCGTCGACCGGGAAGTTGCGGTGGTAGACGTCGACGTACCCCGGCAGGTGGTCCTCGATCATCGTCACGAACCGGACCGCCGAGCGCTGGCCCTCGCTGAGCCGGCCGGCGTCGGCGCGGTCCCACTCGACGCCGTGCTCGGCGTCCCAGCGCCGCTCAGGGGGCAGCGCGGTGAGGAAGGCATCCACGGCCTCGGCCAGCGACGTGGTGGAGATCAGCCCGCCTGCGGGGGAGCCACCGGTGGCGACTCCGAGGTCGGCCGGCACGGCGGTCACCGCGCGGCCCGCAGCGTCAGGCCGTAGTGCTTGGTGGTGAAACCCCAGCCGGCGTTGGCGATGCGCAGGTAGTGGGTCAGCCGCGCCGCCATCCCCTCCGACAGGGCGTCGAGCTCGTTGGCGGAGGCGTCCACGTTGGCGATCCAGGCCTCGATGGTGCGGTGGTAGTCCTCGGTGAGATCGTCGACGGCCTCCACCGAGAACCCGGCCGACTCCGCGGCGGCCACCAGCTCGGAGAGCGGACGCAGCCGCCCGTTGCCGAAGATGCCGGTGCGGACGAACTCGGTGCCCGGTCGCCGGTCGAACTCGGCCCGGATGGCGTCGTTTCGGAAGCAGCTCTCCGAGAGGTAGAACCGCGCGCCCCGGCGCAGCAGCCGGCGGGTCCGGGCCAGCACCGCGGGCAGGTCGGGCATGTGAATCACCGACCCGAGGGCGGCGGCGGCGTCGAAGCCGGCCCGCGGCGCCTCGAACGCCTCGAAGGTGCCCCGGTGGACGGTGACGCGGTCGGCGACGCCCTGGGCTGCGGCGGTCGCCAGCACGTGGTCGCGCTGGCGCGGGGCGGGCGTGACCCCGGTGACCGCGCAGCCGTGGCGCCCGGCGAGGTACAGCGTCAGCGCGCCCCAGCCACACCCGACGTCGAGCATCCGGGCGCCCACCGGCAGGTCGCCGACCTGCAGGCGTTCCGCGACGAAGGCCAGCTTCTGCTGCTGGGCGGTCGCGAGGTCGTCGGCGTCGTCGCGGTAGAGCCCCGAGCTGTACTTGCGCATCGGGTCGAGGAACCGTCGGAAGATCTCCGGGTCGAGGTCGTAGTGCTGGTTAGTCTCGGTCGTGTCAGCCGGATCGGACGCCTCGGTGAGCGTCACGACGGCGTCCCAGCGGCGACCGCCACGACCCGGGCGATCTGGTCCACGGTGGTGACCCCGAAGACGTCGGAGTCCTCGAGCTCGATGTCGTAGCGCTGCTCGATGCGGGCGATGATCCGCAGGACCTTGATCGAGTCGGCGCCCTCGACGGCCCGCAGGTCGATGTCGGGGGCGAGGTCGGCCGTGGCGACGCCGAGCTCGGTCGAGACGATCTCGATGACGGCCGCGGTGATCTCGGTGCTGGTGGGGGCGGCGGACGCGGTCATGGCAGTGCTCCCTCGGGGACGGCGCCGGGACGGGCGCGCGGTCGGGACGGCGGAGTCAGGACGTGGCGGGCACCGGCGCACCGCGGTCGTCCGCGGGTACCGGGTGGTAGGTGGCGGTCGCCGTGGCGACGAGGACGCCGTCCGCGTCGCGGATCTCGGCGCGACCCGCGAGCGGGCCGGACGGGTCGCCGGTGACGCGGGCGTGGCAGCGGTGCGTGCGCCCGGTGGTCACCACGCCGACGTAGCGCACCCTCAGGCTGGTGGTGACCGCGGGCGCGCCGTGGCGCAGGACCACGAGGTTGCCCATCGTCTCGTCGCAGACCAGCGCGACGATCCCGCCGTGCACCACGCCGGGGTAGGACTCGTAGCGCCGGTCGAGGTCGAGGTCGCTGACGATCCCGCCGACACCGGCGGGGTCCTCCCCGGTCGGCGGGTCGTGGCGGAAGCGCAGGGCCAGCCCGATCGGGTTGGACCGGGCGCAGCCGAAGCAGGAGCTGTCGTCCTGGTCGTTCCAGGGCAGGGCGAGCTCGTCGCCGGTCACCCGAGCGCCCCCGCGAGCGCCCGCCGCACCTTGCCGTTCGTGGACAGGTCGCGGTCGGTGAGGCTCCCGAACGTCTTGCGGATCTTCGCCTGGAGGGTCTCGAGCTCGCCGGACGCGGCCATGCGGTCGAGGAACAGCCGGAAGCCGGTGTCGATGGTCTCGTGGCCGTCCAGCGCGTCGAGGCCGGACTTGAAGACGCTGACGGGGTGCTTGATCGTGTCGTCGGAGGTGTAGAAGTACAGCGTCTCGAGCACCGAGCCGAGCTCCTCGGGGTGCCGGGCGAGGCGCTGGGCGGCGAAGTGCCGGAACTCGCGGGCGTGCGCGGCCTCGTCGCGGCTCGCGCGCAGCAGCAGGTCGGCCAGCACCGGCTCGTCCACCCAGGCGGCCACCGAGCGGTAGACGTGGTTGACCGTCAGCTCGGAGATGATGTTGGTGGCGAGGGTGGCCGACGGAGTGCTGCCCGCGTCGTACGGTGCCCGCATCGCGGCCACGGCCCGGTGGTCGACGGTCTCGCCGACGGCCTGCAACCACGAGGTGAACGCGTAGTGGTGCTGGACCTCCTGGTAGCCCCAGATCACCGCGAACGCCGAGAAATCGTACTCGTCGGCGAATTCGTTCATGAATCCGTGGACCGCGGCGATGACGTTCGACTCGCCCATCACCGCGCTCTTCACCAGGGTGACGTACTCGGGTCGGACAAGTGACCGGTCGATGTCAGCGAAAGGAACGTCCGACATTCGCCAGTGGCCGCGATCGTAGTGTCGGAACACTTCCAGACTGTGCATCTCGTCCATCGCGGGCGCGTGCGTCGTCATGAGTTCACCTCGTGTCGGTCCTGCAGTCGCCCGCGCATGTCGAGGCGGCGCATCTTCCCGCTGGTGGTCCGCGGAATGGTCCGCGGTGCCACGGCGTGCACGACGAGCGGGAACGTCCCGACCGTCGCCGCGACGCGCTCGCGGACCCGGCGGGCGAGCCCGTCGCGGCGGCCCTCACGAGTGTCGTCGTCGGAACCCGGGGACGTCTCGACGACCACCACCACACGCTCCGACCCGCCGGGAGCGCCGTCGTCCGGGGTCTGGGCGAAGGCGACGCAGCGGCCCTTGTGGACGCCGTCGACGCCGCGGGCGGCGTCCTCCACGTCGCCGGGGTACACGTTGCGGCCGGCGACGGTGATCATCTCCTTGCGGCGGCCGGTGAAGAACAGCTCGCCGTCGCGCAGGTAGCCCAGGTCGCCGCTGTGCAGCCAGCCGTCGGAGGTGAACGGGTCGTCGCGGCCGCCGAGGTAGCCGGTGGTGGTCATCGGCCCGCGCATCTGGATCTCGCCGACGATCCCGTCGGGGCATCCCGCGCCGTCGTCGCCGGCTACCCGGACCGACATCCCGGGCACCGCGCGGCCCAGCCCGACCAGGGGGCGGGCGTCGGGGGAACCGGCCTCGACGGGCCGGGCGAGGCCCTCGGCGGCGAGGACCCCGCGGTCGACGTGCTCGACGACCGGTGCCCGGCCGGATGGCGGCAGGGTGGCCACCAGGGTCACCTCGGCCATCCCGTAGGCGGGCACCATGGCCGAGGGCCGGAACCCGGCGGGGGCGAAGCGCCCGAGGAAGGCGTCGACGGCGGTGGCCGACACCGCCTCGGCGCCGTTGAACGCCACCCGCCAGCGCGAGAGGTCGAGTGCGGCGGCCTCGGACGGGCCGACGGCGTTGAGCAGGGTGTCGTAGCCGAAGTTCGGCATGGTCGAGATCGTGGCCCCGACCTGGGCGAACCGGCTCAACCACCGCGCCGGCCTGCGGACGAACCCGGCCGGGGACCACAGGTGCAATGGGATCCCGCGGAAGAGGCCGGTGAGGGCGCCGAAGAGCCCCATGTCATGGAACAGCGGCAGCCAGGAGCCGTGAACGTCGTCGGCGTCGAGGCGGATCGCCTCGGTGATCGAGCGCGCACAGTGCCAGACGTTGGCGTGGCGCAGCACCACGCCATTGGGGTCGGAGGTGGAGCCCGAGGTGAACTGGACGATCGCCGCGTCGCCGACGGCGACCGTGGGTGCAGGGGTGCCGGGGACCGAGCTGTCGAGGACGGCGCTGTCGAGGACGGCGCTGTCGAGGACGGCAGGGCCCGCCAGCGCGGCGAGGGCCGGGCCGATGCGGTCGACGATGCGGTGCGAGACCACGAGGTGCGAGAGCTCCGCGGTCCCGACGATCCGGGCCAGGCGCGTCACGTAGTCGGCCAGGTCGGTGCCCAGGGGCAGCGCCAGGGGGGCCGCGGCGGCGCCGGCGCGGACGATCCCGAACAGCGAGGTCAGGAACTCGGGAGCGTTGGGGGAGAGGATTCCGACCCGGTCCCCGGGTCGCACGCCGTGGGCGGCGAGCGCGGCGGCGACGGCGTGGGACGTGGTGGCCAGGTCGGTGGAGGTGAGGACTTCGTCCTCGTCGGGGAAGGCGATGCGCTGGTCCGGGGTCGCCGCGGCGATCAGGTCCAGGGCCCCGTGGAGGGTGAGCGGATCGCGGCGCGACGGGTCGCAGGGGGTCGGCCCGATCGGCACGGGGGGCGATGTCGACATCTCGTCCTCACGGCTCGCGTACTCGGATCGTGCGGAACGGTGCGGGATACGGATTTCGTTGCCGTGGCGAGTACACGAGGAATCGCGGGCGACGGTCAAGGACGATGCTCCGGACCTCGCTGCGCCATTGTCGTCGGCGATCGCCCCTTATGCCCGGACGCGACGACCGCCCAGACTCGCCGGGCCGGCCGCGCCGCGGGTGAGGAGTCACGGTGTCTCCGCTTCCGGCACGATTCCGCTCCCTGGTGACGGCGACGGAAAGAAGTGTGATGAGTTCTCCTGCACAGCCCGTCGTGTTCGATGCGTTCGCGCCCGAGCACCGCCCCGATCCCTACCCCCGGTACGCCCTCGTCCGCGAGGCGGTGCCGTTCCTCGACAGCGGGCTGGACGTGGAGTTCGTGACCCGCCACGCCGAGTGCAGCCGGATCCTCACCGAGACCCGCTGGAGCCACCGCGACGAGGCGTCGCTGTTCCACCCGGACGCCGACACCAAGGACCTGCCCACCTCGTTCCTGTGGATGGACCGGACCACACGCGTCTGCGGAGCCTGGTGAGCAAGGCCTTCACGCCCAAGCGTGTCGTCGACCTGACTCCGCGCATCACCGAGCTGGTCACCGGCATGGTCGACACCGCGCTCGCGCAGGGCGACGTGGAGGGCATCGAGACGGTCGCCTACCCGCTGCCGCTCGTCGTCGTGTGCGAGCTGCTCGGCGTCCCGGCGGCGGATCAGGAGATGGTCCACCGCGTCGGGCCGGGCCTCGCCCGCGGTTTCGACCCCGACCGTGTGCTCACCACCGACGAGCGTCTGGCCCGCGACGAGGGCTCCCGCGAGCTGATCGCCTACTTCCGCGACCTCATCGCCCGCCGGGTGAAGGACCCGCAGGACGACCTGGTCAGCGCGCTGGGCGCCGTCCACGAGCGCGGCGACACCCTCGACGAGCACGAGATGCTCTCGGTCTGCATCACGCTGCTCATCGCCGGTCACGAGACGACTGTCAACATGGTCGGCAACGGGCTGCTGGGGTTCGCCCGCAATCCCGCCCAGCTCGCCCGCGTCCGCGCGGATCCGTCGCTTGCCGGCCCGGCCGTGGACGAGATCCTGCGCTACGACTCCCCGGTGCACATGACGACCCGAACCGCCCGCGGCGAGCTGGTGGTCGGCGACCGCACCTTCGACGACGGTGACAGCGTCTGCGTGCTGGTGGGCAGCGCCAACCGCGACCCGCGTGCGTTCGACCGTCCCGAGGAGTTCGACGTCGGCCGGTACGCGACCGGCGCCCTGACCCCGCGGCACCTCGGCTTCGCGCTCGGCATCCACTACTGCATGGGTGCGGCCCTGGCCCGGCTCGAGGGCGAGGTGCTCTGGACCGAGTTGGCCCGGCGGGTCGGGTCCCTCGAGCTCGCGGGGGAGCCGGTGTACCGGCCGAACATCCTGATCCGCGGCCTGCGGGAGCTTCCACTGCGGGTGACCGCGTGACCGACCCGGCCCGTCGATCGGCCGATCGGAACTCGCTCTCGACGGCCGGACCGCGGCCGTCGGGAACCGAGGATGGCGAGTCCGCTCCGCGCGGCGTGGCGCGGTGACCCGAGGAGGACCGATGACCGGGACCAAGCAGTACCAGGACCGCCGGGTCGCGAGGCTCCGCGATCTCCGGGCGCTCGTGGACTACGGCGTGGCGGCCGGTATCGGGGTCGGCCACTCCCTCGGGGTGACCCTCGAGACCCTCGAGGAGGGGCGTTCGGTGTGGACGCTGACGCCGTCGCCGCGGACCGCGAACGCGCTCTACACCGTGCACGGCGGGGTCCTCGCGACCCTGATGGACACGGCGATGGGCAGCGCGGTCTACGCCGCCCTGCCCGAGCGCACGACCTACACGACCGCGGAGCTGTCGACGAAGTTCGTCCGTGCGGTGCGCCTCGACGACCCGGAGGTGACGTGCGCGGCGACGGTGGTGCACCTCGGCAAGCAGACCGCCACCGCAGAGTGCCGCGTGGTCACCGAGGACGGCGCGCTCGTCGCGCACGGGAGCTGCCTGTGCCTGCTGTTCCCGGTCCCGCACGGCTGACGTACGGCCAGCCACGGAGAGTGAGCAGTATGGCGCTCGTCACCAGTCAGTGAGCAGGACGAGTTCGGACCTCGTTCACGCTGCGTTGAGATGGGCCTCCTAGGTTCAGGTCACCCACCGAGGAGCGTGCATGGAACTCCGGCATCTCGCGTCCTTCCTCGCGATCTCCGAGGAGCTCCACTTCGGCCGCGCCGCCGCGCGGCTCCACCTGGCCCAACCGTCCCTGAGCCAGCAGCTGCAGCGCCTCGAGCAGAGCGTGGGCGTGCAGCTGGTGGCCCGGACGTCCCACGAGGTCCGGCTGACCCCGGCCGGCGCGGCGTTCGACGTCGAGGCCCGCGGCATCCTCGCCCACGTCGAGCGGGCGTGTGAGGCGGCCCGGCAGGCCGCGGCCGGCCGGACGGGGAGCATCCGCGTCGGCTACAACTTCCCCGCCGGTCAGTACGTGCTGCCCCGGGTGCTGGCCCGGATGCACGCCGAGCTGCCCGACGTGGTGGTGACGCCGCGGGAGATGCGCACCGGCCCGCAGACCGCGGGACTGCTCGACGGGTCGCTCGATGTCGGCATGGTCTACGGACGCCCGGTCGACGCGTCGCTGGGGTCGCGGCGGCTGCTGCGGATCCCCCTGGTGGCGCTGGTCGGCGAACGCCATCCCTGGGCCTCGCTGGGGCAGGTGCCGTTCTCGGAGCTCGCGAGCCAGTCCTGCCTGCTGTTCCGCCGCGAGCAGAGCCCCGCGATGTACGACCTGCTCACGACGACCGCACAGCAGGCAGGCTTCGTCCTCGACGTCGTGGACCAGGTCGAGGACCCGGTGGCCACGTCGATCGTGGTCTCCACCCGCAACGTCGTCGGGTTCTGCTCCGCGCCCCGCGCGGCGGCGGTCTGCAGCGCCGCCACCGGCATCCGGCCGGTCGCGCTCTCCCTCGTCGACCCGGTCCCGGTCCTCGAGCTGCATGCGGCCTGGCGGGTGGACGTGGACAGCCCGCTGGTCGAGGAGTTCCTGGGCTGCATGAAGTCCGCGGGGCCCTTCGGCGCCCCGGGTCTGCGGACCGAGGCGCTCCGGGCGGTCGCGTCGGGCTGAGCACGTCCGTCCCGGGCGGGGTGATACGCCGGACCGATCGGGCCATCGGAAGGTGCTCCTTGCCGGTCGGCGGGGTCCCTCGCAGGATCGATCACGACGATCGGTGGCCCCGGTGCGGCGCGACACCGCACCTGACCCCTCGTCAACGCCGTTGAGACGGTCGAGCGCGCCGCCGGTTTCCTCGTCCTGGTCGACGCTGCCGTGGCTGAGGGCGATCACGCTGCCCGCCCCCAGCGCGGCGCGGTACTCGGCGAGGTAGGCGGCGACGTCGCCGGGGACAAAATGCAGCACCGCCACAGGGAGCAGCGCGACCGGGCGGGTGAAGTCGAGCAGTCCGGCCACGCCGGGGGTCCCAGCACGGTGGCAGGATCGCGCAGATCGGCGTGGGTGATGGTGACGGTGTCGACGCCGGCGTGATCTCGCGGGCGTGCGCCGCGGCGACGGGCTCGAAGTCGACGTAGGCCACCCGCCCGGTCGGGACGGCCCAGTGGGCGATCTCGTGGACGTTGCCGACAGTCGGGACACCGGAGCCGAGATCGAGGAACTGGTCAATCCCCGCCTCCCCGCACCACCCGACCCAGAAACGCCCGATTCGCCTCGAACGCCCGGCGCGCGCCGGGGTTGACCGCCAGCACCTGATCGACGAGCTCACGGTCGACGGCGAAGTCATGCGCACCACGCAGCATGTAGTCATACATCCGCGCGGCGTTGGGGCGGTCGAAGTCGACGCCGACCTCCGGGACTTCGCCCTGCTCCACCGCGCGCACCCCCAGCACAACCGATGTCCTCGCCGCCGGCGACCTATCGAGCACGGTAGCTGCTGGCTGCGGGCGTGTGCGCCCGACGGGGCGGCGCACGGCGTCGCCCGCGCTCACCAGCGACCGGCGCCGGGGGCACCGCCGCCGACGTCACCAACGACCCCGTCGACGACCTCGAGCGCGCCGCTCCGGGACGCTCCCCCCGGCGGGTGCTTGGGCGGGCGTCCGCGGGTCGTGCGCCGACGGTGCCCAGCGGGCCGGCGCCGTGCGGAGCAGCGCGGTGCTCCCGCGGCGGTGCCATGGGCCCCGAGAGCTTGATCGGGCCGCTCTCCCCGAAGTAAGCGCGCATGCGTTTGCGCGAGGCCCACGGCCCCGGCCAGGACCCGAAGCTCGCCGACTACCGCCCCCGGCGCAGCGACTCCGACGTCGACCGAGAGACCGTCCTGCGCGCCCTCGAGCAGGCCGAGCTGTCCGACAGACGCAGCGCTGCCCAGCAGCGCGCCGACCGCGACGGGTTCACCGGCAACGACCGGGCAGAACTCCTGCGCGAATGGGCCCAGCTCGACGCCGACGTCGTCGCGGACGACCAGGACCGGCGCCGCGAGGAACAGCAGCGCGACCAGTGAACACCCACACAAGTTTACGGCCGGGCAGCGGGCGCAGCTCGGGGCGTGGGCGCGGAATCGGTGATCGGCACAGAACAGATCGATCAAGGACGTCGCTAATGGGCAGCCGTTACGCGGCCGTTACCTCGAGGCTGTTCCGGCCGCCCCTGCCAGAGGCTTAACCTCTCGGCGTGCGAAGGTCCGACCAATCGCCGACGCGGCGCTACCTGGGTGTGGCTCAGCGGCTGCTCGACGAGGTGGCAGCCGGCCGGTTCGTTGTGGGCGCCCGGCTTCCTGCCGACCGGGAGCTGGCGACGCGGTTCGACGTCAGCCGGGCCACCGTGCGTGAGGCGCTGCTGGCGCTGGAGCTGATCGGGGCGATCGAGGTCCGGCACGGCGACGGCACGTATCTCCGCGGTCCGCGGGCCGGCACTCTCGGCATCGAGGGAAGCGCGCTCGACGTCGCCCCTCGGGATCTGATCGAGACCCGACGCGCCGTCGAGCCGATCGCCGCGTCGCTGGCCGCGACCCGCATCGGATCCGAGGCCCTGGACGGGCTGACCCGCGATCTCGACGAGGCGACCGAGCTGGTCGGGGAACCCGAGCAGCTCTCGCGCTACATGGAGCTCGGACTCCGGTTCCACGCGCATCTGGCCCACGGCTGCGGGAACGCCTTGCTCGCCGGGATCGTCGCCCAGCTCGTCGACGCCGAGTCCCACCCGCTGTGGGTTCTGGTCAACCAGCACGCGGTCAGCACGCAGGCCGCGCGGCAGGTTCAGCTGCGCCAGCACCGCGACGTTCTCGCCGCGGTCAGCGCCGGTCGCGGCGACGACGCCACCCGGTTGATGGGTGAGCACCTGCTCACCGTCGACGACATCGTGCTGCACCCCACCGACCCGGCCGCCGCGGTCCACGCCGCACCCCGTCGCACCTGAGCCCCTCGGCCACCGATCCGCCGCCAGAGCACACCGGGAGTCCCATGTCCTCGCCGCAACCCCACCCGCCATCCCAGGTCGCGGACCCCCGGGTCGCGGACCTCGTCGTGAAGGGCGGCACGGTCGTCAACGCCGGGGCCCGCACCGAGGCCACCGTCGTCATCTCCGGCGGGCGGATCCGCGCCCTCCTCGACCCGTCGACCCCGGTCCCCGCGGCGACGCGGGTCATCGACGCCACCGGCCGCTTCGTCATCCCGGGCGGGGTCGACCCGCACTGCCACATCGGGCAACGCCTCGGCGCCTACAGCCAGCTCGACGACTACGCGGGCGCGAGCGTCGCCGCCCTGTGGGGCGGCACCACCACCGTCGTCGACTTCGCCATCCCCGACCCCGGCCAGAAACCGGTCGACGCGGTCCGGGACCGCCGCCAGCTCGCGGTCGAGGCCCGCTGCGACACCGCCCTGCACGGCTGCGTGGTCAGCTGGGATGACACCACCGCCGACCAGATCGCCCTCATGGCCGACGAGGGCGTCCGCACCATCAAGATGTTCACCACCTACCGCGACACCGTGATGGCCGGGCCGGACACCGTCCTCGAGGTCCTGCGAGCCCTGCACGAGCAGGGCGGTATCGCTTACGTCCACGCCGAGGCCGACCACGTCGTCGAGGACGCCCAGGCCGCGGCCGCCACCGAGGGCCAGGTCGACGCCGGGCACCACCACGAGACCCGCCCCGAGCTCGCCGAGTCCGCCGCCGTCGAACAAGTCCTCGCCACCGCCGAGCACGTCGGCGCCCCCGTCTACTTCGTCCACCAGACCACCCCGGGAGCGGTCGACCGGGTCCGCGCCGCGCGACGCCGCGGGGTCCGGGCCTACACCGAGACCTGCCCTCACTACCTCACGCTCGACGAGAACCGCTACCTCGGCCCCGACGCCGAACGGTTCGTGTGCTGCCCGCCGCTGCGACACCCGGCCACCGTCGACGCGCTCGGGTCCCGGGCCCTCGTCGGCGACATCGACACCCTCGGCTCCGACCACTGCTGCTACTCCACCGGCCAGAAGCTCGAGCACCGTGACGACGTCCGGGTCATGCCCAACGGCCTACCCGGCGTCGAGACCCGACTCCCGGTCGGGTTCACCCGCCTCGTCGCCGATCGCGGCATGCCCGTCGAACGCTTCGTCGCCCTCTTCGCCACCAACCCGGCCCGCCTCAACGGCCTCCCGGGCAAGGGCGTCATCGCCCCCGGCGCCGACGCCGACCTCGTCGTCCTCGACCCCACCGCGCACCGGATCGCCGCCGTCGCCGACCTGCACATGCAGTCCGACTACACCCCCTACGAGGGCCACGCCCTGCACGGCTGGCCCGAAACCGTGATCTACGCCGGCCGCGTCGTCGTCGACCCCGACGGCTTCCACGACCCCGGCCCGACCGGACGTCCCCTGCACGCGGCGCCGCTGCCCGAGCATTTCATCACCTGACCCGCGACAGGAACCCGATGACCACCTCAGCTCCCGACCCGCGCCCCACCCCCGCCGGCGCCGGTGCCGGCGGCGGCCCCGACCGGTCCCGCACCGAGGTCCAGCGCCGCCTCGGGCAGGCTCTCGACGCCATCCCGTTCCGGCGGGTGCACGTCCTGATCCTCGTGCTCGTCGCGCTCGGCGCGCTGTTCGACGCGATCGAGCAGTACAACGTCGGCCTCGCCGCCCCGTTGATCGCCGCGCACTTCGCGCTCTCCAAGGCCCAGGTCGGGCTGCTGACCACCCTGACCTTCGCCGGGATGGCCGTCGGCTCCCTCATCGCCGGGGTCACCGGTGACCGCTACGGCCGCCGCGTCACCTACATGTACAACCTCGTCCTCTACACCCTCGGCGCCCTGCTCGCCGCCTTCGCGCCGGGATACGGATGGCTGCTTGTCGCCCGGCTGATCGTCGGCATCGGCCTCGGCGGAGAGCTCAACACCGGCCTGACCCTCGTCGCCGAACTCATGCCCACCCGCTACCGGGGTGCCGCCGTCGCCACCGTGAACGTCGCCGCCGGCGGGCTCGGCATCTTTCGTCCTCCGCGCTCGCCGCCGTGATGCTCGGCCCCCTCGAACCGCTCCTCGGTGGCCCCGACACCTCCTGGCGGTGGCTGCTCGGCGTCCTCGCCCTGCCGGCGGTCCTGGTCTTCTTCTACCGCTGGTTCTTGCCCGAATCGCCCCGCTACCTGCTGGTCGAGGGCCGGGTCTCCGCCGCGAACGCCGTTCTCGCCCGACTCGCGGCCAACCGGCTCCGACCCCGACCCACCACCGAACCGCCCGCCGACGTGCTCGGGGTGGCCGAAGGGCAGCGGCTCCCGCGCGAGCGCGTCCGGCTGGTCGAGATCTTCGCGGGCCGACTCGCCCGCTACACCGCGGTCATATGGATCGTCTCCGCGATGACCTTCGGAGCCCAGGTCACCATCACCTCGTTCATGCCCACCGTGCTCGTCGCCCGGGGCCTCGACGTCTCCACCTCTCTGGCCTACACCACCGTCATCAACATCGGCGGACTCATCGGGGCCGTCCTGGCCAGCGTCTTCGGCTACCGCTTCCGTCGCCGAATCGTTCTGGGTTATGGAGCCGTCGTCGCCGTCGTCATCGCGATCGCGTTCGGCTTCTCGGGCAGCATGGCGTGGGTGTTGCTGCTCGGCGGAGTCCTGCAGCTCATGTTCATCCTGCTCAACACCACCACCTGGGTGTGGGCCCCCGAGCTGTACCCGACCCGCGTCCGCGCCTTCGGCACCGGCGCCTCTGTCACCGTCGCCCTCGTCTCCGCCTCGCTCCTTCCCCTGCTCGCCGGGATGATCTTCGACGCCAGCGGCGCGGTCGGCATCTTCATCCTCGTCGCCGCCCTCTACGTGATCATGGCGGTCGCGGTCCGCTTCGGACCCGAAACCCTCGGTACGGCCCTCGACGAGGCACCCAGCGCCTGAAGCGGATGGTCGGTAGACGTCCCAACAACGGCCGGGCCGGGCGCACACCCGGTGACATCCGTTCCGAGCCAGGACCCGATGCCTGCCGGGACCGGCACAGCCCGCCCGGATCCAGGTCGGAGACCTTCAGGCCCAGCACCACGGGATGGCCGGCGACGTTGACCTCTGGCGCGGAGCGATCAACCAGGCGCGGCCCTGCCCGGAGCGGGGAGTCACAATCGGGACGCGGGGCCGTTCCAGTGAACGCGGCCAACCTGACTCGAGGGACGTGAGGGCCCCAGGAGCTCGTGGCGGCCCTGGTGTCCGTGCATCGACGAGCGCAGGTCTAGCGAAGCGGGGACTATTGCCGCAGGTCGGGATAGGTCTTATCCTCTTTCAGGAGCGCCCCCGGCAGGATTCGAACCTGCGGCACCCGCTTTAGGAGGACGGTCCACACCGTTTACCACAGCCGCTACCAGCGACTCTGCAGGCTGCCGAGTCGAATCCAGCGGCAACCGAGGCAGGACTCGACCCCAGTTCGTCCCCCGAACCGCACCCCGACACAGACCAATAAGTGATCACCTTGTGGATCGTTCCGCTGGCGGCAGCCCTCAAAGACCGACTGTGATCTTGATGCGAACTTTCCGAAAGCCGCACTAATCGGAAGTAGCCTGCGGTGCGCCTGACCGCCCTGGTCGGACCCCCGTCCTAGGCTTCCCAGTGGCTCAGGGGCGGGGAGGAGACCGGCGTGGACACCGCAGTGGGGGAGGGTCTGGACCTCGAGTCGGCCTCATCGGGCGGCGGTGACGTCTCGGGAGCAATCGTCAATACCTGTGGATCAAGATTTTTAGGCGGCTGCCGTGGAGGGGGTCGCCGCTGGGGTGAGCGTCGGGTCGTTCGACGAGTTTGCCGGCCTCGAAGCGGGCCCCAGCCCGGACGAGAGCGACCAGCTGCGGTGCGTTGACCGCGCGCCAGCGGGTCTGGGCGGCT
>JAABUZ0100000995.1_pt1 | contig 58515 bp, 20 predicted proteins | sample 5562091 | NCBI WGS metagenome assembly JAABUZ01 (sample SAMN12813069, study PRJNA571459) | rock metagenome | isolation source: Antarctica rocks | place: Antarctica: Victoria Land, Linnaeus Terrace sud | collected 2015-12-21 | reverse complement strand
AAAAATAGTTTAAAAATAATAACGCACAAATAACATACAAATGCATTATCTAAATGCATTACTATATAATATTATAAACAAATTAATTAAATTAATCAACTTGATTAAGTTGATTAATGCACTTTTTTAAAAATAATCTAAATTTTTCGAGTCTTGGCGAGTCGAGCCAGGTTATACGCTAAGTACTTCATATCTACTCTTTGATTTAACTCAAATACTTGGGTCAAGATTTCTAACTTGAATCAAGTCTTGGCGAGTCAAGAATCTAACTTAAACTCGATAATCTAACTCGACGCGACCAGTCTAAATGTTAGTTGTATTATAGATAGAAATAATATTTAATTGCTATAAATATTGTTAATATAGTATTTTAGATATTGTTTTAAATTTTGCTTTGTTTGCTTTGTTTAACTATTTGTAATCGAATAATAAACAATAGATATTTTAAGTTTTGTTTCTAATATCGATAGAAATATCTTTTAATAATTAGATATAAAGAGTTTGTTTCTATTACTAATTAGTTTCTTAGATATATTGTAATATTATATAAGTCGATTTAATACAATATATTTTAGTTGTTCTACTATAAACTTCTCTTTGCATACAATAATATATAAATACTTAATAAATTTATTAACTAAATTAATATCGAATTATATTTATTTCTAGTAGCTAAATCTATTAACTTAAGCAATTTAATAATAAAGTTTATTGTAATTTTATTCTATAACAATTTAGATAACTTCTAATATTAAATTTTGCTATAGCTTATATATATATTACATTTGTTTTGCTAATAGCTAAAATATTATTTAATATATATTTCGACAACTTGTCTTGTTTAAAAAAACTAACAATACTAATATAAAAACTAAAGAATTTTAATTATTTTCGAATACTCTTGCAATAATTTATTATAGTATTTCTTTATATATTTGTCGATTTTGTTAATAGATATTTGAAGTTTTTTTTAAACAATTTCTTTGTTTTTATATAATTATTTCTTCTACTAAATATGTTTGTTTTGCTATTATTTTTGTTTAATATATATTGTATTTTATATTAACAATTCGAGATAACTCTCTAGAAATCCTATTAGCGATCCAAGACTCTCGAGATCGTTGTGTCAATATCTTAGTCTTAAAGTTATATTAGTAGATTTAGTTAATCTTAAGTAAATACTAAGCATTATCAAAAATTTAAGAGATACGTTAAGCATTACTCGAATATTATTTGTGTTGCCAAGATCTATTGAACACAATCTACAAGTACTACTTATTATACGTATTAATTACGTGCAATCAATTATGCGCAATTAATTACGCGTAATTAATTATGCGCAATTAATTATGCAAGTAAAACGCTTTTCAAATGCACATTGCTCTCGCGTAGAAATCTTATAAATTGTTTAATTTTATTATACAAATTACTATAATGTAAGCAAGTAATTAGTAAAGATCTAATTGAAGTACTACAAGAGTTCGTGCGTATCTCGAATATTAAAATTATACTTTTTGTTAAGTTTTTTCTAATCTCTCAAATGCAAGTTTCCAATTGTTTCTCGAACAATTCTTGAACTAACCTCGAGTTATTCAAGCTATCTTAGCATCTTAAAATTAAGAGATCAATTACTCGAAATGTTAATGTAAACTTATATTGTTCGAGTTATTCTAATTATTATATTTGTTTTCTATTAAGCTATTTAATAGTAGTGAAGTATAGAAAATTCTTGTAATTTGTAAAAATTGTAACTTCTAATAATTTTTCGATATATATTTTTTATAATTTTAGAAAAACTACAATAGTAAGTAGTTTCTTGTTATAAATATTATAATTTTGTTCGATTAACAAAAGTTTTTTCGAAAAATATATTATTAAATATTAAATATTTTTATATATTTAATTAAAATATATATTGATAGTTAAATCTAATATATTAATTTTAATTCTATTTAACAATTGTAGATTATATATTTTTAGTACTAATTTTTTTAAATATTTTAGTTTAAAATTTTAAAATAGTTTCTCTTCTATTAATTCTTATATCTATAATATCTTCTTCTTTATAAAATTTGTTAATAATATTGTATTAGCAAAGTAGTTTTTAATAATCTTCTTGTTGTAATTTATAAAATCTAAAAAGAATTAAACTTTTTTAATATTAATAGATAGTTTCTATTCTTCAACCACTTTTTGTTTTTCGAAATTTATATATATTTTATATTGTTTAACAATAAATTTAAAAAATAAATTTCTTTTTAATAAAACTTGTATTTCTCTAATTTAAAATATAAATCTTTTCTATTTAAATATTTTAATACTTTGAAAATATAATCTAGTATAATTGTTAAATTAGATTGAACACTTTTTTCTTAACTTAATCTATTCTCTTAAATGTTATAGAATTAAGTTAGAGTTAAGACGCGAACTCGACTTTAGAATTAAATTTTGTCGAATTAATATTAAGAATTTAAGTTAACTTTGTTGCGTTAGTATTTGCTTATCTTGTTTTATCTTATCTATGCGCTAATTCGATTAAGCTAGCGTAGAGTTTACGTTAACTCGATTAAACTAGCGAAAAATTTATACTAATCGCATATAATTAGCGCGTCACGTAACATTATATAATCGAACAAATTAAGTTAAATATTCGACGTGTCTTATACGTTCGATCTATTGGATTAAGCTAGAACTTTTGCTCGATTCTAGAATTAAAATTAAATAAGTTAACTTGTTTGAATTAAAACTTAACTTGTCGATTACGCTAATATAATCTATATATTTTTTCAAAATACTTAAGTAAATTATAATATTATTCAAATATACTATAACAAATTGATTTAAATATCGTTATAATATATTATTATTAATTTTCTAATATATTGTCGATGCATTTGTAAGTTCGAACAATATTATTATATATTTATATAATCTATATTATATACAAAAAATTGTTTTTTATTTTTTTCTATTTTTATTCTAATCTAATTGTATATTTCTTGTAAGTTTAATTTAATAAAATATTTTATTTCGAACAATTAATTTTAAAGCTTGCTAATATTAAATAGTAAATATCGATTTTTTATTGTAATATTGTTTAGCTTTCAATAATTAATATATAGATAGAAAATTCTATTTTTCTTAAATATAAAGAGAATCAAGTATTTTGTTTGTAATTAAAATTTTCTAATAAATCTTATTTTTTATTTTTTGTTAAATATTTGCAAAGTGTTTCTAATTTTTTCTCGAATAAAATATATATAGATAGTGTAATTGTTAAGTCGAGTCGAACACTTTTTTCTTAATTCAACTTACTCTCTTGGGCCTCGTAGGGTTGGATTAGGGTTAAGGCGCAATCTTGACTCTAAAGTCGAGTTTCGTTAAGTTAATGTCAAGAACTTAAGTTAACTTTGTCGCGTTAGCATTTGCTTATCTTATTTTATCTTATCTATGCGCTAATTTAATTAAGCTAGCGCAAGATTCAAGTTAATCTAATTAAACTAATGTAGAATTTACGCTAATTACATATGATTAGCGCATTATGTGACGTCACGTAATTGAGTAGATTAAATTAAACATTCAACGCACATTCTTCGTTCGTCTCACTCTATTAAGCTAGGAAATTTGCCTAACTCTAGGATTAGGGTTAAACAAGTTAACTCGATCGAGTTGAAACTTAACTTGACAATCACACTATATATAGATTTAAATATAAATTATATGTTTAATTTAAGTTTAATTTTGTAGTTCTACATAGTGTGATCGTTAAATTAAGTTAAACACTTTTTTCTTAACTTAATTTATTCTTTTAAGTCTTGTAAAATTAAGTTAAAATTAAGATGCGAACTCGATCTTAAAGTCGAGTTTCGTCGAATTAATGCCAAGAACTTAAGCTAACTTCGTCGCGTTAACATTCGCTTATCTTATCTTATCTTATCTACGCGTTAACTTAATTGAGCTAGCACAAGAATTCACGTTAATTATATGTGATTAACGTAAACTTTGCGCTAGCCCAATTGGGTTAGCGCGTTACGTGACGTCATGTGATCGAATAAATTAAGTTAAACATTCGACGCGCATTCTTCGTTCGCTTCACCTTGTTAGACTAGGAAATTTGCCTGATTCTAGAATTAGGATTGAACGAGTTAACTCGATCGAGTTAAAACTCGATTCAACGATCACACTAGTTCTACAATTAATATTTAGATAAAATCTCGATTGTTTTCTTTTTCTAAAACAAATACTTTTAATTAGTATAGATTTATAATATATATTTTAGCACTTCTTTTGCTATATTAAATAGTTTAAAACTCTTAGAAGATTAGTAATTTTTTTATTTTTTTTGATTTTGTAATTCGACTTATTTTTGCTAGTATTTGTTAAGTCGAACTCTATTAAATTGTTTTTTTGCAAAAATATAAGTTTATTACTTTTAATTAAATTTTAATTTAATCTTTTATCTATTATTGAATACTATCGATACGTAGATTAAATATAAATTGCGTAATTATATTGTATAAATCTAAATACTTGTATATTTTAATTAACTTTTAAATTGTATTGCTTTAATTAAGATATATCTAAAACAATATTATAAGTAACTATTTCTACTATATTAAACATTAGTTTCTTGTAATATTGCTAAATAGCTATTAGTAATAATTTTGTATTTATATTTACTCTTCTATTTTTTGTAGATAATAAATTTCTATCTACAATTACTAGATTATAAATGTTAGACTTCTTTTAAATAAAGTATTTTTCTCTTTTTACAAAAGTTCTAATTATAAAATTATCTATTATATTAGAATTAACTATTGCAATAAGTCGATAACTATTAATCTTAACTAATATAATAAAATATTATATATATATTGTTAAGTTTAGTTTGATAGATTGTATTTCTCTAATATATTTTTTATTAAAAATTTTAAATTTTTCTCTATTTTAAATTGTAGCTTCTACTTTAAGTATTTATCTACACTAAACTTTTTTCTGTTGCTAAATTGTTAATTTCGATTTTGTTAAAAATTAGTTAATTTCCTGCTTGTTTTCTAGATAAGTTTAGTATATATTGTTATAATATATAGTTTAATTAAGATCTATATATACTATAAAATCTAGTTGCTTTATAATAATATTAAATATATTCTTTTCTATAATAATATAACTTTCTAGTTTCTTCTTGTATTTGTTTATAATCTTCAATAAGCTAATTAAAGTCTCGAGATAATTTGTAATATTTTCTATATATTTATAAAAGTTCTTTTAGCTATACTTTTTGTCTAAATCGATAATTAAACTATAAGATTTAATAGTTTTCTAAAATATTTAATTAATTTTTTGCATAGATGCAAATATCTTGTCTAATAATATTTTATCTAGAATATTCTATAATTGATTTAAATTCTTTATTAGATAATAATTGTTGTTTAATTTAATTTTAGAAATGTTTGTTTTTGTATTAACTTGTTTCCTAATATTATTTTAACTATCGAATATCTCTCTTAATATAGTATTAATTTGTCGACAATGTATTAAATTCTATAATCGATAATCTCTTGCAAATAGATTGATCGCTAGGTTGAATTTCGATATTAACATTTTGGCTCAACTTGAATACTTGATATTAATCTCTTGACTCGACTTGGAATTGACTCGAGTCAACGATTTTTTAACTCGACTTAATCGACTCGCCAAGCAATCGAAAATGACGTCAAAATGCCAAGATTTTCTATTTTTAAAAAGATTCGCATTATTTGATTTACTAAAAATAGTTTAAAAATAATGACGCACAAATAACGTACAAATGCATTATCTAAATGCATTACTATATAATATTATAAACAAATTAATTAAATTAATCAATTTGATTAAGTTGATTAATGCACTTTTTTAAAAATAATCTAAATTTTTCGAGTCTTGGCGAGTTGAGCCAGGTTATACGCTAAGTATTTCATATCTACTCTTTGACTCGACTCAAATACTTGAGTCAAGATTTCTAATCCAAATCGAGTCTTGGCGAGCTAGAAATCTAGCTCGAACTCGATGACTCAACTCGACGCAATTAGTCTACTTGCAAAACAATTCAATTTGCTATATAAATAGCACGTTTTCTAAGATTTGTTATTTTGCTTTTCTCTAGAATTCTTCTTTTTGCGTTGCTAAATAGAATTTAATTCTATAGATATAAATTTACAATAATTAATAAATTATTGTATTTCTAATTAGAACAAAATTCTTTCTATCAATATTTAATTGTTAATTTAAAAAAGATTTCTGCTCTTTTATAGAATTAATTGTATTGTTTTTTTATAGCTTTTTTATATAGTTTATTGTCGAGATCAATAGTTATTTTAATAAAATTAAATATATTAATAATAGATTTGCTATTGCGTATAATTTTGTTTTTAAGATTGTTTTTAAGATTTTATCAAAATATTATTATAAATAAAATATTGTTTTACTTGATAAAATTAATATATTTTTAAAATTTTGCTACGTAGTTTGTTTTAAAAACTTGTTAAATTAAATATTAAATTACTTTTTTTGCAATTTGTTTTTTGTTAAATATTTGGAAAATTCTTCGAAATTCTCTTTTGAAATTATCGAAATTTGTAAATATTGTTCGAAAATTTTTGTCATAATTTTTTAAATACTTGCATAAATTTAATTTAAATTAATACTAAATTCTTTTTCTAAGAAATATTAATACAAAAATTGTTTTCTTTTTTGTTAAAACAAAATAGAAAATAAAGTAAATATTTATTTGTATAAATTAGCTCTTTAGATTGATTTAATTTTTAGAATAGATATTAGATTTGTTAATTTTTATCTTGTTGTTTTTATTAATAGAAAATCGATATAATACTAATAAGCTAGTGCTCGAAATAGAGACGCGTTAATCTAATACAAATATTTTTAAAATATTTAAAATATTTAAACTAATCGCAAGAAATCGAAAATATTACGTAAGAGCGTTAAGATTCGATTTCCCAATTTTTTTAAAAAATCGAATTGCTTAAAATAGTAACTTTTCGACTAAACTAAACTTATTATAGTAATAAGCTAGCTTCTTTAAGCAATTTAATTTTATTCGATTTCTTAACAATTCGATTTAATTCCAAATTTGGAATCGAATATTAAATTGACAATTAATTTAAAAATATTATACTAATACTTCTATTAAAAAATATTAGAGAGAAATATATTATCGAAGAGATTTGTAGATATTTTTAGACAATATAAGCAATTACTTAATAACAAGAGTTGCAACTATAAACAATCTTATATTTAATAAATTCTTCAATAAATTAGAGTAACAATAAATAAAGACTTAAAATAAATTAATTACAATTTCTAAAAAAGTTGTATTCGAAAATCTATATACTAAAAAAGATTTTTCTTGTTTGTTATATTTGCTATTAAGTATATTAAGTATTGCTTACTTAGTTTGCTATTAAGTATATCAAATATATTAAACAATGTTTTCTTAATTTGCTATCAAATATATTAAATATTATTTGTCTATTAAGTTGTCAAGTATACAAATAGTTGTACTTTGTAATATATATTGTTTCGAACTAGATTTGTAACAATCAAAGAAGAAAACAAAATTAAGAACTTTTATATTCTAAAAGAAGTTAATAATACAAGACTTAAAAATACTTATTTAGATAATCGACTTAAGAGATACGTTAAAAGAGACAAAAATCTTTAGATCTTCGCAAAATCAAAAGACGAAAATAAAAAGATAAAAAATAACTTTATAAAAGAGATAGAAAATTAGTTTAATTAAAGCAATAGAAATTGTTTACAATTGTTATATTTTTTCTATCTAATTATAATTATTATAATTATATAGAAGTATAAAAAATTTTAGAAAAAAAAAGTTTATCAATTTATATATTTTAGAAAGAATTTATGCGCAATTGCGCAAGATAATTTACAAGATATTATAATTCTAAGCATTAAAAAGAAATAGATAAACGACAAGAATATTAAAGAGTTAAGATATTAAAAATTCTAATTATTTAAGAGTAGACAAATAATACTAGCATTTATTTATCTACTTTAACTGATTAGAATTAACAATTAAAAAGTTGTCTAAAAATATTAATAAAATTTTTTAATTAAACGTTCTAATATTTTAAAAATACTTTCGAATTATAGAAAACAAGTTTTAATTATCTTTTACAAAGTAATTTTTGTCAATAAATATAACAATATTATACGCAAGTTATATCAACTTTATATTTGCTTACAAGTTAATATATAAATAAATATTGATAAAATCTTTTTGTATAATTAATAATATAAATATTGCAAATATTGATCAAATCTATAAATAATAGTTCTTTATATTTAAAGCTCTATATTGGTTAGATATTTAAAATTAGCTATTGCTCTATTTATTAAGATATAGCAATTTAAAAATCTAATTTTTTATTAATTAAATTCTCTTTTTAATCTATTATTTTTGCATAAATTCTCTTTTATTAAGCTTGTATTATAATTAATTAAAAGCAACAATTACAAGATATTAAATATAAACAATTGTCTACAAGAGAAAATTCTTAATCTTTAATAAACAATTAAGATTAAAGACAAGAATTATTATCTATATTAACAAAAAAATCTTGTAAAGAACAACAACTTATATTTGCTAAATAAGATACAAATCAATTTTTAATAATTTTTAGATATTTTCTTTGAAGTTAGAAATTAATTTCTTAAACTAGATTATCTTAAGCACAAGATTAGCAAATATAATTGCAATAAACAATATTGCAATAATTATAAATACAATCTTAAGTATTGTAATCTTAAATATTTTAGACTTAAACTTAAGTCAAATTACAAAAAACAATTATTTAATCTATAAAAGACAACTTAATTATTAGAAATTATATTTATATTTAAGTAGCATTTTTTTTTTACAAAAAAGTTACAAGAAATAAGCAATAAAAACGTTTAAAAAATATTCGAAATACAATTCTAAATATACTAGAAATAACTAAAAATAAAATACAAAATCTTTAATAAGCAATTGCTAGAAATACTTAAATACAAATAAATAATTTGTTGTAACAAAAGTTAAGAGATATTGCTTAAAATATAAACAAGAATAAAAAACTAAAAATTTAAGATAATTAAATTTAACTTTGCAAGTTATAGCTCTTAAAGATAGCAAATATTTTGTTTAAAAAAATAAGTTAATTAATTATTAAAACAATATTGCAAATAGTAAAGCAATATAAAAATTTGCAAAGAGTTTAAAAAAACTAAATCGAGCTATATAAAATAAACTTAAATCTTATACTATAGAATCGAAATATATTGTTAACTATATAGTTGACAATTATAACGAAATAAATATTAAAATATTTAAAAACACAATAATATCTATTGCACAAGAGCTTGCAAAAATAAGACTAAAAAACTATTTTTAAGAAATTAATTTAATTAGAATTAAATTAGTTGTTAGATTAGATTTTGATTCTAAAAGTTAAAATTAAAATTCAATTCAAATTTCCTAGCGTAAAATCGAATTGTCAAGATTAATAAATTAAGCTACTTAATTAATTTGCTTAGAACAAATTCTTTTACTTAATTGTTAAGAACTCGAATCTAACGTTATAGAATCAAGTTATATAATAAATTCGGATTTTCGCGATTAATCTAATTAGAAACTTAGACGCAAAATTGGAAAAAACTTGTTAAACAAAAGTTTTAACAATCTTAGTTTTTTTTATAAAAAATATAAAGATATTGCAAATTTAAGAAAACAAATAAGAAGAATTTAAAATATTAATTTTAAAGTCGAAATTAAAGTCGAAGTCTAAAGATGACAAAATTTACAAAAAATAAAATAAGAAAAAAGAAAACAAAAATCTAGAGTTTTTTAAAGAAACTTCTTCTTTGTTATTACAATTATAAGATTTAATATTAAGATTATCTTTGTTAAATTTTAGATAATCTAAAGTTACTAATATAACAAAATCTTATTCTTTAATTATAAAAATTGTAAAGAACTTTTTAGAGATAATAACTATATTTATTTTAACAAATAAGAAGAATAGTACAAAGAACTATTTATATATAAAAGTAAGCATAGACTTGCAATATTAAATTAATTGTTATTCTATAATATCAATTAAAGTCTTTTAATTAATCGAATTAACTATATTAATAAAGAAGTAAAAAGAAGATCTAGTTACAATAATATTAAAGTCGATTATCTATATAACTTATTAAAGAAAGCTAGAATTTCTTTTAAGAATAAATTGAATCTCTAATAGTTAAATTAAGAGATAAGTAATTTAATATTTCGAGAATCGAAATAACTTTCTAGTATTTGTAAAACAATATAAAATAAATTTTAAATCTAATATTTGTTTATTTGTTCTTAAAGATTTTTTGAAACAATATATTTATAAAAGAGATAAACTATTCTTTTTATTAAATAACTTTCGATAAATAAACGTTTAACTTCGAGTTATAAACAATTCTAATCTAACAAAATAAAATAAATATAAATTATTGTTTTCAAGAATTAATTTAACTATTTAATAAAAGATTTAAAGTATTAAATATAATTATAACTCTAAAGCAAACTACAAATAATATTATATTATGAGCAAAAAAATACTAATTAACAAGAAGAGTAACTTCTTAATTGTTTGTTTTCTATATTGCAAATAATAATACAAATAGATCTAAATTTATATATAATATATATATTTCTATAAGACAATTAGAAGCATAAATTGTTAATAATATTATATTCGATAATCTTTAAAGAGTATAAAAATTAAATATCGAAATATTATTTCGATTTCGATATAAATTAGAATATTTATTAGAAGTCTTAATAATTGCAATCGACTATTTTTTTGCTATTTAAAATGATTTATTCTATAAAAAATATTTAATAGACAAATTTTATATATAGATCGAAGTATAATTGCAAAGAGCAATAAAGAGAGAATAACTAAAAGAGAGAATACTAAGTAATAAGTTAACAAAGAAGAATTTAATCGAATAAGATTTGCATTAAACAAATATATCTTATTAATTAAAAGATATAAAAATTGCACAATTTAAATTTTTTTATTGCAAGCTAAAAATCGAAATTAATGCAAAAATAAAAATAAAAGACATTTTTTATCTATAATGCTTTGCTAAACAATAAAGAAATTTTTAGAAATTCTTGTATAAATATTCAAAGCAATATAATTGCAATTTATTAAGACTTAACTTTGCTATATTTATTCTTAATTAATATATTCTATTGTTTTAAAACAATTATCGAGTTTTTTTATATATTTAATATCAAGAATGCAATTTTAGAATATACATTTTAAAACTTAACAAAAATAATAAAGAAGTTAAAAATATTGTTCGACAATACAAAGAAATTTAATTGTCTAATAGAAAATACTTGAAAATATGCAATATATTACGTAAAATTAGTATAAAGAAAGATTTAGAAAATAGAAAATAAAGTATTTAAGTTAAATTTGTAAATAAAGTTTATAAAGTTTAAAAGCTTTAAGGTATTAAAAATATATTAATCTAAAACTAAAAACAATTTAGATTCTTATTTGTTTATCTATAAAAAAATAACAAGATTTAAGTCTTCGACTACTTGTTTTAATAAAGATAAGAAAATTTTGTTGTTTCGATTCGAAATTAAGAAGAAATATTATAAATTAAAGTTAAGTTAACAAACTAAATCAAATAACTTAAAACTAAAAATTATCTTCGAAATTATACAATTATCTTTTACTTCGAAGAAATTAATACAAGTACAATAGCAATATTCTATTCTATTGTTATTATTAATATCTTGAACCAATTTTTCGAAATTATATTAAAAAAGTTTATTACTATTGTTATTATCTCTTAAGAGTAGATAGAATTTACAACAATTAACTTTGTCAAATACTTAATTTCGATTAAATAATTTTTTCGACTCTTTAGAAAATTCTATACAAATTGATTTACTACTAGACTAGTCGCGCTAACCCGGAAATGTCACGTGCAAATGCCAAGACTCGAGTCAAAAAAAATTCGAGAAATCGAATCGCTCAAAGTAGTTTAATCGATTACTATAAGTAGTTTAGCGCGAAACGCGCTAAACTATTTTGAGCGATTCGATTTCAAAAAATCGTCGCGACTCGATCTTGGCGCTAGGTCGAGTTAAAGAGATGATATCATAATCTGGCCCGACGATCAATCTATATACTACGTTCTTTATAAAATTAACTAAAATAAAAAAGAAACAAGAAGTCTAGCATAATAATTTGAGAAAAATAAACGCTTTTTTCTTTTTTCTTATTGCAACTTTTGCAAGAGAAAAAACAAAAGTTTTTTCATTAAGTAATTACAAAACAATTATTAAAAGAGAGAAAATTATATATAGTCGAATAATTAAACAATATTAGACTATAGATTTAAGAATATTTTTTATTAGTATTAGCAATTTTTTTGTAATATATATGCAATCTCTTCTAGTTAAATCTTAGAATCTTAGCTACTTAATATATTATTAGATTATTGTTACGCTAGTACTTTTGTAAGAAATATTAGAGAAAGTTATATTATTAAAGAGATTTGTAAACGTCTTTAAACAATATAAACATTTACTTAATAACAAGAATTGCAACTATAATAGTTGTAACAATAAGTAAAAACTTAAAATAAATTAAATACAATTTATAAAAAAGTTGTATTCGAAGATCTATATATTAAAGAAAATTCTTTTTGTTTATTATATTTGTTGTCAAGTATATTAAGCACTATTTTTTTAATTTGCTTAGACTAATTGCGTGATTAAATTATTAAGTTCGAATCAAGTTTTTAACTTGTTAAGACTTGAGTTAAGTTAAAATTTTAATATTAAAAAGTCAATTTAAATTACAATGTTAATATCAAGTATTTAAGTCAAGTTACGATGTTAATATCGAGTATTAACTCGAATTCTTGATTTAAATTATCAAGATATAAAGCAATTTAGTAGTAGAATTTGTAGACATAAATTGTATGTTAAATCTTATAATTTTTTTCTTAAAATGTTGCATAGTAATGCAATTAGATAATGCAATAGATAATACAATAAGATAATACAAATAACGAGAAAATAATAAAGAAGAAAATTGTTTTGTTTTTGACGCATAGGTTTCTCGAAAGTCGTGACGTAATAAATTCAAAAATAGAAATTCTTAACATTATAACAACATTTTCGATTGTTTAACAATTTAAGTTAATAATTTGAATCAAGTTAGAAATCAAGTTGAAATCAAGTTAATATCAAGTTAAGTTACAATGTTAATATCGAGTATTTAAATTAAGTTAAAAAGTTAATATTAATTCTTAATTTAACAATTAGTCTAAATTTGTTATTAAATATATTAAGCATTATTTGCTTAATTTGTTATTAAATATATTAAATATTATTTATTTATTAAGTTGTCAAATATATAGATAGTTGTACTCTATATTATATATTGTATTGTAAATTATATATTATATTGTTTTAAGTTAAACTTGTAACATTATTTCTTTTCTTAAAAATCTTTGTTTCAAAAGTTATTGTTTTTTCTATTATATTTTCTTAGCAACAAAATTATATTTATATTGTATTCGAAATTAAATATTACAATATATTAATAAATATTATTTGCAAATACTACTTTTTTTTAATTATCTTTATATTGCTATAGAAGATTTGTTGTTTTATTTAAAGTATTCGAAATATATTTGTGCAAACAAATTATGCATAAATCTATTATAGTTTTTTCTTAATTACAATAAAGAAGATTCTTTTTATTAAAATTGTTAAAAATAAGATTTTGCTAACAATTGCTATAATTCGATTGCTACAAAATAAGAAAATTCTAAAAAAAATTAATACAAAGATAAAACAAAAAACATAATATCTATTATTAAGAATAGAAAAGTTAAATATTTTCGAATTTTTTAATTATTTTATTGCAAATATTTTTGTCAAATTGTTTTCTATTTTCTAATTATTATTCACTATATTAAATAATTTTTTAAATTTTAATAAAATTTTTAAATAAAATTGTAACAATTATTAAAATTTTTCTTTAATTCTTATATATTTTTTGAGATAAAATATTTTTTTACTTAATTAGATAGTTTTGATTTTGTTGTTTTAGAATTTTTTTTACTTTGTATTTGCTTTTTTTTTAAGTTTTATAATAAAAGATTTTTTGTATAAATATATTAAAACTAATTAATTTTAACAATAAGATATAAAATACTAAAAATACTTTAATATTTTTAAACAAATTAAGTTTATAATTAACTAATTTCTTTGTTTTTTTAACAAAAAACAATTTAACTTTAATATAATTTAATTTTTTACTTAACTTTTTTGTTTTAAGATTTTTTATAAAAAGATATATTTTATTTCTCTTCTTTAATTAAAATTTTGTTTTTTGTTTTTGGTTCTAATATTTAATCGATTTTTTCTATATTTTCGAGATATTGTTGTATATTTTTTTCAATATTGCTATTTTTTCAATAATTAATTAAGATAATACATATTTTTGCTTTTTCTTAAAAAGATTAAATTTTTTGCTATAATTAGCAAAGAATAAAATTATTTTAGTAATATTCGAAATCTTTGCATCAAGTGTTAGTTGTACTATAGATAAAAATAATACTTAATTGTTGTAAATATTGTTAACATTAGACTGATTGCGTCGAGTTGAGTCATCGAGTTCGAGTCGAGTTCCTAGCTCGCCAAGACTCGATTTGGGTTAGAAATCTTGACTCAAGTATTTGGGTCGAGTCAAAGAATAGATATGAAATACTTAGCGTATAACCTGGCTCAACTCGTCAAGACTCGAAAAATTTAGATTATTTTAAAAAAGTGCATTAATCAACTTAATCAAATTGATTAATTTAATTAATTTGTTTATAATATTATATAGTAATGCATTTAGGTAATGCATTTGTATGTTATTTGTGCGTTATTATTTTTAAACTATTTTTAGTAACTCAAATAATGCGAATTTTTTTAAAAATAAAGAATCTTGACATTTTGACGTCATTTTCGATTGCTTGGCGAGTCGATCGAGTCGAGTTAAGAAATCGTTGACTCGAGTCGATTCCAAGTTGAGTCAAGAGATTGATACCAAGTATTTGGATCGAGCTAGAATGTTGGTACCGAAACCTGGCCCAACGATTAGTCTAGTTAACATAATATTTTAAATATTGTTTTAGACTTTAATTTACTTACTTTGTCTAATTATTTATAATCGAATAATAGATAATAAACATTCTAAATCTTATTTCTAATATTAATTGAAACGTTTTTTAATAGTTAGACGTAAAGAGCTTGTCTTTATTACTAATTATTTTTTTGAATATATTATAATACTATATAAGTCGATTTAACATAATATATCTTAGTTGTTCTATTATAAATTTCTTTTTGCATATAATAATATATAAGTACTTAATAAGTTTATCAATTATTATTAATATCGAATTATATTTATTTTTAGTTGCTAAATTTGTTAATTTAAGCAACTTAATAATAGAGTTTATTGTAATTTTATTTTATAACAATTTAGACAATTTTTAATATTAAATTTTGCTATAGCTTGCATATATATTATATTTGTTCTACTAATTGCTAAAATATTGTTTAATATATATCTTAACAACTTGTTTTATTTAAGAAAACTAACAATATTAACGCAAAAATTAAAGAGTTTTAATTACTTTCTAATACTTTTGCAATAATCTATTATAATGTTCTTTTATATATTTGTTAATTTTGTTGATAATTATCTAAAGTTTTTCTTTTTTTATTAAAATTATTTCTTATTGTTTTTAAGTATTTGTAAAATAGTATTTAGCTTGTATTTATTTATTAATAATAATTTGTTTTTGTTAATTTTAAGTATATTGTAATTAAACAATTTCTTTGTTTCTATATAATTATTTCTTCTATTAAGTACGTTTGTTTTATTATTATTTTTGTCTAATATATATTGTATTTTAAACTTATATTGTTTAAGTTACTTTTATTATTATATTTGTTTTTTGTTAAACTATTTAATAGTAATAAAGTATAAAAAAAATTTATAATTTGTAAAAATTATAAGTTTTAATAATTTTTCAATATATACTTTTTATAATTTTAAAAAAATTACAATAGTAAATAACTTTTTGTTGTAAATATTATAATTCTATTTAATTAACAAGAGTTTTCTCGAAAAATATATTATTAAATATTAAATATTTTTATACTTTTAATTAAAGTATATATTAATAGTTAAATCTAATATATTGATTTTAATTTTATTTAATAATTGTAGATTATATATTTTTAATATTAATTTCTTTAAATATTTTAGCTTAAAATTCTATTTTTTTTTTTTTTTTATATTTATAGCGTTTTCTTCTTTGTAAGATTTGTTAATAATATTGTATTAACAAAGTAATTTCTAATAAATTTTTTGTTGTAATTTATAAAATTTAGAAAGAATTAAACTTTTTTAATATTAATAGATAATTTTTATTCTTTAATTGCTTGTAGTTTTTTAAGATTTATATATACTTTATATTGTTTAATAACAAATTTAAGAAAATTAGTTTCTTTTTAATAAAACTTATATTTCTTTAATTTAAAATATAGATTTCTTTTATTTAGATATTTTAATATTTTAAAAATATAATTTATATATTTTTTTAAAATATTTAAGTAAATTATAATATTATTTAAGTATGTTATAACAAATTAATTCCAATCTTGTTATAATATATTATTAATTATTTTCTAATATATTGTCGAAGCATTTCTAAGCTCGAACAACATTATTATGTATTTGTATAATTTATATCATGTGCAAAAAATTATCTTTTATTTTTTCTTTATTTTTATTTTTATTTAATTATATATTTCTTGTAAATTTAATTTAATAAAGTATTTTGCTTCGAATAATTAATTTTGAAGTTTACTAATATTAAGTAATAAATATTAATTTTTTATTGTAATATTGTTTAGCTTTCAATAATTAATATATAGATAAAAAAATTGTTTTTTTTAAGTACAAAAAGAATTAAATATTTTGTCTATAATTAAGAATTTTTAATAAATTCTTTTTTTTTGTTTTTTATTAAATATTCGCAAAGTATTTCTAACTTTTTTTCAAATAAAATATATATAAATTTAAATATAAGTTGTTTGTTTAATTTAAGTTTAATCTTGTAATTTTACAATTAATATTTAAATAAAATCACGATTTTTTTTTTTCTAAAATAAATACTTTTAATTATTGTATATTTGTAATATATGCTTTAGCAATCTTTTTGTTGTATTAAGTAGTTTAGAACTTTTAGAAGATTTGCAATCTTTTTTACTTATTTTAATTTTATAGTTTAACTAATTTTTATTAATATTTGTTAAATCGAACTCTATTAAATTGTTTTTTTACAAAAATATAAACTTGCTACTTGCAATTAAGTTTCAACTTAATCGTTTATCTATTATCGAATATTATTAATAAGTAAATTAAATATAAATTGCATAATTATATTGCGCAAATTTAAGTATTTATATATTTTAGTTAACTTCTAAGTTGTATTGTTTTAATCAAGATATTTCTAGAAAAATATTATAAATAATTATTTTTACTATATTAAAAATTAGTTCTTCGTAATATTGCTAAATAACTATTAATAATAATTTTGTTTCTCTATTTGCTCTTTTATTTTTTACAAATAATAAGTTTTTATCTACAATTACTAGATTGTAAGCGTTAAATTTCTTTCGAATAAAGTATTTTTTCTCTTTATAAGAGCTTTAATTATAAAATTATCTATTATATTAGAATTAATTATTGCTATAAATTAACAATTGTTAATCTTAATTAATATAATAAAATCTTATACGTATATTGTTAAGTTTAGTTGCTATTGCTAAACTAATATATTTAGATTAATTATACTAATTCGAAAATATTACGTATAAATACTAAGACTTAAGTTAAAAAAAATCGAAGAATCGAATTGCTTAAAGTAGTTTAGTTAATTATTATAAGTAGTTTAGCGCGAAGCGCGCTAAACTACTTTGAGCAATTTGATTTCAAAAAATTGTCGCAATTGAATCTTAACGTTAGATCGAATTAAAGAGATAATATTATAACTTAACTTAATAATTAGTCTAAATATATTGCATTTCTCTAATATATTTTTTATTAAAAAAATTAAACTTTTTTTTGCTTCTATATTGCAATTTCTACTTTAAATATTTGTCTATATTAAGCTTTCTTTTGTTGCTAAATTTCTAACTTTAACTTTCTAAAAAACTAATTAATTTTGTTCTTTTTTTTAGATAAATTTAATATAAATTGTTGTAACAAACTATTCAACTAAAATTTGTATATATTATAAAATTTAATTGTTTTATAATAATATTAAATATATTCTTTTCTATAATAATGTTGTTTTCTAGCTTTTTCTTACATTTGTTTATAATTTTTAATAAATTAATTAAAGTCTTAAGATAATTTATAATATCTTCTATATATTTGTAAATGTTTTTTCAATCATATTTTTTGTTCGAATTAATAACTAAATTGTAAAATTTAATAATTTTCTAAAATATTTAATTAGTTTTCTACATAGATATAAATATCTTATTTAATAATATTCTATCTAGAACTTTCTATAATTAATTTGAATTTTTTATTAAATAATAATTTTTGTTCGATTTAGTCTTAAGTATGTTTATCTTTATATTAATTTAATTTCTAATATTGTTTTAACTATTAGATATCTCTTTTAATATAATATTAATTTGTTAACAATTCATTAAATTTGAAATCAATAATCTCTTACAAAGTAATTTAATTTGCTATATAAATAGTATATTTTCTAAAATTTATTATTTTGTTTTTTTCTAAAATTCTTTTCTTTATATTGTTAAATAAAATTTAATTTTATAGATATAAATTTACAATAATTTAAACTATTGTATTTCTAATTAGAATAAAATTCTCTTTAATAATATTTAATTGTTAATTTAAAAAAGATTTTTGCTCTTTTGTAAAATTAATTGTATTATTTTTTTATAATTTTTTTATATAGTTTGTTGTTAAAATTAATAATTACTTTAATAAAATTAAACTTATTACTAATAGATTTGCTATTATATATAATTTTGTTTTTAAAATTATTTTTGCAATTTTGTCAAAATATTATTATAATTATAATATTATTTTATTTAATAAAATTAATATATTTTTAAAATTTTATTGCGTAATTTGTTGCAAAAATTTGTTAAATTAAATATTAAATTACTTTTTTTACAATTTGTTTTTTGTTAAATGTTTCGAAGATTTTTTAAATTTTTTTTTTAAAATTATCGAAGTTTGTAAATATTATTCGAGAATTTTTGTTATAATTTTTTAAATACTTATATAAGTTTAACTTAAATTAATATTAAACTTTTTTTTTAAAAAATATAAATACAAAAATTGTTTTCTTTTTTGCTAAAACAAAATAGAAAATAAAACAAATATTTATTTGTATAAATTAGTTCTTTAGATTAATATAATCTTTATAATAGATATTAAACTTATTAATTCTTATTTTCTTATCTTTATTAATAAAGAGTTAATATAATATTATTAAACTAATATTCGAAGTAAAAACGCATTAATTTAATATAAATATTCTTAGAATATTTAAAGTGTTACACTAATACTTTTGTAAAATATGTTAGAAAAAATTATATTATTAAAGAAATTTGTAAACGTCTTTAAACAATATAAGCAATTACTTAATAATAAGAGTTGTAATTATAATAGTTTTAATAATAAATAAAGACTTAAGATAAATTAAACACAATCTATATAAGAGTTAAGTTCGAAAATCTATATATTAAATTTTTTTTTTCTTATTAGTTATATTTGTTATTAAATATATTAAGTATTGTTTGCTTAGTTTGTTATTAAGAATATCGAATATTGTTTGCTTAATTTGTTGTTAAATATATTAAATATTGTTTATTTATTAAGTTGTCAAATATATAAATGATAATACTTTATACTATATATTGCATCGTAGATTATATATTATATTGTTTCGAATTAGACTTATAACAATTATATAGTACAATTTATATATATATTGCAGTAAGTCTTTGTTGTTATAATTATCTACTAATTGAAATTATATTTTTACTTTCTTATATTGTAAAAGTATTTAATTTCTTAAATCTTTCTATAGATATTATATTTTATTAGATATTTAATTAGACAATTATTTGCGTATTTATTTGCGCATTATTAAACTATCTATTAACAAGAAATATTACTTGAAAAAGCACTAATTTTCGATTCAAATATATATAAATTTTCTATATTTTCTAATCTTAATATAATCTCTAATTATATTAACTTTAGAGCTTCGAACAAAATTTATCTAAATATTTTTTTAAGAGATTAAATTAATCTCTTAATATATATATTTTTCTAGATTAATTGTTAGAAATTAAATTTTATACAAATTTGATTTCCGATACAAATATTATGCAAATGCTAATTATATTAGACTAAAATATAGTTTAATACAATTAGAAATTCGATTTAATTTCTAGATTTAAGAAAAAATTAAATCGAACAATTAGTTTATATTTTTCTTCTAAAATTGCACTTGTCTTAGATAATAAATAAATATATTTCGATTGCTTTATAATTATAATATAGTTTTGTTACAAGTCACATACTAATAAATACTATTTGTCGCACATTTCTTTTTACAAAATAATTAGAAAGAGAAGATTTATTAATAGAATTAAGATGATTAAAAAGACTTAACTTTCAAATATCTTAAATTCGAGTTAAAATAATTAAGATAATTAAAATCTTAAATATCTTAAATATATTAAACTCTTAAATAATAAAAAGATATAGAACTTTTAAATGCAACTTTCTTATAAATTGTGTTTAATTTATCTTAAGTCTTTACTTATTATTATTCTAATTTATTAAATTATCTATAAAGATTTATTAAATATAAGATTGTTTATAGTTGTAACTTTTGTTATTAAATAATTGTTTACATTACTTAAAGACGTTTACAAATCTCTTTAATAACATAATTCTTTTTAATATTTTTTAGGAAAGTATTAGCGTAATATTTTAAATATTTTAAAAATGTTTGTATTAAATTAACGCGTCTTTATCTTAAATATTAGCTTAACAATATTATGTCAATTCTTTGTTAATAAAGACAACAAGATAAGAATTAATAAGTTTAACGTCTATTATAAAGATTGTATTAATTTAAAGAATTAACTTATATAAATAAATATTTACTTTATTTTTTATTTTGTTTTAGCAAACAAGAAAACAACTTTTGCATTTATATTTTTTAGAGAAAAAGTTTAGTATTAATTTAAATTAAATTTACGCCAATATTTAAAAAATTATAATAAAAATTCTTGTGCAATATTTACAAACTTCGATAACTTTAAAAAAAAATTTCGAAAAACCTTTAAAACATTTAACGAAAAACAAATTGCGAAAAAAATAATTTAATATTTAATTTGACGAATTTTTGCAACAAACTACATAGCAAGATTTTAAAAATATATTAATTTTATTGAATAAAACAATATTGTATTTATAATAATGTTTCGACAAAACTTTAAGAATAATTTTGAAAACAAAATTATATATAATAACAAATTTATTAGCAATATATTTGATTTTATCGAAGTAGTTATTAATCTTAACAACAAATTATATAAAAGAACTATAAAAAACGATATAATTAATTTTACCAAAAAGTAGAAATCTTCTTTAAATCGACAATTAAATATTATTAGAAAGAATTTTGTTCTAATTAAAGATACAATAATTTAAATTATTGTAAATCTATATTTATAAAATTAAATTTTATTTAACAACGTAAAGAAAAGAATTTTAGAAAAAAGCAAGATAATAAATCTTAAAAAACGTGCTATTTATATAACAAATCAAGTTACTTTGCAAAAGATTATTAATTACAAAACTTAATAAATTGTTAATAAATTAATATTATATTAAGAGAAATAATTAATAGCTAAAACAATATTAGAAAGCAAATCAATATAGAAACAAATACTCTTAAGACTAAATTAAATAACAATTATTATTTAATAAAGAATCTAGATTAATTATAGAAAGTTCTAAATAAAATATTATTAAATAAGACATTCGCATCTACGTAAAAAGTTAATTAAATATTTTAAAAAATTATTAAATCTTATAGCTTAGTTATCGACTTAAATAAAAAGTATAATTAAAAGAATTTTTACGAATACATAGAAAACATTACAAATTATCTTAAGACTTTAGCTAACTTATTAAAGATTATAAACAAATATAGGAAGAAACTAAAAAGCAATACTACTATAAAAAAGAATATACTTAATATTATTATAAAACAATTAAATCTTACAACATACGTAGATCTTAGTTAAACAATTTGCTATAACAATTTATGCTAAATTTATCTAGAAGAAAAGAATAAAATTAACTAATTTTTTAGAAAGTTAAAGTTAATAATTTAGCAACAAAAGAAAACTTAACGTAGATAAACGTTTAAAGCAAAAGTTACAATATAGAAGCAAGAAAAAGTTCAAATTTCTTAGTAAAAAATATATTAAAGAAATGCAATATGTTAGCTTAACAATAGCAATTAAACTTAATAATGTATATATAATATTTTATTATATTAATTAAGATTAACAATTATTAATTTACAACAATAATCGATTTTAATACAATAAATAATTTTTTAACTAAAGCTTTTGTAGAGAGAAAAAAACATTTTATTCGAAAGAAGTCTAACGCTTACAATCTAATAATTGTAGTTAAAAACTTATTATTTGCAAGAAATAAAAAAGTAAATAAAGAAAAAAAAATTATTATTAATAATTATTTAGCAATATTACAAGAAATTAATCTTTAATATAGTAAAAATAATTACTTATAATATTGTTCTAAAAATATCTTAATTAATGCAATACAATTTAGAAGTTAACTAAAATATATAAGTATTTAGATTTGCGCAATATAATTACGCAATTTATATTTAATCTACGCATTAATAGCATTCAATAATAGATAAAAAATTAAGTCGAAACTTAATCGCAAGTAACGAGTTTATATTTTTGCAAAAAAACAATTTAATAAAATTCGACTTAATAAATATTAACAAAGATTAGCTAGATTATAAAGTCAAAGTAAGTAAAGAAAATTACAAATCTTTTAAAAGTTTTAAATTATCTAATGTAGCAAAAAAATTACTAAAGTACATATTACGAATATATAACAAATAGAAGTATTTATCTTAGAAAAAAGAAACAATCGAGATTTTATCTAAATATTAATTGTAAAATTACAAAATTAGTTTTTAACTAAACAAGCAATTTACGTTTAAACTTATATATATTTTATTCGAAAAAAAGCTAAAAACACTTCGCGAATATTTAGCAAAAAACGAAAAGAAAATTAATTAAAAAATTCCAATTATAGACAAGATATTCGATTCTCTTTATACTTAAAAAGAATAAAACTTTTTGTCTATATATTAATTATTAAAAGCTAAACAATATTATAATAAAAATTTAATATTTATTATTCAATATTAGTAAACTTTAGAATTGATTGTTTAAAGTAAAATACTTTATTAAATTAAATTTTTAAGAAACGTACAATTAGATTAAAACAAAAATAAAAAATAAGTAAAAAATAATTTTTCGTATACAATATAAATTATACAAATACATAATAATATTATTTAAACTTACAAACGTCTCGACAACGTATTAAGAAATAATTAATAATACATTATAACAATATTTGAATCAATTTGTTATAACATACTTGAACGACATTATAATTTACTTAAATACTTTGAAAAAATATAGAAATTATGTTTTTAAAATATTGAAATATCTAAATAGAAGAAATCTATATTTTAAATTAAAGAAATGCGAATTTTATTAAAAAGAAGTTAATTTTCTTAAATTTGTTGTTAAACAATATAAAGTACGCATAAATTTCGAAAAGTTACAAACAATTAATAAATAAAAATTATTTATTAACGTTAAAAAAATTTAATTCTTTCTAAATTTTCTAAATTATAATAAGAATTTAATTAAAAACTACTTTGTTAATGCAATACTATTAATAAATTATACAAATAAAAAGACGTTATAAGTATAAAAATTAATAAAAGAGAAATTATTTTAAAATTTTAAGTTAAAATGTTTAAAAAAATTAGTATTAAAGATATATAACTTACAATTGTCAAATAAAATTAAAATCGACGCATTAAATTTAGTTATTAATATATACATTAATTACAAGAATAAAAACATATAATATTTAATAATATATCTTTTGAAAAAACTTTTGTTAATCGAACAAAATTATAATATTTACAACAAGAAATTATTTGCTATTGTAATCTTTCTAAAACTATAAAAAGTATACATCGAAAAATTATTAAAACTATTACACTAGTACTTTCGTTAAGAGATATTAGAAAGAATTATGCTTTTGAAGAGATTTGTAGACGTCTTTAGACAATGTTAGCAATTACTTAATAACAAGGAATTTGCAACTTTAGTAATCGTAATAGTAAGTTTAAATTTAAGATAAGTTGAACACGATTTATAAGAGAGTTGCGTTCGAGAGCTATATACTTTTCTATTATTTAAAATTCAAAATATTTAAGATGTTTAAGATTCTAATTATCTTAATTACTTTAACTCGAATTTAAGATGTATAAAAGTTAAGTCTTCTTAATCATTTTAATTCTATTAATAGATCTTTTCTTTCTAATTTTCTTGTGAAAAACGATGTGCGACAAATAGTACTTATTAGCACGCGACTCGTAACACTATCTTCTCTCTTCAAGAATTTTTGTCATAAAACTATTTATTCTTTCTTATTATGTTAATCAAGTTAATTATTAAACAACGTCGCAATTTCGTTGTTAATCGTCGCTATAAATACGCTTTTCTCTTAATGCGTTCTTGTTAAGCTTGCGACTTATTTAACGTATCTTGTTAAATAAATAAAGAGTATCTTAAATGTAAGAAATGTTATCGAAAGAATCGAAAATGTGATTTGACTCTTAACTATTAAAAAATAAATAAAGCTATTTAGAAGACTAAAAAGTTAAATGATAAAATAATAAAATTGCGTCTAAGAATTGCGCGAAAGACGAAACAAAGAAAACATTAACTTTGTCGTTTGAAAAATATAAGTAATGCGAAGTCAAAAAATATTCTAAAAATCGAGAAAAGTAAAAGAGAGATCAAGTATACTAAAGAGACGCCTAAAGTCTTATTTAATATTATTATCGATTTTTCATTGTTTGCTCTCTTGTTTTCTAATGTTTTATCAACTCTTATAAGCGACTTTGTCGCTAATAAAATCGTCGTAGCTTGTTAGAGCACTTCTTTAGATTCTTGAGTAACTTTCATATATTTTTGAAAATGAAATATTTTTTTCACTTGATAAGATATTTTTAATATTTCTATTGTAGAATTTTCTCAATCTTATATTGTTTTTCTTTTTGTAAATGAAAATAAAATACGTTTTATAAAGACGTAATTGAATTCACTAATTTTAACAATAAGATATAAAATACTAAAAATACTTTGACATTCTTAAGTAAGTCAAGTTTATAATTGACTAATTTCTTTGTTTTCTTAACGAAAAATCATTCGACTTTAATATGATTTAATTTCTTACTTAAATTTCTTGTTTTAAGATTTTTTGTAAAAAAATATATTTTATTCTTCTTCTTTAGTTAAGATTAAACTAGTCGCGTCGAGTTAAATCATCAAATTCGAACTAGATTCTTAACTCGTTAAGATTCAATTTGAATTAAAAATCTTAATTCAAGTATTTAAATTAAGTCAAAGAGTAGATATGAAGTACTTAGCGTATAATTTAACTCGATTCGTCAAGACTCGAAAAATTTAGATTATTTTTAAAAAAGTGCATTAATCAACTTAATTAAGTTAATTAAGTTAATTAATTTGTTTATAATATTATATAGTAGTGCATTTAGATAATGCATTTGTACGTTATTTGTGCGTTATTATTTTTAAACTATTTTTAGTAAATCAAATAATGCGAATTTTTTTAAAAATAGAAAATCTTGACATTTTGACGTCATTTTCGATTGCTTGACAAGTCGATCGAGTTAGATCAAGAAATCGTTGACTTAAGGTCAATTTTAAGTTGAGTCAAGAGATTAATATTAAGTATTTAGATTAAGCTAGAATGTTAATATCGAAATCTAGTTCAACGATTAGTTTAGTTAAGATGTGATTTTTCGTTTGTTGTTTTAATACTTAATTGATCTTTTTTGCATCTTTAAGATGTTGTCGTATATCTTCTTAAATGTCTCTACTCTCTTAATAACTAATTGTGCTAATAGATGCTTTCGTTCTTTTCTAAAGAGATTAGATTCTTTATTATAATTAACGAAAAATAAAGTTATTTTAGTAGTATTCGAAATCTTTGCATTTAGCGTTAGTTGAATCATAATTAAAAGTAATATTCAATTGCTATAAGTATTGTTGACGTAGTGTCTTAGATATTGCTTTAGACTTTAATTTGTTCGCTCTATTTAATTATTCGTAATTAAGTAATAGATAGTGAACATTTTAAGTCTTGTTTCTAACATTAATAGAAGCGTCTTCTAATAGTTAGATGTGAAGAGCTTGTCTTTGTCACTAGTTAATTCTTTAAGTATATTATAATATCGTATAAGTCGATTTAATACAATGTATTTTAGTTGTTCGATTGTGAACTTTTCTTTGCATGCGATGATATGTGAGTACTTGATAAGTTTGTTAATTATTATTAGTATTAAGTTATATTTATTTCTAGTTGTTAGATTCGTTAATTTGAGCAACTTAGTAATAAAGTTTATCGTAACTTTATTTTATAACAATTTAGATAATTTCTAATATTGAATCTTGTTGTAGCTCGCATATGTATTATATTTGTTTTGTTAATAACTAAGACATCGTTTAATATATATCTTGACAACTTGTCTTATATAAGAAAACTAATAATGTTAGCGTAAAAGCTAAAGAGTTTTAATTACTCTCGAATGTCTTTGCAATAATTTATCATAATGTTCTCTTATACATTCGTCGACTTTGTTAATAAATATTTGAAGTTTTTCTTTTTTTATTAAAAACTCTTTCTTGTTGTCTTTAAGTATTCGTAAGATAGCATTAAGCTCGTACTTATTTGTTAATAATGATTCGTCTTTGTTGATCTTAAGTATATTGTAATTAAACGATTTTCTTGTTTCTATATAATTATTTCTTTTGCTAAGTGCGTCTACTTTGTCGTTATCTTTGTTTAATATATATTGTATCTTAAACTTATATTGTTTAAGTCGCTCTAATTATCGCATTTGTTTTTTGTTAAATTGTTTAATAGTAGTAAAGTGTAAAAGATTCTTATAATCTATAAGAATTGTAAGTTTTAATAATTCTTTAATGTATACTCTTTATAATTCTAAGAAAACTACAATAGCGAGTAGTTTTTTGTCGTAAATATTATAATTTTATTTGATTAACAAAAGTTTTCTTAAGAGATATGTTATTAAATGTTATATGTTTTTATGCTTTTAATTAAAGTATGCATTAATAACTAGATTTAATGCGTTAATTTTAATTTTGCTTAATAATTGTAAATTATACATCTTTAATATTGATTTCTTTGAGCATTTTAGCTTAAGATTCTAAAATAATTTTTCTTTTGTTAATTCTTATACTTATGACGTCTTCTTCTTCGTAAAATTTGTTAATAATATTGCATTAGCGAAGTAATTTTTAATAAATTTCTTGTTATAATTTATAAAATCTAGAAAGAATTAAACTTCCTTAACATTAATAGATAATTTTTATTTTTTAATTGCTTGTAGCTTTTTGAGATTCATGCGTACTTTATGTCGTTCAACGACAAATTTAAAAAAATTAATCTTCTTTTAATGAAATTCGCATTTCTTTAATTTAAGATGTAAATTTCTTTTATTTAGATATTCTAATACTTTAAAAACATAATTTATATATTCTTTTAAGATATTTAAGTAAATTATAATGTTGTTCAAGTATGTTATAACAAATTGATTCAAATATTGTCATAATACATTATTAATTATTTTTTAACACGTTGTCGAGACGTTTGTAAGCTCGAACAACATTACTGTATATTTGTATAGTTTATATTGTGTGCGAAAAATTATATTTTATTTCTTTCTTGTTTTTATTCTAATTTGATTGTACGCTTCTTGTAAATCTAGTTTAATAAAATATTTTACTTCGAACAATTAATTCTAGAGTTCGCTAATGTTAAGTAATAAATATTAATTTTTTATCGTAATGTTATTTAGCTTTTAATAATCGACACATAGACGAAGAGTTTTGTCCTTCTTAAGTACAAAGAGAATCAAGTATTTTGTCTATAATTAAGATTTTCTAATATATTCTTTTTTTTTCATTTTTTGCCAAATATTTGCGAAGTGTTTCTAGCTTTTTTTTGAATAAAATATATATAAATTCAAACGTAAGTTACCTGTTTAATTCAAGTTTAATTTCGTAATTTCACGATTAATGTTTAGATAAAATCTTAATTGTTTTCTCTTTCTAAAATAGATGCTCTCAATTGTTGTATATTCGTAATACGTACTTTAGCGATTTTCTCGCTATACTAAATAGTCTAGAATTATTAAAAGATTCGCAATTTTTTTCACTTATTTTAACTTTATGATCTAGTTAATCTTTATTAATGCTTGTTAAGTTAAACTTTATTAGATCATTTTTTTGCGAAGATGCAAACTTGCTACTTGCGATTAAGTTTCGACTTAATCTTTTATCTATTATTACACGTTACTAATGCGTAGATTAAATGTGAATTACGTAATCACATCGTGCGAATTTAAGTACTTGTGTATTTTAGTTAACTTCTAGATTGTGCTACTTTCATTAAGACATTTCTAGAACGATATTATAAATAATTATTTCCACTATATTAAAGATTAGTTTCTCGTGATGTTGCTAAATAGCTATTAATAGTAATTTTGTTTCTTTGTTTACTTTTTCATTTCTTGCGAATAAGGAGTTTCTATTTACAATTATTAGATTGTAAGCGTTAGACTTCTTTTAAGTAAAATATTTTTCTCTCTTTACAAAAGCTTTGATCATAAAATTACTTATTACATTAAAATTAATTATTGCTATAAATTAACGATCGTTAATCTTAATTAATGTGATAAAACATTGTGCGTACGTTGTTAAATTTAGTTGCTATTGTTAAGTTAATATATTGCATTTCTTTAATATATTCTTTATTAAGAAATTTGAACTTTTTCTTGCTTTTGTGTTGTAACTTTTGCTTCAAACGTCTATTTGCGTTAAGCTTTCTTCTATTGTTAAATTGCTAACTTTGACTTTTTAGAAAACTAGTTAATTTCGTTCTTTTCTTCTAGATGAGTTTAGCATAAATCGTTATAGCAAACTATTTAATTAAGACTTGCGTATATTGTAAGATTTAATTGTTTTATAATAAAATCAAATATGTTCTTTTTTATAATAACATTATTTTCTAGTTTCTTCTTGCATTCGTTTATAATCTTCGATAAGCTAACTAAAGTCTCGAAATAATTTGTGATGTCTTCTATGCATTTGTAAAAGTTCTTTTAGCTATATTCTTCGTCTAAGTTAATAATTAAGCTATAAGATTTAATAGTTTTTTGAAGTGCTTAATTAACTTTTTGCGTAAATGCAAGTGCCTTATCTAATAATGTTTTATTTAGAACTTTCTATAATTAATTTAAATTCCTCATTAAATAGTAATCGTCATTTGATCTAGTCTTAAGAATGTTCGTCTTTGTGTTAATTTGCTTTCTAATGTCGTTCTAGCTATTAAATATCTCTCTTAATATGACGTTGATTTGTCGACAATTTATTAAGTTTCGTAATTAATAATCTCTTGCGAAGTAACTTGATTTGCCACATAAATAGCACGTTTTTTGGGATTTGTTATCTTGCTTTCTTCTAAAGTTTTTCTCTTTACTTCGTTAAGTAAAATCTAATTTTATAGATGTAGACTTACGATAATCTAGATTATTGTACTTCTAATTAGAACAAAATTCTTCTTAATAATATTTGATCGTTAATTCAAAGAAGATTCTTGCCTTTTCGTAGAATTGATCGTATCGCTTTTTTATAACTTTTTCATATAGTTTGTCGTTAAGATCGATAACTACTTCAATAAGATTAAACATATCGTTAATGAATTTGTCATCACACATAATTTTGTTCTTAAGATTGTTCTTAAGATCTCGTCGAAACATTGTTATAAATGCAACATTGTCTTACTTAATAAAATTAATATACTTTTGAAATCTTGTTGCGTAATCTACTACAAAGATTTGTTAAATTAGATGCTAAATTATTCTTTTCGCAATTTGTTTCTCGTTAAATGTTTCGAAAATTCTTCGAAGCTCTCTCTTGAAATTATCGAAGTTCGTAAACATTGTACGAGAATTTTCGTTATAATTCTTTAAATACTTGCGTAAATTTAACTTAAATTAGTGTTAAACTCTTTCTTTAAGAAATGTGAATGCGAAAATTATCTTTTTATTCGTTGAAACAAAATAGAAGATAAAGTAAATATTTACTTGCATAAGTTAGTTCTTCAAGTCAATTCGATCTTTATAATAAACGTTAGATTTATTAATTCTTATCTTGTTATTTTTATCAATAGAGAGTCGACGTAATGTTGTTAAGCTAGTGCTTGGAATAGAAGCGCGTTAATCTAATATAAAAATTCTTAAAGTGTTCAAAGTATTACGTTAATATTTTCGTTAAGAAGAGAATTATGTTTTTGAAGAGATTTGTAGACGTCTTTAGGCAATGCTAGCAATTACTTAGTAATAAGAGATTTGCAACTTTAATAGTCGTAATAATAAGTCTAGACTTAAAATAAATTAAACACAACTTATAAGAAAGTCGCGTTCGAGAGCTATATACTTTTTTATCATCTAAAATTTAAGATATTTAAGATGTTTAAGATTCTAATTATCTTGATTATCTTAACTTGAATTCAAGATATTTAAGAATTAAATCTTCTTAATTATTTTGATTCTATTAGTAGATCTTCTCTTTCTAATTTTATTGTAAAGAGCGATGCGCGATAGATAGTACTTATTAGCACGCGACTCGTAACAAAAACTTACAATTCTTATAGATTATAAAAATCTTTTACATTTTATTACTATTAAATAATTTAACAAAAGACAAATGTAATAATTAGAATAACTCGAACAATACAAGTTTAAAATACAAGATACATTAAATAAAAATAATAATAAAGTAAACGCACTTAGCAAAAGAAATAATTATATAAAAACGAAAAAATTGTTTAATTATAATATATTTAAAATTAACAAAAACAAATTATTATTAGCAAACAAGTATAAGCTAAATGCTATATTACAAATATTTAAAAACAATAAGAAAGAATTTTTAATAAAGAAAGAAAAACCCTAGATATTTATTAACAAAATCGACAAATATATAAGAGAACATTATAATAAATTATTGCAAAAACATTTAAAAGTAATTAAAATTCTTTAGCTTTTACGCTAGCATTGTTAGTTTTTCTAAATAAGATAAATTGTTAAGACATATATTAAACAATATTTTAATTGTTAGTAGAACAAACATAATATATATGCAAACTATAACAAGATTTAATATTAGAAATTATCTAAATCGTTATAAAATAAAATTATAATAAACTTTATTATTAAGTAATTTAAGTTAACGAATTTAGCAATTAGAGATAGATATAATTCGATACTAATAATAATTAACAAACTTATTAAGTATTTATATATTATCGCATGCAAGAAGAAGTTTATAGTAGAACAACTAAAATATATTATATTAAATTAACTTATATAATATTACAATATACTTAAAGAATTAATTAGTAATAGAGACAAGCTCTTTACGTTTAATTATTAAAAGATACTTCTATTAATATTAGAAACAAGACTTAGAATATCTATTGTTTATTACTTAATTACAAATGATTAAATAAAGCAAACAAATTAAAGTCTAAAGCAATATTTAAGATATTACGTTAACAATACTTATAGCAATTGAATATTACTTTTATCTATAACTTAATTAACACTAAATGCAAAGATTTCGAATATTACTAAAATAATTTTATTCTTCGTTAATTATAATAAAGAATTTAATCTCTTCGAAAAAGAACAAAAGCATCTATTAGTTTAATTAATTATTAAGAGAGTAGCGAAATTAAAAAAGATATACGACAACATCTTAAAGATGCAAAAAAAGTTAATTAAATATTAAAACAAAAAACGAAAAACGACATCTTAACTAAAGAAAAGAAATAAAATATATCTTTTTATAGAAAATCTTAAAACAAGAAAGTTAAACAAAAAATTAAACTATATCAAAGTCGAATCGTTTTTTATTAAGAAAGCAAAAAAATTAGTTAATTACGAACTCGACTTACTTAAGAACGTCAAAGTATTTTTAGTATTTTATATCTTATTGTTGAAATTAGCGAATTTAGTTACGTCTTTATAGATCACATTTTATTTTTACTTATAAAAAGAGAAATAATATAAAATTGAGAAAATTCTACAACAAGAAGATTAGAAATATCTTATTAAGTAGAAAGAATATTTTATCTTCAAGAACACATAAAAGTTACTCAAGAATCTAAAGAAATATTCTAACAAGTTGCGACAATTTTGTTAACAACAAAATTACTTATAAGAGTTGATAAAATATTAAAAAACAAAAGAGCAAACAATAAAGAATCGATAATAGTATTAAATAAAACTTCGAACAATTCTGTAATATACTTAATCTCTTTCTTACTTTTCTTGATCTTTAGAATATTTTTCGACTTCGCATTACTTATATTTTTTAAACAACAAAATTAATATTTTCTTTGTTTCGTCTTTCGCGCAATTCTTAAACGCAACTTTGTTATTTTATTATTTAGCGTTTTAGCTTTCTAAATAGCTTTATTTATTTCTTGATAATTAGAAGTCAAATCACATTTTCGATTCTTTCGATAATACTTTTTACACTTAAGATATTTTTTATTTATTCGACAAAATACGTTAAATAAGACGCAAACTCAACAAAGACGCATTGTAAAAAAAGCGTATTTATAGCGACAATTAGGAACAAAATTGCGACGTTGTTCAATAATTAGCTTAATTAACATAATAAGAAAGAATAAATAATTTTAGAATAAAAACTCTTAAAGAGAGAAGATAGTGTTACAAGTTGCGCGCTAATAAGTATTATTTGTTGCACATCGCTTTTTACAAGATAATTAAAAAAAGAAAATTCATTAACAAAATTAAAATAATTAAAAAGACTTAATTCTTAAATATCTTAAACTCAAGTTAAGATAATTAAAATAATTAAGATCTTAAAAATTTTAAACATCTTAAACTTTTAAATAATAAAAAGATATATAGTTTTCGAACGCGACTTTCTTATAAATTGTGTTTAACTTATCTTAAGTTTTTATTTATTGTTACTCTAGTTTATTAAATTATCTATATAGATTTATTGAATATAAGATTGTTTATAGTTGCAATTCTTGTTATTAAGTAATTGCTTACATTGTCTAAAGATGTTTACAAATCTCTTTAATAGCATAATTCTCTCTAATATCTTTTACGAAAGTATTAGCGTAACAAGTTTATTATTATTATATAAGTTTGTATTACTTCGAGAAGTTTTTCGAGCATAGAATAGTTCTTTGCAATACATAGTTATATTATAATAATAATAATAAGATAGTTAACTATAGATATACAAGAAATATAATAAAAATATTGATTGTTTTGCGCGCAATTAAAACAATTTAACTAGATTCTATAACAACTTTAGATATAATTCTAGAACTAGAAACATATTTATTAAAAGTAAAACTTTTTCTTATTAAAACTAGAAATGCGCGAAATAATTATCTATTATTATTAGTATATTAGAAAAAAATTCTTGCAAGATTATAATAATTGCAATAGTTAAAATAATAGCTTTTAATAATAATTTCTTTGTTTATATTAATATTATATAAATTAAGAAGATCTTGATTTGCTATATTAAATTGTAGAGTTTCTATTAAAACTTAGCAAACAATTATTAAAAATAATTAAAACTTAAATAACTTTATAATGCTTTAGACAAATTATCTATTATTAAAATATGCTAGTTCTTAAGACTTTATTGTTAGTCAAAATCTTAATTTATTAAAAATAGTATTAAAATACGTATATTCGATTTTGATTTAGACATATAGTAGAGGGAAACTATTTTGTCAAAAGTCGTAAGCATTATAAATACGTTAAATTGGAATAGAGCTTGTCTAGAGCTATAAGCTTCCTGGCTCTAGAGCATCTTAGCAGTCTTGGCATTATCTTGCGAAAACCTCTAGCACATCACGCTCGAGGCGCACGAATAAGGCCACCGGGTCAACTGTGAAAAGTTTCGCCAAATCAGTACGTGATTGGATCGCTTTGCTATGTTTCCATATCCGAAGTTCTGGAGGAACTAAGATTGAATCTCGCGACGGTATGGAAGGCAGCGAACAATTATTCCCCGAGTCGCCACCGAAATGCGTGTTGGGATCCTCTTTCGAGCTGCTCGTTGGCAAGGCCGAAGTATGTTTTCAGTGATCCCTCTATCAATGCGCTTTGCTGGTGGGACGAGTCCGATGGTCCACAGTTTCCTATGACAGATATGCATCTGGTGGCGGATGTTTGCGGAGATTGTTTCCTCGAAAGATGGCAATTTGGGAAGGACATGATACTCAGTAATGGGTATTCGATTGCCATGTATCCAACGGACGCCCTCAGTAAGTTCGAACTGGGCATGGGCCTGAGTAAGGTTGAGAAGACATGGGGCGAGACTAGGCGGGTCGAGGAATCGGTCAATAGAGGAGCCGACCATGACATTGGGCGCACGAGACCCATGCTTGAGCTGGAGAAGGAGAAGGTTCAGTATAGATTCTTGCATGCTATACCTTTTGAGGGTGGGATTCGCCAATTTTACTACCACTACGGGCTCGAAGGCGATCACGATACCCTTGTGGAACTTCTTTGGACCCAGAAGGATACTATAGGATGACGCATTGGCGGTCTGCCTGCTCAAGCGCATAGGCCCAATGGGACGCGATCTGAGCTTGTGCCGACAATTGAGAACGACCCTTAGCGAGCGCCAGATGTGGTAGCATAAGTCAAAGTTCTATTCCACAAAGACTAGCCCGCCGAAGTCGCTCGAAAAGACCTGCGTCTCCCGCGCCGACGAGCGTCCACCCATAACAACCTTGGTCTCTCGACGCCCTGATCTACCGAAACAGCATTAGACCTATTAATATTAAGGCAGGGTCATGCCTTCCTCATCGACAAGCACTATGTTGTTGCTCAATCATCGCCGAAGTTCATGGTGGGCGCCTGCGCCGATCTTGCAAACGACCCACGGCATACAGCCAAAAACCCCACGTTCAAGCAGCTGCAGCTACTGAAGCATCACCCGAGGCTGACCGAGTCGCTGCAGACCCAGACTGATCTGTCTTGGAACACCTAATGCGGATGTAACAGGGGCCTTTCGACGGCTTGTGATTTCCCGGCGAATATGATGTGGAATTGCATGAGTGAGAGATTGCTTACGCCTTCTCCGAACCTATGCCTTCCTCGTGTAAGCCACTGTTGAATACCAGTCTCGATACGAAACAAGACATTTCATCTGTTCGCGTAGACCTAGCGCGTGAAAGCACTTGGCCAAATTCCTGAATTGGAGACGGGAAAGGATGGGTCCGCCCAATCTCTTGGTGGCATTGAGGATGATGGGATTTGCGAGGGCGAAGATAGGCGCGCTGCGGTTAGTGAGATGGTGAGGGGAACGTATGAGGATGAACATTTCTAGATAGGTAGGTACGGATTCTACACTCGTCTCGTGAGATGGGTCGGTCAGAACTCTCATTACCGCTTGTGGGTATTATCCGCTTGTCGCAATCCTATACTTTGGTTATCGCTTACTGAAGTTGTTCGGGGTGATTCATGACTTTGAGGGTCTGCACTCATATGGCAAGGACGGCCACGGGCCCGGCCAAACAAGACCTTGTCGCGAATCTGTTGAATCGACGCATACAGCGCCAAAGAGCCCAACACAGGTCCCAGGTGTCCTATTCTTGCAATTGCATAGTTTAGAAGCCTTAAGACTGAGTTAGTAATTCCGGATCTTTGATCTTTTCGTCTGCTTCTGTCAGAAACATACCTCCTGACCATCTTTCTCCCCAGCCCGTAGAAATGTCGCCTTCGAACAATCATGTTTGGGAGATCAGCATAGTGCTGACAGCACCAGCCCACCACCCAAATGTATGTTACAAAAGCTAGCCTTCGTTCAGCTATTACGAGAAGCAATGAACCCCTTCTCGTCTGCCCTGTTTGAGTTGTTCGCTGCTCTCCGCTACGTGGTCGACAACTTCGGTCATCGCGCCTCTAAGATGATCTGACCCTGGACTATCATAGCTCATGCCTGCCTGTCTTTCGAGAATATCGGATACGGTATGTGCACCAGCATTTGCAAGCGCAATGATTGGAGAAAAAGGCGCAGTCAGGGTTTCAATTGTTGGCCATCAATTAATTGCGGAGAGAGCTTTCCACCTGCCTGCTGGAAGTCTACCAAACTCTCTGTCAGCTCTAAAGGTTTGGTACTATCTTGCTCTCCACTATCTCTTATGGTACTGCAGGTACGTCACATCCATATTACCTCGCAAGATCCACAGCTGCTGAGTATAACCTGGGCGATGTTCGCTGCCTGCTCTCCTTTATCTCATCTAAGAGTATACTTCTCTCGATTCTTTTGAATTTGTTATAATGTCGCTCTTTGTAACTCTTACTTCTGTTGACAGGATAAAATACCTTCCTGTATAGCGAAGTCTTCTCCTCCACGGCGTCATTCTTGGCCTCTTCCGACCTTTTCAGTGGATTTCTGGACAAGAAAGCCTTGTGCTTTCACGATATGCCTCTTTGGCACTGAATTAACGTTGGTCGAGGGCTTCGGTATTGTTTCTTTACCTCGTCGTTAGAGAGTTCTGGGGCCGGCCCGCCTGCTCTAGCCCTGCAGTCAAGTTTCTGCTGGCATCAGTAGGAAGTCTATCTCCTAGCCACAGTCCAATACAAAGAGCCTTTCAGATGTGCCCAGAGCGCCATTCACAGATGCTGGAATAGAGACAGGTCGAGAATTCTCTCATAATACAGATCGGCGACGTCCCAGCTCAATGTAGAGCACCAGTAGACATCAAAAGACATCCCAACCCACCGACCGCCAAAATATAATCCCATGTTGTAAAACCTCAGAGGAAATGAAACATGTGCAGAAGTATTCACACCAACAAGGCTCCTGATGATGTAGTCGCGCATGGCCGCCCATGTAAGCAGCTTCTTCATCCCTGCTGCAGCAATTTTCTTTGATGTCTCACAAACAACTGTGAACATCACACCTTCATTATTTATCGAGATCTCTCTGTGCCTCAAGTCTGAAATTTCTACAGGCGGCAACCATGTCAGCAGCCAAACGCCCTGCTCGCAGCTCCGAGTCACCGCTCCCTGAGGCTAAGAAGCACCGTACGGAGGACGCTGATATTGGGGCTCTTCCAAGGGCTGACGATTTTCAAGACGAATTTGAGTGGTCTCTATGGATTAACGAAGACTTCAACAGCCCCACGCCCTCGCCATCCGCTCCGCAGATGTGTAAGGAGTATGATAGTAACGATACGGCCATCGCTGCCGGTCGCGCTGATGGTCCTGCGTCTGCGGTTATGCCCGAGATGTTGTGCACGAGTGGGAAGGAGGACACCTCTGGTATGTAAGCCGTCCGTCTGTCACCCGCTGTTGGCTCGAACACAACGTTTCAACGCGACATAGTCTGGTCGTAACCGTTGAGACTACGTACGGATAATCGTACTAGCCCAGTACAGATAGACTGACAACGAAGCGCGCCATAGGTACGACAGATAGAGGGAAACCAGATATCGAGTACCGACTCCTGCTCAGTATTCGTAGTAGCGATGGTGATATCGATGACGACCCAGACAAAGGGTCTATTGGAATTTACTACTCCAAGCCCCTGTTCTGGAACCACGACGACAAATACGTCACCAGGTACCGCATGGAGCAAGGAGAAGAAAAATTCAATGCGAGCGCACCCGCAAGCCCCATCACCCTCCCCTCGACCTCCCCACCGCCCGACCCAGCCACGATGCTCACGCTCCAGCAAATTGAGCTACTCAACTCCCAATTGCCCGGCCCCCCCAGCGATTCCGAAAGTCGAGCCTCCTCAACAGCGAGCTCCTTGTCTCGTTCCTTTTCCGCGACACCACCAACTACCCCCACCACGGCATACCTACACCTCCAATGGGGACGTTGGGAAGTTCTCTGCGTCTGCGAGCTCCTGGGTCGAGACAGCGATCCTAGGAACATCGGGCCTGTTCGGCTTTGCTGGTCCTTCAATGATTGCTTGGAGGACCTCCAGGTATACTTTGAGAGACCAGAGGAGGCGGAGGAGTCGGTTGTCGACGATAACGGCAATCGTTTCTTGGTCGGTTATATCTTCTGGAATGCCGGCATTATGAATGAAGAGTCGGTCAAGGTGTATGGCAAGCGAGTGGTTGATGGCTTTGGGTCGACCAAGATGAGTGCTGACGAGAAGAAGAGGATCTCGAGGCCAGAGTTGAAGAGATTGACGGAAGAGTGGACAGGGAGTGCGTATACTTCTGAGGAGGAGGAGGAGGAGGAGAATGAGGATGAAGATAAGGAGGATGAGGACGAGGAGGACGAGGAGGCAAACGAGAGCCAGGATGGGGAAAGACGTAGCATTGAGAAGGAAGTGAAGAACAACAACGGCAGAGCTGTATCTTCTGGTACTGCTTGAATTGCGCCAGAAGGTAGTCTAGGAAGAACCTAGAGGGGCTTGCGATCATTTTCTCTTTGCTCGCTACATTAATAGAAGGCTAGATATGGAGAAAAGAAAGCATATGAATACCGAACCCACCATGATTAGCCCAGGCTAGCAGGGTATGCTAGGGATGATGTGCTGGTATGTTCAAATCTATCAGGCGCGCCATTGTGCAGTCTTGCGTGACCGCCTACATAAGCAGGACCCCAATACCAAAGAAAGTTTTCTTTGACACTTGAGAACCATCACGCACTCACACGTCTCCAAAGCCTCGCCTTCCATAAGCGTTCGCAGCTACTACCACTAAGTCTCTCTGCTATTGGACTCGTCATGTCGTCAAAGCGTGTCAAGAGCGGTAGGTCATTTCCCTTGCTGGACGCGAAGAAGCGCCACGGAGAGCCCCTGGCTGATCTGATGGAATGAATAGAGCCCTCTGAGAGCCCACATGGCGTTAACATGGGGATACCAGGAGTTGAAGAACCAGGTAAGCCGGTGTTATTCGAGCAGTCCCCGTGATGGGACACAAGCATTTTGCAGATGCACACTTGATGGGCGGCCGAGATCACCGAATGGCGCATTGCCGATTTTACCAAGGAGAGATAGCTGACCATAACGTTTAACAATAGACGGTGGTGCGAATCTTGAGGGCGGACCACTCTTGACATATAAATTTCTCTTGTCGATGAACCACGGTAACGAGACGCTTGTCTCCGACGAATGCAACAATGACCACTTTATCGAGATTGGTCTCTCGAAGCCGACAGACTGGGATAATGAAGATTGGCTTTGTGACCCTATGGACATTGAGAACGAGACCGATATTGATGACGAGGAAGAAGAGGGCAAAGCTGAGAAGGGGAATGAAGAAGAGAAAAAAGGGGAAGCTGAGGAAGCAGCACCTACTGGCATTGATGGGGTGGCGAATGCCCTCAACGACCCAGAAATTGAAGCCACCTCGCCTCTCCCAGCCTATCTGCGCTTCCAATGGGGCCCGACTAGAGAATACCAAGCACTCTTCAAATGCAATCTACCAACCCTAGCACCCGAAGCCTTCCAAGTCGAACTCCATCGCCTCGGCACCGGACTCGAAGACGAGCATCCTCATGACATCTCCATCTACGCACGAAGCCACGACCACGGAGATGAGATCATCCTGGACGACAATGGGATTCCGCTCCTGGTTGTCTTCATCGAGTGGAGTGGTGGGGGTGGCACGAGATACGGAGCGTTGACCGGAGCGTATGCGAAACGGACCGTTGGTGACAAGGCACCGGTGCTGAGCAGTGGGGAGATCGGGCGGATGCTAGGGCCTTGGAGAAAGATCCTGAGGAAGGATGTGTGGCAATTGGACGCCACCATAGAAGAGAGCTGGATGAAGAGCGGGGCGCTAGAGGCTTCGGCTTCGGCTTCTACTATCACGTGAGCTTTCCACGGAGAGAAGAAGGATGTTCGAAGAGCCTGCCGTGCTCTTGCGGCCTGTGGTTTTCTTTCCTTTGCGGATTCCTCCGGTCTTGCAATTGCAGTTTCGTGGCCATTCCAGCTTAGCTAGGAGGTCGTAAACGATACTTCAAGGGCATTGTGTATGCCACTTGAAGCTGATAGAGTGATTGCAATCGAAATATTCTTTAGACATCCGGTTACTGCTTGCAGAATTCATTCCATCAGTGATGATTGGTATGTCATTCGTCAGCACCGATGGGTGCTCAGATAATTCACTCTGTCCCATACGCCGTCAAGGTTTAGTTCTCGGGCTACCTGAATCAAGATCGCTTTTGGCAATTTCTCTATCCTTGTGCTTCCTGCTCGGTGTTTCTGTATACTACCAGCCTAGAGCTTTGACAGCTTGCCTCTTCAGCTGTCTGTCTCTCTTGCTTTCTCAGTACAACATTATTCCGCCGAACCGTTCTTTGAGTTAATGAGTGCCAGGAAAAGAAAGAACCATGTCCCGATGGCGCATGAGCTAGCCCGCTGTTTCATTCTCTTCTCTTTCCCTTCGGATGCTCCATCTTGGGCCTTCTAATTGAATCAGCGAGACGCCTTGATAATTTCCCTTCTTACCCTATGGATCTGTGCTGGCGAAATAGTGCAACCAACAATTGTCCAAGCCTCGATTGTATGCGCGCCGATAGTTCCGTCAGAGAGCGCAGGGACTTAGACATTATGTCGTTCTGCGAATTCTTTCCTATTCGTGATACCGAGACAGCAGAACCTATTCGCTCTTTTTACGATCAAACATGTTCTCCACCCGAAGGTTCTTTAGCAAAAAGTCTCCACGGACGCACATGGGCGATTTCACGCCCAGAGCGTTCAAAAGATTGGAGGTACGAGCCACGATGGCCGAGTCCAGACTACTATCCACCGATCGCGGGGTCATTGAGCAACTGCCAATACATATTGACGTAGCTGTAGAGCCGAGAGCACTAGTGGGCTAGCCAGGTGGAAGATGTAGACACACTGGCCAGCAACGCAGGTAGTAGGAACGATGGTTCTCTCAGCTGGACCGTCCGAGATCGGAGATACTGTCAGTACTAGAGGCGCTCGAGAACCGCTGGACGGCAGGTCGGCTCACTCCCCCTCCCGTAGCCCTCGACGCGGGTGGCAATAGATACAGACATGTTCTAGAGCCGCGCATATCGCGAACGAGATTCTGACAATGATAGTTCTAGCGGCCTATGCTACATTCTGTCATACTATAGCATTGTTAGTTCTCGACCTCACGATAAGGACAATCCGATGAAGAATGCAATTGCCCATCTTTTGCAATAATCTTGGGTGGGGTGTAGCGTGGTTCGATAAAAGCTGGGTGTGCCTTGACTCGAAAAGCTAGAAGAACTGGGCAGGCCCAGAAATTAGAGAGGAATTTCGATAAAACGCCATCAGCTGGTAATTCAATATGCGGTGTTCCTGCCACTGGCTAGCTTTTTTGAGCTGTGCCGCTGACAACATAAAAGTATCGGCGTTGTCAGAGGTCCCCGAGAATTTAGCATCCTTGAATATTCGTGAAATTCCGAAGAGCGCTTTAAGACAGACGAGATATGCGAACATCACGGATTCCGGGAGAGTGTACGTTGAATGTCACTCCACATTCGATGGTCGAGATCTAAAAAGACTAATCGGACAATTCAGCGTCTCTCTTGAAGTCTTGACCCTTGGTCCACGTGGTCGAAATGAAGCCTACCCTCAGGTTGCTGTTCACTTCTATGTGCCTACCACGTCCTTGACTCGTAAGAGAGATGATTCCAGACCAATAAGCAGCTGTCCTGACCACCTCACCTTTCTTCTCTCGCGGTGCGTCCGTAGCCAAGGCGCGCAGGCATGGAGTGCAGTTTGCAAGTCACCGCGTACCGGCGATCGCAGCATACGCTGGGCCGAATGCGCAGACAACGAACTATGGGAGATACTACCACTGCGTGACCCGAGTCGACCATATGAGAAGGCAAAATCTCACGCCGGATCTTCAATACTGTCACTCATGAAGTTTCCTTTTTTGCAGTGATCGTTTCGGGAGGCTCGACACTGATCGCCCCAAAACCAGCAAGTAGATTTGCCACTTTTATTCGCATAGATCCCGCACTGTTATTTCGTAGTAAGTATAACACGTTCCAAAGACCATCAAAGACAGATAGCAGAGTTTTGTAGGTGAGACGTGATCGCCCATCTGGCGCCTTTTTGGAGTCGAAGCGGAGCCAACATTCATGCAGGACGGTGGATACAAAGGGTTCATCTTCCGCAGCGAGCCAGTCGTCGCCTTTCTCGATGAGGCGTTGTTCTATCCATCTTTTCCCTTTCAAGATAGCTAGGCCCATTGGATGATGTTGGATAGGTTTATCGAGGAACAGGATAAAGTCAATGGCAACGTTGGTACCATGAACTTCGTAATTGAACATGCGAACGGCGTCTCTCGTAGAGCCCGGTAGTAAGGAACTATGATTGCTCTGTCTAAGAGGCTATTAGTATATGGCCATTTCAGTAAAACATGAGGTACGTACAACAAAACTGCCGTGGAACTTCCGCTGGAAGACGGCTGACCGATATTGCCTGAGATAGTGCTTTCAGGGGACAGTGTCAGCGGCGACGACGACGACTGATCACAATATATGAATAGTAGCAAGCATGCTACGACTGCTCGGAGCCATCGCGGGCACACCATCACTGGGGACATCGAGAAACAGTAAAGCTTTCGTTCATAATTCTTCATCCATATACAGTACACAATCGAGAAAGTACTCGACGTGTGATTGCGCTGGATCGCTGTTCGTAAGATGCGTGACGCGGAACCTGTACGCGCATAGCTGTACGGGATCCCATCCATAAAGCTGGGAACGCTTATGCGCATTCCGAGGGTTTTCATTTGGCCGCGACATTCCTGCGGCAAAAACTTTATTTGCACTAATACTTAGCAATCGTCCAGAATACATGACAATGGAAAGGAAATCTATGCTTTGTGAGAATCCAGGAAACTTCACATGGCATGCGCTCCTCCAAGCACATCACACATCGTCGAGATCTGGCAGAGCGCTCTAAATCAGGGTGGAAGAAACGTGAGATCGAGACAAGGTTTTTACGCATAAAGACCTAAGCTTTTCGGGACAAGCAACCACTGCCCTGGTTTGATTCGACCACTCAATCAAAAGTCTTTCGAAGCAATGAGGTTCATGTGGAAGCAGGGCACAATCAAACCTGAATGATCACACCCAAACCTCAAAGACGGGGAGTGCATCCTCTTTATGGGCAGCGGGATTGGAGACTTGATCAGAAAAATTGCTATGTGCAGACGCACAGATTCCCAGTCGGATGACAGCGTGGCCCACATCATGACCCTCATGCTCCCTAGTCGGATTGCCTTGGCACATCTTTACTTCCGTGAGAATCATGAGATGATGTATGCAACGGTGAATGACTCCCACCGACAAACTCCCGTTGATGTTGCTTATCCTACCAGACAGCTAGGACCTGGCAGTACATGGTACTCGTCATGACGATAAGCAGCTGAGTATCGTTGCCAGCTTCGTCAAAACCACAGCCTGATCCGCTGCACTCGCATCGCCCTTTGTAGTTGCCACTCCTACACTTATGCTCGCATAGCAACCCGCAGTCCCCACGACCTTGGTCTCGGTAGGCAATCTGCTTGACCCACAAGTGCTTATGTCTGCCGGCGTGCTCGACAACGCACTGTTGATTCGTGACAATACGAATTTGAAATCGGCGGTCGATGAACATATACCGCCACTTACGGCAGGGTAGTTGACATTCAGCCAGATGTTGGAAGGGAGGTATGGTTTTCCGGAGGCTACGAGCGATTGTGTGACGTTAGTAGAGAGATAGGCATAGACGTTGACGTATGGCTCTCGAGAGGCAGTGTATTCGGTCTGGCTGCCTGTTGTACCGCTGAAGGCGATGGCTGGGATGCCTTCTTTGGCGGCCTCGGTCGCGGCACCAACAGTGCCAGAGATAAGGACTGTTGTACCGAGGTTTGCTAGAGAGATGGACTCAGTTGGTGTTTGAATGAGGAAAATCCAGGACCTTTTACCTCCAACATTGAAGCCCGCAACAGCGATATCAGGAGGCCCTTGAAAGTACTTTGGAGCAAGGGTCTGAATGCCGTAACGCATTGAGGTCACGGGATACGAGTTGACGTAGTTCAGGTCTGAATTGGAAGCGTCGTTTCCCTCTGCGGGCGATCCAGCAGGACAGGAGTTGAATTCGCAAGCCTGTACAATTGACGTTGCAGGCGCATCTGAAGAGCCTAATAGTCAAGTATCGGTAAGCGCGTCCATGGCAGAAGCAGACCTCGAGAGTTCTTTACCGGTACCGGATTTATTTTCTGCGGGTGCTGAGAGAATGACATTATTTCCAGCTGCTGTCAATGCATTGTAAAAAGTCCGGATGTTGATCTCCGCCCAGCCGTCATCGTTGGAGAGTACGACTTTGGTGCATCCCGAGCTTAGCCGGAGCAGTCCGAAGACGAGAGCAGCAGAACGCATGACGCAGGTTTCGAATAGGTGTGATATTGTGCCGGTCGCAGAAATCCGATGAAAATTTCGAGAATAAATAGACAGAGAATTCAACCCCAGTCGATGCTACGATATCAGGAGGGAGTCACGAGCGATTCTGCGCCATACTCTTATGGGTTTGCGGCGCCCAAGAGAGCACGTGCATTACATGAGTGGACGGAGGTTACGGCCGCCCAGAAACGCAGGTTACATGTGTAAAGTCGGACAGCATTGACGCCGTTCTCTCTGTCCAAACCTCCACCCACGCGTCTGGATCAGAGCTCGCAGCTTCGGGACCTCGGGATTTTCTCCGCAAACAACGTCATCCCGCAATGCCGTGTTTCCCGGCCCGGCCTTCTAGCCTTTCTAGTGTAGATTTATTTTGCTTATGCTCTGGATCTTCACCCTTTATGAAAGGTGGAGAAGAAGATTGGACACATAGCAAGGGAACTCCTTCCAATACGCTGGCTTGATTTCAGTGCTAAGACCTTGAAATTGAGGTTGAAAGCACTGTTCCACAATGTATAAAGAAGACAAGATACATGTATTCATTGCCAACGTTTGTTGAAAACCTAGCGGTACTGTAGAGTCGATATAGTCAGACCCGCGCGATCCGTCTAGAATTATTGTGTGATGAGAGTCCATTAGATTTGTGACTTGGTTGCGTAGCTAATTCCAAAAGACGCAGCAGGACAAAATTGGCGAATAACGGCACCATCATTACCACTCACGATCTCTGCTGCTTCATTACTCATTTGTCATTTTCACCCACGTAATTTGTTGGGTACTTGAATCGGCTCTGGAATTGAGTCGAAGCGTAGTTGAGCATTCCGAAGTGCAGCTCTTCAAGGTAGCCGAGTTGATACAAAGCCTGTTCCTGTATTGAAGTCATACCTGCCAGATACCTTTGAAGCTGTACAAAGAATGCTGGCCGGATCGTTCGTCGCGGCCCATCGCAAGGAATAAAGCTTGTCTCCTTTGCGCTGGAACTCCCGATGCGACTCTTACGCGAGCGGAAGATGCATTTGTGGAGCCGCTCGCGTACCCGCATCTTGGAGTGCATTCTTAGACAGCCGAGCCAAAGTGGGTCTTCAAAGGCGTCGGTAATCACATGCATTGGAGTTGCATGCCAGCCAATAATGGAGCAGTTCCGAGACAGTCTTTCCTGTCACCCAACAGCCACGCTCTGAAACCACTGCCCAGGCCTATTCTTCGTCACCCGTCCAAATCCCACCATGCCCATATAATCGTGAACAATCAGGATATTTGCACCTATGTGCCGGCTTTCTCTGTATAAGACATCAAAGACTCCTGTGAGCACACTATCGACCATGCCGTATGTGAGACGCTTTGGTCGATTCATCGGGTAGTGGGTCGCGCCGAAGAAGCATCCGGTGTTTGCCTCGCTGCTCATGTACGGATCGTCGGAGGGGAAGAGGACGTCTTCGTCGGCATGGTAATGTGTGGCAATGTACCTCCGCAGGCTGACTTGGGTTTGAAGGAGCGTGCGCGCCATGTCAGGGCCGTCAATAATGGTGTTCGGGTTGAGCGAGATCTTGAGAGCTATTGGGGTGTTGCCCACTCGATGGTTGATCACTTCGGCGTTGACAGAAGCATTGAGGGGTCGAGAGAAGCTGGAAAGACATGTCAATCCAGCGCGCACCGGATTTCTGGCTTGACTTACTCAATGGCTAAAGCGCTAATGTCGCTTCGAACAGCGCCGGAGATGGGGTTTGCAGGAACTGTAGGGAGCGCTGACGTTAACGTCGAAGGTAATACTACAAGCAGATAGACTAGCATAGAGTACATATCGTCGTTACTATGTGTAAAAAAATCAATGTAGCAATACAGTCATTATAACAATATTGTGGCTGGCGCAAACGCTTTAAACATATTTTGCAAGAGTACCATGCGATAGGCGAGGCGCAAGAACGGCATTAGAGGAGACTCCGAAATCAAGAAGGACGGTATAGTACCCGCGAAGTTGACATACGCAGTCTCCATGATGTGGACCTTGCATTGGGCGACGTCCTCAATATCGGTGTTGTCAAGCAAGCCTCAGGAATCCATGTCCAAGTACAGACCATTTACTCCGGTTCCTCTGGCACATATGTCAAAATGCGCCTCAGTCGGTACGGTTCAAGAGGAACACGCCCTTGTCGGGATGTTTTTGGGAATAATCATCACAGCTTTCAGGTCCAAATTTATTATCCGGTTGACTGTCCGACGATCTGCGACGCTGATGCCAGCTACGCAGATCTTCGGGATGCCATGGTAATGCACGCCGCAGAAGTGACGTCGGGTAAGAAAGTCCTCACCTATTGAAAACGCAATGCCGTAGGATGCGCAACGATGTTATTACCTCAGCATCAGAAGACAAAGATTGGCGACCTTGCTCGGAGAGACTTAATGTCGCCGTCGAAGAGCTAGGCGCTTCTTCGTCCACATATGCCGACAAAGACTGAATGCAAGCCATGGAAGATTTAGGTTCACCAGATATGGCCTGTGATCTTCGTGATTTCGAAAGATCGGATGTACCATGCTCATTTTTGAAGCCCTCCGGCCTTTTGCTCGGTCATGGGGGCAACCTCGGTACTCTAACCAGTGGGATCGGTACTCCGGACTATCGTGAAGCTTATAGCGAAGAATCTGGCTTACTGGTCTGGGAGGGAAACGTTGTGATCAAGTATCAATTGGGACGGTGGCACGTTCGTCGAATCTCGTTATATTCTTTGAATATGAGTCGGAAGGGGGATATGGTAGTACCCATGGAGGGCTGTCTGTGACTTGGACAAGATGAAGGAGACGTAGGAGAGCTGGTCAAAAGCTTCGGCTTGGGTGGGTCCTCTGTTAATGTTTGTATCAGATCCATGAGGTTTTCCATTAAGTTCTATTAATTATACGCCCGGGACTTGTCATTTTCTTTCTCCCTGCTCGCAACGTGATCCATCCTTGGCTGACGCAATCACTGCTGGCTTTTAACTTGCCGGACAGGCCACTGCACAATGTAGACCGTACACGTTGCTCGTTTAGTCTTGGAAAGCCAGATCTCGAACACTCCCTGCATTGGCCCATACACACTACCCAAGTTACGAAATTCTTCCAGTGCAAAGTACGCGTCCTCTCTCAACAAATGGTTCACGATCCCTTCGGGAACGTCAAGCGGGGCGAGGTCCATGAAAATGCTAAACTCTGTGGCATGCTCCCCCCCGTACGAGCGTTGTTCCCAGTGTCGTTCGGTAATTTTGCTAGCCTGAGGAAGCTTTCCCAACCACAGAATCATCTGAGTGCATACAAGGACGGCAAGCTGCCTAGCTCTATCATCGTAATCGTTGTGATCATTCTGAGTAACGAGAATATACAATGTGCTCCGCTTTGGTACGAAAGCACGGTATGGAACAGGAGGCCAGAGGCTGGCGCTGTGAGGAATTAATTCCTGGAGGAAAGGCTGGAGAACGGATCTCCAATACGGATGTTGAGCTCACAGGACATTCGAAGGCTTGGTTGTTCTCCCAGAAGCCGGCAAGCCTGCGGGTGAAGCCTCAAGAGTAGTTGGACTTCTAGGCGGTGGGAATTCATTAATCTAAATTGATAGAGGGATCAGCAGCGAGAGTAAGACGCCAAAGAATTTAATGAGCGGCATAATAATTGAAGGAATTATAAGTCCTAGGGCAATGAGGTATCGCAAAAAGAAAGAATCGAGGAATACTGTGGGTTCAGTACTTCGACCGCATGCCGATCTGATGCTGCTATTCTGGCTGCATACCGAATGCCTTGGACCTTGACTCTTGATGCGCATATTGCTCGCATGTCGCATCTTTGAAAGTTAGTGCATTTCGCCTTTACTTATCGTCGCTACCGAAGCAATGGAGAACGCTGACCAAAAACTGTGGCTGGAAAGATTTCCCATACGCAAACTAGGTATCCCAAGTCAACTACGGGCCAGGTCGACAGACGTTTTCAGAGTCTGCAAAGAGAAAATATTTCGTAACGCTCTCGTATAATAGCTTCTGCCGGCATTGTAAGCCGTGTCGCCAATGATGGTGTCTTCCAACCATCGCGAGGGTCAATGTAACAGCAACGCGTTGTAACCAGAGCGATCTTCTGTTGTCAGCCAGTCATATTGCGTCGACCAGACCACGAAGCAGCAATTGCAAGGCACACAAGCTACCTGCACGGTGGGGACCCTGTTCGGTTGAGTTCTCCTGAACTCTAACGCTTTCGACTTTCTCCACCAAGCGCTCGCCGACGCTGCCTAAATGATTATACTCAATCGAGATGGATCAGCAGAATAGCGGTTGCCAATGCTCAACCTAGAAAAGACCCGATCGCGAGATGACCAGAGGCAGTTGTGAAAACCAAAGCGATGGGGTACGGATGGTAAAACTGACGAGAAGGAGTGCGGTAAAGCACTCTGTGTCGTTTGGAGGCAGCGAGTTTGCACCCAAGTAGCCGGTGAACCCTGCATGAAACGCCTTAAGTGAGGCACAGGAAAATCCCCGACGATGTGAGCTCTCAAGATGACGTGTAGCGGCACCCGAGAACCACACGACTATCCATGTCGCTAGGCCATCCTCGAAGAATGCTCTACCGACGATGAAGACACCGAAGCATCACTACATCGTTGGTGTTTGCTTTTCGACCTCCAGCGCAGCGTGTTCCTATGCAATACCGACATGTGGCTCTCTAATCAAGCACTGTTCGGTTGCAATGCCAGTGCCTCCATGTGGTGTCATATCAATACGTACCGCATCCACTTCTTTCCAACCAAATCTCTTGTACAAGCCTAACCCTGCTGGTGATGCTTCGATGTATGTACGTGCGTTATCGTGATCAGCGGCCGCGAGACCTTCACGGATCAGAATAGAGCCTAGGCCCTGACGCTGGTGGGATGGCGAGACCGCGAGGATATGGAGGACTAAGAGAACCGAATTAGCATTGCTGATGTGCTGGTATCGCCGGGTAGTATGGGTATAGTTGCAGACAAAGTCTTACAGTAATCCTTTCGCTCGTCCAAGTGTTTTGCCCTCAGGGTGTTAAGCTGACCGACGAATTGATTATAGAGTGTCATGTTCGTACCCTCTGGGCAGAACTCCTTGCTTATAATCAGGCCCTTCTTTTCTTCTTGCTGCTCCGGCGTCAAAGTGTCTGGGTATTGCCATTTTGCGAATGCGACAAGCTTGCTCCAAGAGGCATCAGCTTGGCTTTAATATATCATATGAGATATCCTTAAAGATTACCCAGTATCGCGGTCAATGAGCTTGCTGATATGGCAACCCGTCAATAGGCGATCACGGATAGTTTTCTCGAAGAAACGCATATCGTCATGGTTCCTAACTTGTGGGCCAACATCACACCAGAGTCGCCCAACGATAGGGCCATCCTGGAAGGCAGCTTGGTGAATTGCGACAATGGCAGGGACATCTAGAATTTCCGCAGGAAGGATCTCGAAAGACATTTTTCGAGCACTGTTCGACGAGCTGGTGTAATCGAACGATTTGGTTGTATGTAAAATACATTAGACAGTGAGCGAACATCTGGACAGGTTCTGGGTCCACCTTTTGCCAAGACAATTTTACCGGATTTTGGCCGAAAGGGCGATCGCCCTCCAAAATTAACAATTTAACAAACAAATGCTCGTAACGGACGCTGCGTAAAGTACATAGAGAGGAAAGCCACATTCGGTGGGTCCTTACAGAGGATGCTGGGGCCAGTGAGAATGATTTTGTAGCGCAATTAGCAATCTAACTAGTCGTTAGGAACCGCAAGTTGAGGGTACTACAGCAGACGGCGCAGACTCCCGAACAGAGGCTACACACGCCGACGAGTTCTGGGCAAGAGATGCCTGATCCCGGGTCCGCTTCTTCAAGTACTTTACAGATGTTCTTGGCCGTGGCTCTGAAGCAGCAGAAGCCCTTACGGTATCTCGTGGTGCCGTCGGCCAGATGCCACCTGTGATTTACTGGTGCATCAACGGCCACCGCTGGTCGACATACATTACTTGGGGGAAGTCCCGTGAAACAGATGCTTTGGTAAGCTACGTTCTTAGATTTCCTCTTGTCCGCTTCCTGTTCATCGCTGAGATATCACGTAGGAGGTGTAAAGTCCTTTGCTACAGATCGAATTCGGTACAAATGATATCTACGGCATCTTCAAATTTCTCGACCTTCTTCTACTAGTCGAAAAGTACGGCGCGGAGCTGTACTGGCCGTGGCTCAGAAATTATGTACTCGAGCCATTGATGCAAAGCTATCGTCCTTGGAACTTTGGATATTTCTAAAAGATAAAAGCAATGCTTTGACGGTTCGCCTCTTTAGCTATGGATCTCTACTATTGATTCAGTCCATCGATCTTCCGTCCTTGCGTTCTTTCATGATTGCCAAGCACGGAGTGCAGCACTCCGTGCCGGCGCATGGAATAGCAGGCCAGTCTCGGAGAAGATTGCTACACCCCCGTTCGGCAACTGTGAAGATTGATCAATGCCCGCAATCCGGGGACACCTAAAGTGGGGGAGAAATCAAACATATGCAAAGCTTAGCCCAAGCATATTTAACACCTTGAAGTCGTGTGCAATGCAGACTTACATCTCTGCAACCAATAAGCTTCTGTAACGGTGAGGGTCGGTCTAGAAGACACGGAGCAGGTAGAGATAGACGTTTCTTTGACAATATATTGTGTTCTGGGCCTCTTTCTTGGATTGGAAAGATGTTTGCAATCGCATCAATTAGGAAGCTACCAAGTTCAAAGACCGCGTGTTGCTGGCCAAGCAAACACTAGCTCCAGGTCTTCAACTAATGAGCATTGGGTGGGATCCTCGGGTGCTAGGAGATGTTCTGTACGTTTTACGTTGTCGGGTCACACAACGTTTCTCTCGTGTATGCAGCCATGCGATTAAGCAGTGGCCTCAGCGAATCATCCCCCGTCCAACAGCATTAACACACACAAGCCCCCTTGCCGGGCGTGTGCCGCATCTATCACGCGCATAGGTCGATGCGCCAGTGTTCCCTAGCAAATTATCGAGCCGATTTTGGTTGTAATTCCAGCTCGTCGTGAAAAGACTATATTGGAAGGCGGCCTGAGAGACAAGAGGGACATGAGCTAAAACATAGAGCTCGAGGCCTTTGGAGGCCTAGAGGCGCTTGGCGCCTTATTTTGGCAACTCATGCCATGCTGAGCCTTTGGTTTTGCATCTTAAACCCCACAGCCCGAGGACTACTTTACTTTATCCAATAGGACTTTCATGTATGTGTCCCGAATCCGATGCTGTTACCCTTGGACTGGATGGAGGAGCGTGGTCGTATCTATGATTTCCCATGGTTGTACTGAGGCGCCCGACATAAGAGTGGCATTGCAGTAACGGAGTCGGTCGCGGAAGTCGCGCAACCTCCATGATCGCACCTTCTCTTGTTCCTCGTGCTCGTCCTGTGGTTCTCCTAACGTCCCTCGTATCAAGCTTTAATCCCACAATTCGTTTCACTTCAATCCACCAGTGCGTTTCCTGGCTCACCATTTCCACAAGCACACCTGTCAAGAACCGCTCTATCAGCCCGATAATTTCTCGGCATCAAGGCCTGTGGAGTACGTCTTCCCACAAACGTCGCTATGCTGTTCACACGCGCCGCGGTCGTATCCGCCCTTACCCTCCTAGCTCGTGCCCAGACCAAGACCACGCTCAGCCCTGCTCAAGTAGGCCCCCTTCCCTTGTAGTACTTATCTCACCGAGCTAACGCAGCTTCGAAGTCCACTAAAGCCATCCACGACCTCCATAGTTACCTTGGCTCCCTCACCACCGTCCCCGGCTACACCGCCGCCGTGCAAGCCATCTCCACCGGCATCCCCGCCAGCGTGTTAAGTCAGATCAATAACAACCCCAACGGTTTTGACCAAAGCCTCGCCACCGCAACTGCCGATCCTTCCTGGTTTTCCGCGCTTCCGACCAGCGCTGTGGCGTTTCTTTCGAGTGTCGGCGCCGCGGAGATGAGTATTGTCAGTAAGGATGCGCAGGGGCCGGCGCCGACGAATGTGGCGAAGGTGACGGGGGTGGTACTGGCTGCGGGCGGGGCGGCGTTGGCGATATTATGAGCTGTGGGGTGACAGATGAGGGGTTGAACTGGTCAGGCGCCTTGGTGCTTGCTCTAGTAAGTATCCTCACGGCGACAGGGGCTTGAGATAGCGAGCATAGACGTATCATTACGATGAAATCCTTAATGCTGCGCCAGATGTTCAGTTAAAGCTCAGCTTCAGCAGATCCTTTCCAGTACTCTTTCAACTGTTCTCTCCTAGAAACTCTCCGTCATTGAAGACTGCCACGGTCCCGCGACTATATGAGCATCCGCCTTGCCACACAGTAGAGCAAATCGTCCTTGCTCAGTAGACCCGAGCACTGTTAAATACCTCCATTGCAACTCCATGTTCAAGAGGCAGAAGTACCTATTCCTAGTAAGAAGACAGTTGTTCTGCTTTAGGCAACGTGTGCTGCGACAAGTTTCTTCCAATCACAGAGATTATTCAATCGAGCATTTGGAGAAACATTTCTTTTCCTTTCTATAGAGAGCGTAGTTGTATTACCCATGGCGCATGTATACAGGCCGCAGAGAATCGCGATGACTATCCGCGAACACCCACTTTCAGTAAGAAATCTATAAACACGAATTAGCCACGAAACAGCCATCGTTTCAAAGCTCCGACTAAATGTTCTTCAAAGCCTCAGTTGATCGTCTATTTGCATGTAATTCAGGGAAAAGGATGTAATTCTTTCCCCTTCTTATTCTCAACTGCCTTGTTCATCGTTATCGTTTGCGTCGAATTCGACGTCAGTATCGATGTGTATAGTCCTCTTGGTGGGGGCGGTGGTGGCGGAAGCTTCCGATAGAGGTTTCCCTTGTATGAAGTGGTTGCACCACCATAATCATGGCGAAGAGGTGGGTTGATGTTGGCTTCTCGAACGAGTTTGGTGCGAATTAATCTGAAGCCGCTGCGACTCTGGATTCATCCCTGGGACGGAGTATGTATATTTCGAGCCTAGTTGTGTTCCTTACCATGGCCATTGGTAGTTGAGAACGATGCTGATATACACGGGATACACAGGATGTGGGCCCGTAGCCTTGCCAAGTGAGGCTGGGGCTGGCTTTCTGCAGGCTGGCAGGCACGGTGTGACCCATCTATGCTATGATTAGCTGGAAGAGAACTTTCCCTGGCTTAGTCCAGCGTTCATTCTTCCTTTTCCGCCAAGGTTTGGTAACCATTCAGGGCACACCCACATAATCAGAAAACCCACTTGGTTTGACATCGCTGATGTGGCCTATCTCGAGGCAACAGGAGTCGGTCAATTTCGGGGAATCCAGTAGCGATCGTGCGCGCTTTGTACATAGAAAGGTCGTGCACACTGAATCTTCCCAACAGCTGGGATATGTTTGCCGAGGGGGCATGGCTTTTCCCTTTCAACAAGGTGATAGGTTGTTGCGGTACGTGCTGGATGTGCAAATCGGGCTAGCCATGTTAGGCCTAGCGCTCCTCGATTGTCTTTCATATGAAATGGCCATTGACGGGAATCTCGATTCCTGTTAGCGAGTTCAGCCTGATGCCCACGTTCGTGCTCTAGCTAGGTCGTGAGCATCTCTTTGCTCTCTCTTTATCATGAAATTTTCCACCGTATAGCGCATTGCGACCTGTTTTGTGGGAAGCCATGGACCAAACTCAGCGCCAGAATTCGACTAACATGCGAGAGGTTTTACCAGATGCTCATGAACAGATTGTTCCATATTCATGCAAGGAGTTTATTTCACCTGCTGATAAGCAGGTTGTTCCAGACGCTAGCAAGCAAATGGTAATAAGTCGCGATGGATTAGAAGCCACTCCGTATAGCGATACTCTTTCACCCCCCATCGGCGGTCGTAGTATCCTGCCTAATAATTCCCCAAAGAGCTCAAAGAGGAGATGGATTGCACTTGGTGGAACCCTTGGATTGTTGATGGTTCTAGCGACGATGCTGGGAGGAGTCCTTGGTTCACGACACAAAAGCTCTACCCCACCACCATTGCAACTCAATACAAATCTGTTTGCGTCTATTGTTCTCGCCAGATCGTCTCAACGCAACATCGTCGCCTTTATCTACGCTCTTAACTCTATAAACAATATCTATGTTTATTTTCAAGATAATGCTAGATAGATAATGGGGACTTTTATTTTCGCCAAAAATATCGCGTAAGATATCAATAAAACTAAAGTAATTGCGACGAATAAATTCGCAATCGCAATAACAATTTCACGTCTAGAAATTTCTCTTAATAAGTTGTCTCGTTCTATGTCGATTATTTTTTGTTAAAAAGTCATTATAAGAGATAAATGTATTTTATCTTAACGTAGATAACTTAATTCACGACATTAATTACACTTCTACAATTAATCTATAGAATCTAGAAACTTTAGCAAGTCACAATTACATTGCAATGTCAAATACAAGCTTAATTATTCTATATAACGAATGCATACTATGTGTTAACTTAACAATTATTACATATTAAGACGAAAACAAGTTTATATAGATTAGTAATCTTACGTTCGATAGTTAAACTTTAAGACAAATAAACGCAATTCTTAATTTAACGATAAAAATTAAACTTGCATTGCAATTCTTTTTTAAAATTTAAAATTAAGATTAAAATAAAGATAGTTATAACAATTAAAATTTAATTAATATTTAGAAAACGTTATCTTAAATTTAACAAAACAAGATTAAATATTTTTAATAAAATATCTTTCGTTGCTTTAATAAATAATCGCAATTTATTAAATTAATATTAATGTAATTGTTAAGTTAAGTTTTAACTTAATTAAATTAATTCGCTTAATCTTAATTCTAAAATTAAACACATTTTCTAGCTTAACAAAATAAAACAAACAAAGAATGTGCGTCAAATATTTAATTTAATTTATTTAATTACATAACATTATATAACGCGTTAATTGTATATAATTAGCGTAAACTTTACGTTAATTTAATTAAGTTAACGCATAGTAAAATAAAATAAAATAAGATAAAATAAACGAATATTAATTTAACGAAGTTAGCTTAAGTTCTTAATATTAACTTAATAAAACTTAATTCTAGAATTAAGTTTGCGCCTTAATCTTAATTTAATTCTACAAGACTTAAAAGAATAAATTAAGTTAAGAAAAAAATGTTTAACTTAATTTAATAATTACATTAATTAATATATATAATTAGTAAATATAATAAACGAAAATAATTTTTTGTTACAAAATATACTAGTTTTAATTAAATAATTAACGCATTCGTTTTGTTTAAAAGTTAAATAATTATTTATTTATCTAGATATTAAAATATTTGTTTCGTCGAATTTTAATTTAAAATTCGTTTCGTTATCTTATTTTATTAGATTCGCTAATTAAAGTTTCTTAATTTTAATTAATTTCTAAAGTTTATATAGTTTAATCTTGATCTTTAATTCTTAGATTAAAGTTAAAGATTAAAATTAAAATTAAATGTTAATCTTATATTAAAATAAAAACATTAATAATAATAAACATTCTTAGAAAGAAACTTCTTTATTAATTTATCGAACAAAATTTTATATAAACTTTGTTCTAAATAATAATTTTATTATCTTAATAAAAAACGATAAAACTTTTAATATTAAAATTATAAACAAAGTATTTGTATTCGTTCTTACGCAAAAAGACTTAATTATTACTAGTTTTTATTATAAAATTTTATTTACTTTTGTTACATTAAAAAGAAAACAATTAAAACAAAATTACTTCGAATAACTTATTTATTTACGAAGAAATTATACTTCTTAAAACGTAAGAAAACGTTTCGAAAAATTTTAAATATTTAAAATTATTTAAAGCGAATAATAAATAATTAATTTATACAAGTAAAATAAAAGTTTTCTAATAACAAATTTTCTTATAAGAAGAAAATAACGTTTCTAAGCGTTTTGTTTGTTTTTATTCGCTACAATCTCGCATAAATCTTTGTTATCTTTTAAGAAATTTATAATAAAATATACGTTTATTAAAAATAAATAAAATAAATAAAAATATTTAAGAATAAAAGTTCTTATTATGTGATTTAATTTAAAACTAAGTTAAATGCAAGCATTTTTAATATATTTTTAATAAAAAAAAATAATGTTAATATTTTATTCTTTCTTAAAATAAGTTAAATATAAATTTATTAATAAGAAATTATAGAAAAAACTTATAATAATATTTTTAAATTAATAATAAATTTAATCTTTAAATCGAAAAAAAATTGTATTATTTAAAAAAATTATAAATTTAATTAAAAAAACTTAAAGTATATCTAGATATTTAAACTTTTTTTTTAATATTTTGCGAATAATATTGCAAAGTTTTTTACAAGAAATATTAATATATATAAATTAAATATTTTTAAAGAAAATAATCTCTTAATTTAATTATGTTTTTTATTATAATAAAATATATTAGCATAAATTTTTTTATTTTTAATGAATTACTTTCTTCGTTAAAGTATATTATTAATTATAGAAATAATAATTCGATTATTAATATTAATTGCAACATTAATTATTTTAACGTTTTTCTTAATCTTAATCTTATAATATTTATTTTTATTCTAAAGAAAATATAGAAAAAAGATAAAAACTAGTTTTATTATAATTATACAATATAATTTATTATAATTAAAGAACTCTTAATATTTATTAATAAATTTGACGAAAATTTCTTTAAAAAAAACTTAATTAAGATGTGTAATAATATTGTTTATATTAATAATCTAAATAATATTAAAAATTTCTTAAGATAAATATTAATTAAGAAAAAACGTTATTTTGTCTTATTTTATTTTAATTATTTCTTAATAACATTTTCTTTAGAAGAAAATAATAATATTATTAATTTTTTAAAGAATTAATTTATTCGTTATTAAAATAACAAAGATTAAAGAAACTTAAATAATTAAGATGCACAACAAGTTAAAAGAAATTAAAGTTTTTTTATTGTTTAACATTTCTTTAAGAACAATATTAACATTTTGCGTATAAATAAAATTAATAATATAAACATAAGTTTTCTTAATAATTTTTCGAAAGATTTTACGCATTATAATTAAGATAAATTTGATTATATCTTTAATAAAACGAATCTAGAAAAATAAGATAACTTTAACATTATTAATATCTAAAGATTTTATAAAAATGAAAATTCTTTAAGAAAGTTTGTCGAAGCTATTAATAATAGTAATAACAATTAAAGTTTAATTAACATTTAGAAACCATTATCTAAATTTTAGGGTTAGGGTTAGGGTTAGGGTTAGGGTTAGGGTTAGGGTTAGGGTTAGGGTTAGGGTTAGGGTTAGGGTTAGGGTTAGGGTTAGGGTTAGGGTTAGGGTTAGGGTTAGGG
>JAABUZ0100000993.1_pt1 | contig 58638 bp, 68 predicted proteins | sample 5562091 | NCBI WGS metagenome assembly JAABUZ01 (sample SAMN12813069, study PRJNA571459) | rock metagenome | isolation source: Antarctica rocks | place: Antarctica: Victoria Land, Linnaeus Terrace sud | collected 2015-12-21 | reverse complement strand
CTATCGCGGCCAGGAGACGGTGGCCCGGGTGCAGAACCTCGGCCGCCCGCCCCGCCGCCTGGTGCTGCTGCAGCTGGACGGCAGCGGCAGCGAGCTGCCTGTGCACGGGGACCCGGTGATCTTGGATGGGCGCGTGGTCGGCAGTGTCGGCACGGCGGCCCGCCACTGGGAGCTCGGCCCGATCGCGCTTGCCGTGGTCAGGCGCCAGGTGGCCGACGACGACCAGCTGAGCGTCGCCGGCGTGCCGGCCCTCATCGACCCTGCCTGAGCCGCGTACCGGGCGGCCCAGATGGCCCAGATGAGGCTCAGATGAGGCTCAGATGAGGCTCAGGGCGAGGCTCAGGCGCGGCCGAACAAGCCCTTGCGGCGCCTGTCCTTGTCCCGGCTCGCCGCCGTCACCGCAGGCGGCGGCAACCCTGGCCGCGCCGGGCGGGGTGTGGATGGCGCCGGCTCGTCCGCCAGCCCCAGCGAGCTCAGCTCGCGCAGCAGGCTCGCGGTGTCGGCGTGCGGGTCACGGCTGCCGGCCCTGATCAACCCGGGCGGCAACCCGGGCGGCAACCCGGGCGGCAACCCGGGCGCAGGCGCCGGAGACTCCTCGGCGGCCACGGGCCGGGACGGCCCGTCAGTCGTGGGCCCGGGCGCCAGGTCGTCGCCGGCGAACGACGCGGCCAGCTCCTGCAACGCACCGGCGGCAGCCAGCGCGCCTTCCGAGGGCCCGCGCAGGCCGTGCGAGCGCACTTCCAGTGGGGAGGGCGGCTCGGAGCGGGGCTCCCCGACGGCGGCGTGCTGTGCCCGCGGCGGCAGGGGCGGCAGCGGGGGCAGGGGGGGCAGGGGGGGCAGGGGGGGCAGGGGGGGCAGGGCGGCGAGGGCCGCTGCCACCCGCGCCAAGGGGCCGGCATCGTCGACGTCGCCGCCTTCCTGCTGCTGCTCAGCCAGGGTCTGCAGCAGGGCGAAGACCGAGGTCCGCGGCACCGCGCGACCACCTCCCGTGAGCAATGCGGGCTCCGTCGAGGCCCCGCTCTGCCAGAGGACTCGGCAGTGCCGGGCGGTGCGTTGAGCCGCCCGGCCACAGCTTCCCCGGCTGCCCGCTTCCTCGCCTGCCTGTCGGCGTGTCACGCTGCCTGCCGTGGCCGCATCGTCAGCCGGGACGTTGATCACCGTCGCCCCCACCGGTGCGGAGACCGCCAAGGCGGACGCGCCGGCGCTGCCGGTGACGCTGGCGGAGCTCGTCGCGGACGCGCAGGCGTGCCAGGCCGAGGGGGCCGGCCTGGTGCACGTGCACGTCCGCGACGAGGCGGCCCTGCCGACGCTGGACCCTGCCCGGCTGCGCGACACCGTGCAGGCGCTGCGCGAGGCGACCGACCTGGTCGTCCAGCTCTCCACCGGGGGCGCGGTCGCCGACCCGGAGGCGGACAGGCTGGCCGTCCTCGACGCCCAGCCCGACAGCGCCAGCTGCAGCATGGGCACCCTGAACTTCGGCGACGACGTCTTCACCAACCGCTGGTCGTTCATCGTCGAGCTGCATGGGCGGATGCGCGACCGGGGGATCGGGGCCGAATACGAGCTTTTCGACCTCGGGCACGTGAGCGCCCTGCACCGGCTGCTCGACCGGCACGGACCCCCCGCCGGCGGGCACGTGCACTGCGACCTCGTGATGGGTGTGCCAGGCGGGATGCCCGGGACGGCGGCCGCGCTCGTCGCCGCCGTCGCCGCGTTGCCTGCCGGCGCCACCTGGTCGGCCACCGGCGTGGGCCGCTCCACCCTGCCCGTCGCGCTCGCGGCCCTGTCCGCCGGAGGCCACCTGCGCGTCGGGATGGAGGACACGTTGTCGATCGCGCCGGGTGTCCCGACCACGGGCAACCCCGAGCTGGTACGCCGGGCGGCCGACCTCGCCCGGCTGGCTCAACGGCCGCCGCTGACACCGGCGCAGGCGCACGGCATGCTGGGTGTGCCGGCGGCCCCAGCGTCGCCGGTCCGACCGACCCCGGTCGGCTAGCCCCGACCGGCCCCGACAGCTCCCGACCAGACGGAGGACCGCCGTGCCCGCCTCGCCGCTCACCGGTGGCAAGCGCCGCATCGACCGCGTGCTGGCCGCCGACTTCGTCGACGGGCTGCCCGCCCTGACCCTGGTCGAGCTGCGCGCCCGGCGGCAGGAGGCCGACCAGGAGGAGGTCGACCTGTCCTACGTCCGGCGCCTCCTGCAGGGCCGCCTGGACATTCTGGGTGCCGAGCTCGCCCGGCGTGCCGAGGGTGACCCGACGAGTGCCGCGGTGGTCGACTCGCTGGCCCAGGTGCTCTCCGAGGACGACCGTGCCCCGGCCCGCGGCCTGGGCCGGCACCGCACCGTGGAGCCGTCGCGCATCGGCGACACCCGTCGGTCGGAGGAGTCGCTGGCGGCCGACCCGGCCTTCGACGAGCCGGCGTCGCTGAGTGACAGCGAGCTGCACGATGCCGCCCGCCTGCTGCGTACCGAGGAGCAGGCCGTGTCCAGCCAGCGCGTGCAGGTGCAGGCGGTCCTCGACGTGCTCTCCGGCGAGATGACCGAGCGCTACCGCAGCGGGTCGGCCAGCGTCGACGCGCTGCTGCCCGGCCCGTCCTGAGCGCCAGCCGCGCGGGGGAGCTGCTCGCAGAGGTCGTCCGCGGGGGCACCGTCGAGTCCACGCACGCCGGCTCGCTCGTCGCCCTCGAGCCCGGCGGGGGGACCGTGCTGAGCGTCGGCGATCCGCACCGGCCCATTTTCGGCCGCTCCTCGGTCAAGCCGCTGCAGGCCGTCGGGCTGCTCACCGCCGGACTCGACGCGAGCGGCGAGCGGCTCGCCCTGGCCTGCGCCTCGCACTCGGGCGAGCCGGCCCACATTGCCCTGGTCGAGGCCTGGCTGACCGAGCTGGGCCTGTCCGTCGCCGATCTCGGCACGCCGCCCGACCTGCCGCTGGACCCCGCGGCGGCACGCTCGCTGCTGCGCGCCGGCGGAGAGGCAGACCCCCTGCACCACAACTGCTCCGGCAAGCACACCGGGATGCTCGCGACCTGCCTCGCCGCCGGGTGGCCGACCGGCGGGTACCTCGACCCCGAGCACCCCCTGCAGCGGCACCTCCTGGTCACCGTCGCGGACCTGTGCGCCGAGCCGGTCGCCACCACCGCCATCGACGGGTGCGGCGCGCCGCTGTTCGCCACCAGCCTGGTGGGACTCGCGCGCGCCTTCGCCCGTCTGGTGACGTCGCCGCCGGGCAGCCCGGAGCGCCGGGTCGCCGACGCCGCCCGCGCCCATCCCGGTGTCATCGGGGGAACCGGTCGCGATGTCACCCTGCTCATGCGCTATGTCCCGGGGCTGCTCGCCAAGGACGGTGCCGAGGGGGTCTACGCCGCGGCGACGGCCGAGGGGGCGGCGGTGGCCCTCAAGGTCGACGACGGCGCGGCCAGGGCCCGGGTGCCCGTGCTCCTCGCCGCCCTCGCGGCCCTGGGCACCGACGTCGACCGGGCGCCGTTCGGCGTACCCGTCCTCGGCGGCGGCGTCCCCGTCGGTGAGGTCCGGGCCGTCCCACTCCGCCCCTGACCGACGTCCCGTACAGTTGTCCGTACGCATGGCGAGATGCTGACATGGGAGGCAACGGTGGCGGCAACGGCGCGGCTGGAGGTCCGGGTGCGCCCGGAGAGCAAAGCGCTCCTTGAGCGGGCCGCGGCGCTCGCGCAGGTGCCGGTCAGCGACTTCGTGCGCACCGCAGCCGAGACCCGGGCGCAGCAGCTGCTCGACGAGCACGATGCCACCACGACCGTGCCGGCAGGGTTCTTCGACGACCTCATGGCGGCGCTCGACGCGCCAGCGCAGCCTCGAGGGGCCCTTGCTCAGGCCGCCCGGCGGGCGCGCGGGGTCGTCACCCGGGAGTAGCTGGTGGCTTATCGCTCGCAGGCACTGGACGCAGAGGCGCATGACGTGACCGGCTTCAGCTGCGGAGTCCCGTCCCTGGATAGCTGGCTGCGCGAACAGGCCGGGCCGGCAGCGGCCCGACGCACCGCCCGCACCTGGGTGTGGGTCGACGCCGCGGGCAGGGTCGTCGGCTACTACACCCTCGCCGCGCACAAGGTCGCGCGCGATGACGTTCCGCGAGCCGTGGGGCGCGGCGGCCCATCCGAGATCCCCGCAGTGCTGCTGGCCCGGCTGGCCCTGACCTACTCATTGCGGGGACAAGGGTTGGGGGAACTGCTGGTCGCCGACGCACTCGCGCGTGTCATCGATGCGACGCGCACGGTCGGCGCTCGCGTCGTCGTCGTTGACGCCCTGCACGACAGCGTCGCCGGGTTCTACGAGCGGCTCGGATTCCGCCGCGTGCCCGGCAGCCTGGTGCTGGTTCAGAAGATCGCCGACATCGAGGCAGCCCTCGCCTGATTCTTCGTTGCCGGGGCAGGAGCCGGGCCGTCGAAGGTGAACTGCATCACAGTGCCTCGCATCCCCGCCGCCCTGATCGGCCTCTCGCTCGGCACGGCGCTCGTCGCCCTGCCGTCCGGGCCGGCGCCCGCCGCCGCCGCCCTGCCGCCCGCCCCCGCCGCGCCCGGGCCGGTCCCGCCGCCTGCCTCGCAGGGCACCATCATCGGCCCCCGCGCCGCCTCGCCCGTCGTGCTGACCGGCGCCCAGATTCCCGGCTGGTCCGGTCCCGCCGCCCAGGGCCTGGCGGCCGCCTACCCCAGCGGGGTGAGCAACGGCACGGGTGGCGCGCCGAATAGCGGCGTACCTGTGCCGAAAGCCGACGGCGTCCGCAGCGCGCACAACGGCACGCTCGTCGTCCCGCCCAAGGCCCTGCAGACCGGCGTCGATCCGGCCAGGGTGGCTGCCTACCGCTGGACGGGCACCGGCTTCACCCAGGTCGCGGTGCAGGTCGACCAGCGCTTCCCCTACTTCCTGGCCAACGGGCGCTCCACCTTCAGCGTCTACTCCGGCACCGACGAGGAGCTGACCTACTCCTACGCCCCGGACGCGCACGACACCGGCGAGGAGGCCTGGAAGAAGGTCGCGGGCGACTGCTCCGCGCGCTACCCGACCGCGGCCGAGGCCGCCACCAGCCCGCTGGTGACGCCGGGCGCCGGGGAGACACGCGCGGACTACATCTCGGCGATGACCGACCCGGTCCCGACCCTGGACGACGACGACGAGGTCAGCTTCCGGGCCGGCGACGCCGGTGCCATGGCGCCCCGCACGCAGGCCGCTCCGGCCGGGACCGACCCCGGCAGCGGTCGTACGGTGGCGGTGACCGACCCCACGGGCGGCCCCACCGGCTACCTCTACCTGTTCACCCAGCCCGGTGGCTCCAGCTTCACCGCTGCCACCGGGCAGGTGCACGCGACCCGACCCGCCGGCGCCGACACCTGGATCGACCGCAACAGCTTCCCGAAGGGCTCCACCGAGCAGGTCGGGACGAGCAACACCAACTACGGGCCGAATCTCACCGGCACCGTCTGCGACGCCGGACCCGGCCTCACCACGCCGAGCACGACGTCCGGCCGGGACTCCACCGATCGCTTCCCGCGGGACTCCTGGGACGTCAGCACCGACGTCTACCACCTCACGGCCAGTGGCCGGTGGCTGGTCCGCGGTTACTCGGTCGCGAAGCCCGGGATGCCAGGCGTCCACGGGCCCAGCCTGGTGGCGCGGTTCAAGGGCCGAGCGTTCCAGCAGTCACCGAACTCCTCGGTCAGTCTCGTCGGCTTCGAAGACGAGCAGGTCAACTGGGAGGCGAACGCCGCCGAGCTCGGTTGGCGCTCCGGCCCGGTCCGGGCCATCCGGGAGGTCTGGGGCGCGGACTCCGGGACCAACGTGACCAAGACCGAGATCTACTACCGGGACGCCGACGTCTCCCGCTTCCACGTCCGCGTGCACCCCATCCCCCCGGACGGCCTCTACACCAGCTGGTCCTATGACCCCACCGTGGCCGCCTGCTACTACGACGTGGTCAAGACCGGCTGCGTCCCCGTCGACGGCGTCAACGACGAGGCGGCCGGCAACGTCGACAAGCTGCCGGTGACCGGCCAGCCGGCCTTCAGCGACAGCCCGGACCCGACCTTCAGCCCGGCGAGCGCGGTGGACACCCCCGAGGAGGTGGCCGGCCGCGACGACGCCGGCGGCCTCGTCTACACCTTCGAGTTCACCAGCGCGACCACTGCGGCCAACGCCACGGCCGTGCCCTACTACCGCGACGACGCCTGCCTCGACGACGGCACCGGCGACCAGGCAATCCACCGGCCGCTGCCGGGCGAGGACGGCACGAGCCAGCAGGTGAGGGACGCCTACCTCGCCTACTGGCAGGCGCACACGACCTCGCCCACCAAGCCGGCGACCTACGCCGACCTCAGGTGCGACGACCCCACCAGCACCAGCCGGCCGGACTACCAGCGCCGGCCGTTCGCCGCCGCCTTCGGCCAGCACGGCATCCACTTCTACACCACGGGCGACAGCGACAACGCCTTCGGCCCCAAGCCGCTGAACGAGGTCGTCGGGCAGCAGACCCGCTACGCGGTCCCGATGGGGGCACCCACCAACGTCTCCACGGCGTACGGCGCGAACGTCGTCACCCCGCTGCAACCGCTGGCCTTTCCCTACGGCGCCGCCGGGCCGACCACGCCGCCGTCGGCCATGCCGGAGGCGCCGCTGGCGGTTCTGCTGCCGGTGGGTGGCCTGGGCCTGCTGCTCCTGTCGCGCCGGCGGAGGCGACGCGCGACCTGAGGCGCCCCCCGCGGGGCCCGGCGTGCTGGCAGAGTCCGGCAGGTGACCCAACCGGACAAGGACCGACCCGAGCAGACCGTCGGCCGGCAGGCGCATGCGGCGCTGGAGGTCCTGCACATCACGGGCTATTTCGCCACCGAGACAGCTGCCGCCTACGAGCGGGTCGGGTTGCCGGCCTGGCAGGGGTACTTCGCCTCCCGGTCGGCGCCCTTCGGCCGGGTGCCGGGGGAGGTCGTCGTCGCGACGTTCTACGGCTTCTCCCCTGGCCTGGTGCTGGCGGCCATCCCGGCGGCCTGGGACATCGCCGACCCGGCCACGGTGCTCGCCGCCCGCCACGAGGGGATGGCGGAGGTGCTGCACCGCGTGCTCGACGGGACCCCCGCCGTGGAGGGCGTCGAGGAGGCGCTGGGCCTCGCCCGCACCGCCACCGGCGGGCTGCGCGCGCACGGGCGGCCGCTCTACGCCGCGCACGCCAGCCTGCCCTGGCCCGACGACCCGCTGCTCGCGCTCTGGCACGCGGCGACCCTGCTGCGCGAGCACCGCGGAGACGGCCACCTCGCGGCCCTGACGATCGCCGGGCTCGACCCGGTTGAGGCGCTGGTGGTGCACGGGGACTATGCCGGGACCACCCGGTTCCTGCAGAAGACACGGGGCTGGTCCGACGCGGAGTGGGCCGACGGCCAGGACCGGCTCGCGGCCCGCGGCCTGTGGGCCGACGGCGTGCTCTCGCCCGCCGGCCACGAGCTCAAGGCCCAGATCGAGGCCCAGACCGACGCCGCCGGCGAGGCCGGCTGGCAGCACCTCGGCGAGCCGGGCTCGGCCCGGCTGCTTGCCCTCGCCGCGCCCGTGCGCGACGCACTGGTGGCCAGCGACGTCTTCCCGGCGAGGTTCACCGCCCCGCGCTGAGGGGCAGGGCGTTGGTGATCTCCCAGCCAGCTCCGCAACCGCCACCGGAGGCGCCTCATGCCCGTCTACACCCTGCCGGACCTGCCCTACGACTACGCCGCGCTGGAGCCGCACATCAGCGCCACGATCATGGAGCTGCACCACGACAAGCACCACAAGGCCTACGTCGACGGGGCCAACACGACGCTGGACAAGCTCGCCGCCGCGCGCGAGTCGGGCGACTTCGCGACCGTCCTGGGCCTGCAACAGAACCTGTCGTTTCACCTGTCCGGCCACGTGAACCACTCGGTGTTCTGGCAGAACATGAGCCCGGACGGCGGCGGGGGCCCCACCGGGGCGCTGGCGGCCGCGATCGACAAGGACTTCGGCTCCCTCGACGCCTTCACGGCCCACTTCGGCGCCGCAGCACTCGCCATCCAGGGCTCCGGTTGGGGCGCCCTCACGCTCGACCCGATCAGTGGCACGCTGCTCGTCGGCGCCTTCCAGGACCACCAGTCCCGGCAGTTCACCGCCGCCGCGCCCCTGCTGCTGCTCGACATGTGGGAGCACGCCTTCTACCTGGACTACAAGAACGTCAAGGCCGACTACGTCAAGGCCTGGTGGAACGTCGTCAACTGGGCCGACGTCTCCGCCCGCTTCGCGGCAGCCTCGACCGCTGCCGCCTGAGTCCGGCCGGGGACCGACGGGGACCGACGGGGACCGACGGGCTCGCTACAGCTCCGCCGGCACTCCTGCATCCAGCAACCGCAGGGCTGTGCCTTCCGGGGCCAGCCGTTCGATGTTGCCGACGTAGACCTGCGGCATGCTGACGATGGCATCGTGGATGGGCAACGCGAGACGCGGGCGCACGGCCCGGAGGTAGTCGACCGTTTCGCTGAGCTTCGTCCACGGCGCGACCAGCGGCAGGGCGAGCAGCTCGATCGCACGGTCGGGCAGCGTGTAAGCATCGCCCGGGTGAAAGAGCTTGCCGCCGAGCAGGTATCCGACGTTGGCCACCGTCGGGATGTCGGGGTGGATCACCGCGTGCCGGCTGCCGATCATCTCGATGTCGAGACCCCCCAGCACCCGGGTCGCACCTGCGTCGACCGTGGACACGCCGAGTCCCCGCCCGATCAGTGCCTGGGCGCTCTCGGGGTCGGCGAGCACCTCGACCCCGTCGTTCGCCTCTAGCAGCGGCAGCAGCCGGTCGATGTCGAGGTGGTCGGCGTGCTGGTGGGTGACGAGGACGGCGGTGAGGCCCCGCAGGTCCTCGAAGCCGGTGGAGAACGCCCCGGGGTCGAGCAGCATCCTGGCATCGCCGTCCTCGACCAGCAGGCAGGAATGGCCGTACTTCGTGATCCGCATGGTCAGACGCTTCCCCGGGGAGGGACAGCTCATGGGCATCATGCGGAAGGTCGGGTTCGTGGGGGCTGCCGTGTCGTTCGCGCGCAGCAGCCGGGGTCAGCAGCTCATCGCGGATGCCCGCCGGCGCTACGACACGCCGGCCAACCGCGAGCGGGCCAAGCAGGGATTGCAGCAGGTGCGCCAGCAGGTCTCGTCCCGTCGGGGGGCCCCGCGGCCGCAGTGACGCAGCCCGCCGCTGCTGCTTGCTGGACCGCTTGCAATAGCTAGCAGTCCGAGCTAGAGTGCGGGAGTGGCAAGCCTGAACGTGCGGGGTCTCGGGGATCTCGGCGACTACATCCGCGACCAGCGGGGGATCGCCCAGATCAGCCTGCGGCAGCTGGCCCGCCAGGCCGGAGTGAGCAACCCCTACCTCAGCCAGATCGAGCGGGGGCTGCGCAAGCCGAGCGCGGAGATCCTGCAGCAGATCGCCAAGGCCCTGCGCATCAGCGCCGAGGCGCTCTACGTGCAGGCCGGCATCCTGGACGAGCGCGAGACCGGCGAGGGCACCGTGCCGGCGGCGGTCCTCTCCGACGCCGCGATCAGCGAGCGCCAGAAGCAGGTGCTGCTGGAGATCTACGACAGCTTCCGCAAGGAGAACGACGCGCGCGCCGCTGTCGAGGCGGCCACCGCCACCGCCACCGCCGAGGGCGTCCCTGCCGAGGTGCTCGCCGCCGCCGAGCTGGCGCCGGACCGGCCCGCGGCGGCCACCACCACCACGCCCCGAGCCCCCCGAAAGCGCACCCCCCCAGCAGTTCCAGCCCCGCCGGTCACGTCCTGACCGACCCGCGCGGCTCCACCTCCACCCACCGTCCCCGAAAGGACACCGCATGTCGATCACTGCAGACGCCAGCAAGCACGGCAAGACCGTCGTCGCCACCGCGAAGGCGAGCGCCCCCACCGTGGCCGAGACCCGCAAGCCGTTCTACGCCTCCGTCGGCGTCATCGACCTCGCGGTGCAGCGGGCGAGGGCCCTGCCGAGCACCGTCCCGGCCCAGCTGACCAACCTGCAGGAGCAGGCCAAGACGCTGCCCGGCACGCTGCCCGCGCAGGTCCAGGCCCAGGTGAAGGCGCTGCCGACCGCAGTGCTCACCCTCCCCTCGACGGTGAAGACCCTGCAGGGCAAGAGCATCGGGTTCTACGGCGAGCTCGCCGCCCGCGGCGAGAAGGTCGTGTCGGCGATCCGCAAGCAGCCCTCGACCGAGGTCGTCGCCAAGGCGGCCAAGGCCACCGTGCGCAACGCCAAGGCCACCGCGAAGTCGGCCACCCGCACCGCGAAGGCGACCGAGCAGGCCGTCGAGGAGGCGGCCGAGAAGCTCGGCTGAGCCGCACCAACCCAGCACCCACCCAGCCCGCGCGCCGGAGCCCCCTCGCCCACCTCGGGCCGGGGGGCTTCGCCGTACCCGTGGTCGGGCAGGCTGACGGCATGCGCTACCGACCACTCGGCAGGTCCGGCCTCACCGTCTCCGTCGTCGGCCTCGGCTGCAACAACTTCGGCGGCCGGCTCGACCTCGACGCCACCAGGTCCGTCCTGGACGCGGCGATCGATGCCGGCATCACGCTGTTCGACACCGCCGACATCTACGGCGGGCAGGGCGGGTCTGAGGAGCTGATGGGCCAGGCACTTCGGGGCCGTCGGGACTCGTTCGTGCTGGCGACGAAGTTCGGCCACCAGTCCGGTGACATGGGCTACGGCCCGGCGGCCGGCGCCAAGGCCGGCCGGCTCTACGTCCGGCGGGCCGTCGAGGCGAGCCTGCGCCGGCTGCAGACCGACCACATCGACCTCTATCAGCTGCACACGCCCGACCCGGTGACGCCCATCGAGGAGACCCTCGCCGCCCTGCACGAGCTGGTGCTGGAGGGAAAGGTCCGCTACCTCGGCCACAGCAACTTCGCCGGCTGGCAGGTCGCCCGGGCCGCGCACGTCGCCGCGGCGGCCGGTGGGACGCCGTTCGTCAGCGCTCAGAACCACTACAGCCTGCTTGAGCGTGACGTGGAGGCCGACGTCGTGCCGGCCTGCGACGCATACGGCGTGGGGATGCTGCCCTACTTCCCGCTGGCCAACGGGCTGCTGACCGGCAAGGTCACGCGGGCCAACGGCGCCCCAGAGGGGTCGCGGCTGCACGGCCGCGACGGCTACGTCACAGAGGCCAAGCTCGACGTCGTGGAGGCCCTGGCGAAGTGGGGCGCCGACCATGGCCGCACCCTGCTGGAGATCGCCATCGGCGCGCTTGCCGCGCAGCCCACCGTCGGCAGCGTGATCGCCGGAGCGACCACACCGGAGCAGGTGCAGGCCAACGCCGCCGCGGGCTCCTGGGAGCCGACGGAGACCGACCTGGCCGCCATCGACGCGATCGCACCCACCCGACGCGAGACCGCATGAGGAGCGCGCCGTGAGCGACGGGACCGCCTGGTACTACAACGTCGAGGAGCGCACCGCGGAGACCGGTCCGCCGAAGCGCGGCTTCCGGGAGACCCGGCTCGGCCCGTTCGCCACCCAGGCCGAGGCGGAGGGTGCGCTCGATCGGCTGCACGCGCGGGACCGCGAGCGCGACGCCGCTGATAAGGCGTGGCGCGACGGCGGCTGAGGTGGTGCGGGCCGCCGGGCGTCAGCGCGCCGGCGTCCACGCCCCGAGCTGCTCGGCGAGCGTGTCGAGCCCCATCGGCCCGAGATCGAGTGCCGCGGTGTGCCAGGCCTTCCGGTCGAACGAGGCCCCGAGTCGCCGCTCGGTCTCGGCCCGCGCGGTGAGCCACGCGCGTTCCCCGAGCTTGTACGACGGAGCCTGCCCCGGCCAGCCGAAGTAGCGGGTGATCTCGCTGACCGCCATGTGCGACGGTTGGCGTCCCCGCTCCCGGAACACCTCGAGAGCCACGTCGAACGTCCACCGCTCGCCGTGCCGCGCCGCCTCGGCTGGTGGCAGCGGCAGCCGCAGGTGGATCCCGATGTCGATGACCACGCGGGCGGCCCGCAAGGCCGAGCCGAGCAGCATGCCCAGCCGCTGACCCGGGGTCTCGAACCAGCCCAGCTCGTCGGCCAGCCGCTCGGCGTAGAGCGCCCAGCCCTCACCGTGACCGCTGACGAACGCGTTGCGGGAGAAGCGCGACAATGGGGCGATCTTGGCTGCGCCCAGCTGCAGGTGGTGGCCGGGGACGCCCTCGTGGGCCACGGTGGTGACGTCGTCCCAGGTGGTGAACGACGTCCGCTCGCCGGTCGGCCACCAGGTGCGACCCGGTCGTGTCAGGTCCTCGCTGGGGCCGGTGTAATACGGCGCGGACGCGCTGCCCGGCGGGGCCAGCCGCACCTCGATGACCTTCAGGCGGGGGTCGATGTCGAAGTCCACGCCGTCGAGGTCGGCCAGTGCGCGGTCGTGGCGCTCCTGCAGCCAACCCAGGTAGGCCTGCGACGTGGGCAGCGCCTCGGACGCGTCCAGCAGGGCCACCGCCTCGGGAACCGTGGCGCCGGGACGCACCCGGTCGCCCTCGCGGGCCATCTCGTCCTCGATCCGCCGCAGCTCCTCCCAGCCCCAGGCGTAGGCCTCGAGGGGATCCACGTCGGCGCCCAGCGCCTCCCGCGACCAGAGCGCGTGCCGCTCCGGGCCCACCCCGTCGACCTGGGCGGCCTGTGGCAGGTAGACCTCGGCGAGCCAGCTCGAGGTCTCGGCGTAGGCGGCATGCGCCGATGTGGCCGCCTGCTCGACGCGGTCGCGCAGCTGCTCGGGAGCGGTGGCGACCAGCGGCAGGTGCGCGGGCGGGGCGCCCCGCATCCCCGCCCAGACCGCGGTCTGCTCGATGGCCGCGCGGACCTGGCGGGCCGCGACCGCCGGTCCACCCGTCAGCCCGGCCAGCAGGCTCTCCCGCTGGCCGGCCAGCATCTGCCCCGCCTGGCCGAGCCGCGCGACCACTGACTGCCAGTCCTCGACGGTGGCGGTGGGGAGCAGGTCGACACTGCCGCGCACCTCGGTCAACGGGCCGAAGGGGTTCATCACCCGCAGCAACTCGCCGGCGTCGTGCAACGCGAGAGCGGTGGTCAGCCGCTCGGTCAGCACCGAGGCGGCCAGCTGGTCGGCGGCTGTCTCGCAGGGCAACCCTTCGAGGCTCCGCAGGGTGTCGCGCAGCAGGTCCGCACGGGCACCGTGGCCTGCCGGGGAGTAGTCGGTCGGCTGGTCGTCGTAGCCGGGGATGCCGTCGTACGTCGCGTAGACGGGGTGCCGCGCGGCGGCGCGCTCGACGTGGGCGTCGCAGAGGGCTAAGACGGGGCTGAGCCCGGTCGGGGCCGGCCGCTGGGTCATCCGGGCGTGCCGCCGGGCGCGTGCATGAGTTCCGGCGGGGTGTCCCCGGCGGGCTCGGATCCGCTGTAGCCGAACACCAGGATCCGCTCGCCGTGACGCTCCACGCCGGGAGGCGGCGACTCGCTCTCCCCGTCGACCAGCTCATAGACGTCGAGCAGCCCCGGTGCCGCGCTCACCGCCCGCAGGACCACTACGCCGGGCGCGATGTCGACGACCTCGCCGTCACGTGAGCCGCCCCGCAGCCGGGCCACCGTGCCGTCGACTCCCGCCATCCTCGCGGCCTCCCCGTGCGCCACCGTGGCCAACCGCCGGGCGCTGTGTCTCAGGTCGGTGTGGCTCAGGTCGGTGTGGCTCAGGTGGCGCGACGGCGGCGCACGACGACGACCTGGGCACCGGCGGCGGCGACCACCATCCCGATCGCGGTCACCACGATGGTCGCGGGCAGGCCGGCCGGTGTGGCGGCGGAGGCGTGGGTCGCGGCGGGGGGGCTCAGAGCGGCCGACGGCGCGGACCCGGGACGCGCCGCCGGGAGCAGGACCGGTGCGGGGAGATCCGCGGGGGACACCAAGGGCGCCGCGGCGGTGAACAGCACCGGGAGCGCGGCGGCCACCGGCAGCAGGGTGCCCACTGCGGCCGGGGCGCCGACCGCGCCTGCCAGGGCGTGTTCTTCCGTGCGGCCCAGAGTGAGTCCGGCCGGGACGTCCGGGACCGAGCGGGGGCGTGCCACCCGCAGTCCCAGCACGACAGCGCCGGCCGGACGGCGCGGGACGCCGGCGCGCGGCAATGCTGGGACCGTGAGCCGCAGGCCAGCTCCGGTGACCGATGGGGCACCGCCGGCCAGGGACGTGCGCGGCGCGGTTGGCGCGGCCGGCACCGAGGGGGGCACGGGCACGCCGGCGACCGTCGATGGGGCAGCTGGAGGGCCTCCCGTCGGGCTACCGGCCCCCACGACACCGAGGACCGGTTCCAGTACGGGAGCCACCACCGGCAGCCCAGACGCGGGCGCCAGCGGAGTCGCGAGGGCGCTGGCGGACGGGATGGGGATGGGGATGGGGGGGCTCAGGCTGGGCTGACTCGAGGGGGCCGTGACGCCGGGGCCCGCCACGCCACCGGTGAGCAGTGTCACCAGGCCCTGGGCCGGCGCGGTGGGGGCCGGTGCTGGCACCGCCGGGACCGGGGGGAGGCCGAGCGCGAACGCCGGGGTCGCCAGGGCGGCGCCGGCCACGGCGGCACCGACCACGAGTGCCGTGAGGGTGGGAAGGGGGGGAAGGGTGCGGTCAGGCGCGCGCACGACGTACCTCCTGCTAGTGGGCTGGCCTCGCGACCCGCTTGTGTCCGGTCAACGATGGTGGCACGGGTCGGGACACGCGGCAGGACCAGTGTCACCCATTCGGGTCATTCATTCACGCGGAGCCTGGACACCCCGCTGGCGTCCGCTGGCGAGGGCGGGGAGAGGATGCAGCAGTGACCGTGACGGCGTTGCCACGCGTGCGCCGCACCGGCCTGCGCCGGGTCGCGATGCTGTCCATGCATACCAGCCCGTTGGAGCAACCCGGTGGGGGCGACGCCGGGGGCATGAACGTCTACGTCGTCGAGCTGTCCCGCCGGCTCGCCCGGCTCGGCGTCGGGGTGGACATCTTCACGCGCGCGACGTCCAGCGGGCAGCCGCCGGTGACCCGGCTCGACGACGGGGTGCTGGTGCGCCATATCGCGGCCGGCCCGTTCGAGGAGTTGGCCAAGGACGAGCTGCCCGGCCAGGTCTGCGCCTTCCTGGCCGGCGTGCTCCGCGTGGAGGCCGCGCACGAGCAGGGGCACTACGACGTCGTGCACTCGCACTACTGGCTGTCCGGGCAGGCCGGCTGGGTCGCCGCCGAGCGCTTCGGGGTGCCGCTCGTGCACTCCGCCCACACCCTCGGCCGGGTGAAGAACGCCGCGCTCGCCGCCGGCGACACCCCCGAGCCGCGAGCCCGGCTGCTGGGGGAGCAGCAGGTCGTCGCCGTCGCCGACCGGTTGCTCGCCGCCACCCCCGAGGAGGCGCGCGACCTGGTGGACCGCTACGACGCCGACGTCGAGCGCATCGTCACCGTCGCGCCCGGGGTCGACCTCGACGTCTTCCGGCCGGGGGAGGCCGGCACCGCCAGGACCCAGCTGGGTGTGCCGCCGGACGCGGTGCTGCTGGCCTTCGCGGGGCGGCTGCAGAAGCTGAAGGCCCCCGACGTCCTGCTCCACGCAGCCGCGGAGCTGCTGCGCCGATCGCCGGCGTTGCGCTCCCGCCTGGTGGTGCTGGTCGTCGGGGGCAGCAGCGGCAGCACCGACGGGCTCGCCCCGTTGCAGGCGCTGGCCCGCTCACTCGGCATCCAGCAGTGCGTCCGCTTCCTGCCGCCGCAGCCGCAGCGGGAGCTGGCGCAGGTCTTCCGAGCGGCCGACCTGGTGGTCGTGCCGTCGCACAACGAGAGTTTCGGGCTGGTCGCGCTCGAGGCGGCGGCCTGTGGCACCCCGGTGGTGGCGACCCGGGTGGGGGGCCTGCGCACGGCGGTGGCCGACGGGGTGAGCGGCCTGCTGGTCGACGGCCACGCGCCGGCGATCTGGGCCGCGGCACTCGAGCGGGCGCTCATGGTGCGGGGGGCACTCGCGGCTGGCGCCCGCCCGCACGCCGAGCACTTCTCCTGGGAACGGACCGCCGACGGCGTGCTCGCGGCCTACGCCGACGCCCTCGCCTCGCGCCGCCTGCAGCTGCACGGCAGGATGCCCGCGTGACCCGCAGCGGGGAGCCCACCGCCGGCCCCACCATGCAGGAGCTCTGCGGCACCATCCGGGCGGCGCTCGTCGAGGGCGGCCTGGAGTACGAGTCGCCTACCGAGACCTCCTTCCTGGTGAAGCTTCCCGGCTCCCACAAGCTCGCCACCATGTGCTGGCTGGTGGTCGGCGAGCACTCGGTGCTGGTCGAGGCGTTCGTCATGCGCCGTCCGGATGAGGGGCACCAGCGGCTCTACGACCTGCTGCTGACCCGCAACAGCAGGACCTACGCCGTGTCGTGGGCCATCGACAGCGTCGGGGACGTCTTCCTTGTCGGGCGGGTGGCACGGCAGGCCATCACCGCTACCGAGGTGGACCGGATCCTCGGCTCGGTGCTGACCTACAGCGACGAGACCTTCGATCTGATGCTGGAGATCGGCTTCGGCAGCTCGATCCGGCGCGAATGGGAATGGCGCCAGTCCCGGGGCGAGTCCACGGCCAACCTGCAGGCCTTCGCCCGCTTTGCCGACCCGGACAGAATGTGACAGCGGCCTCGACCCGAGGATGACGCCGGCGCTTCAGCCGTTGCCGTCGACGGTGTCCTTGAGCTCGTCCTCGGGCGTCTCGGCGGTGGCTGGCGCGGCGTTGGCACCGGGCAGGCCGCCGGTGCCGCCGACCCGGGTCTCGGTGGGGTGGTCGCGGGGGTCTTCGGCGGGGGTGGGGGTGGGGGTGCTCATACCGGCTCCCTACCCGGGGGCGTGGCAGGCTCACCGCCGTGTCGACACTGGTCCTGCTGCGCCACGGCGAGAGCAGATGGAACGCCGAGAACCGCTTCACCGGCTGGGTCGACGTCGCGCTCACCGACGCGGGCGTGGCCCAGGCGCAGCGCGGGGGGATGCTGCTGCGCGAGCAGGGCGTGCTCCCCGACGTCGTGCACACCAGCCTGCTCACCCGGGCGATCCGGTCCGCGGACATCGCGCTCGCCGAGGCCGGCCGCTCCTGGGTGGAGGTCCGGCGCAGCTGGCGCCTGAACGAGCGGCACTACGGCGACCTGCAGGGCAGGGACAAGGCGCAGACGCTCGCGGCGTACGGCGAGGAGCAGTTCATGCTCTGGCGCCGCAGCTACAGCGTCCCGCCGCCGCCGATCGCGGCCGGCTCGGAGTGGGACGTCTCGGCCGACCCCCGCTATGCGGCCCTGCCCGCCGACGTCCTGCCCGGCACCGAGTGCCTCGCCGACGTGGTCGCGCGGATGTTGCCCTACTGGGCGGACGCGATCGTGCCCGATCTGCGCGCCGGACGCACCGTGCTCGTCGCGGCGCACGGGAACTCCCTGCGGGCCATGGTGAAGCACCTCGACGGGCTCGGCGAGGACGAGGTGGTGGGCCTGAACATCCCGACCGGCATCCCGCTGCGCTACGAGCTGGACGGCGACCTGCGCCCGACCACTCCCGGCGGCCGCTACCTCGACCCCGATGCCGCCGTCTCGGCGGCGGCCGCCGTCGCCGCCCAGGGACGCCCGACCTAGTCTTCGGCCGTGAACGCCCCACCGGCGGTGCGTCCCCGTGCGGTGCTCGCTGTCTGCTGCCTGGGCCTGTTCATCGTCGGCGTCGACAACACCATCGTCAACGTCGCGCTGCCGGCGATCCGCGACGACCTGCACGCCTCGGTGGCGGGGCTGCAGTGGACGGTCGACGCCTACACGCTGGTGCTCGCCAGCCTGCTGATGCTCGCCGGATCCACTGCCGACCGGGTGGGCCGCCGGCGCGTCTTCCAGCTCGGCCTCGCGACGTTCACGCTGGCCTCGCTGCTGTGCAGCCTGGCGCCCGGGCTCGGCTGGCTGGTGGCCGCCCGGGCACTGCAGGCAGTCGGGGGCCACCCGCGCTACGCCGTGATGCGCACCCCGGTCACCAGGAACACCACCCGGCGCGCGACGCTGACCGCGTGGTCGGCGAACCGCTCGTAATAGCGCCCGCACAGGGCGATGTCGATGGCGCCCTCGACACCGCCGGAGAAGGCATCGCCGAGCATGAGCGAGAACAGCCTGCGGTGCAGCCCGTCCATGACGTCGTCGTCGCTCTCCAGCTCCCCGGCCATCGTCAGGTCGCGGGAGGAGATGACCGAGCCGGCCTTCACCACGATGTCCTGCGCGACCTGCCCCATCTCCAGCATGGTCGAGCGGAGCTCCGGCGGGATCGCGCTCGCGGGGTAGCGCCGCCGCGCGACCTTGGCGACGTGGAGGGCGAGGTCGCCCATCCGCTCCAGGTCCGCGACCATGCGCAGGCTGGTGACCACGACCCGCAGGTCGCTCGCCACCGGCGACTGGCGGGCCAGCAGCTCCAGGGCGCGCTCCTCGACCTCGTGGTAGAGGGCGTCGACGATCTCGTCGGCCCCGATCACCGACTCGGCGAGCTGCAGGTCCGCGTCGAGCAGCGCGGTGGTCGCGCGGCTCATGGCACTGCCCACCAGGTGGGTCATCTCGACCAGCGAGCCGGTGATCGCGTCGAGCTCGACTCGGAAGGCCTCGCGCGCCACAGTCCCTCGAATCTGGGCCGTCGAGGACCCGTTGCTGCCCGCCTGCCGACCAGTGTCCCTTGCCATCCGCCCAAGGGACCTCCCCGGCGCGCGGAGACCATGAACGTGCGGGGCACCGTCGCTGAACAGCTCGTGTCCAGTTGCCGCCGCCGCGGCCGGACGGCGGAGGGGTGCCGGGCCCACCCCTACGCTCGGGGACCGTGGTCGACACCGCCGTGCGTGCCCCCTCGGGGGCGGCAGTGAGCACCGCCGACGGGGACCGGCGACGCACCGGCGGTCGGCGCGACGAGGACCGGATGGCATTCGCCCTGCTGTCGGCGCTGGCCACCGCCGTGCTGGTGGTGGACGACGCGGAGCGGGTGCGAGTCGCCAACCCGGCCGCCACGGCGCTCGGCCTGGTCCAGAACGACACCGTCGCGGTCCCCGCCCTCCGCGCCCTTGCCGCCGCCGCCCGGCGGACCGGCTGCGAGCAGGAGGAGGTCGTCACCCTCCCGGTCCCGCTGGAACCGCCCTTCACCCGTCCTCGCCATGACCGGCCAGCGCCCGAGGCGCGGGTGCGTGCGGTCGTGCTGGCACAGCTCGGCGTCGCCCTGCTGCTGGACGACGTCACCGAGCAGCGGCGGGTCGACGCCGTTCGCCGGGACTTTGTCGCCAATGTCAGCCACGAACTCAAGACACCCGTTGGCGCGTTGCAGCTGCTTGCCGAGGCCCTGGTTGAGTCACACGACGACCCGGTGACGGTGCGCCGCTTCGCCGCCAGGATGACCACCGAGGCCCGGCGGCTGTCGAACCTCGTGCAGGAGCTGATCGACCTGTCCCGCCTGCAGGGCGCGGAGCCGATGCGGCACGACCACGGGATCAGCGTCGCAGCGGTCGTGGCGGAGGCGGTGGACCGGGCCCGGCTGCCCGCGGAGGCCAAGGACATCGTGGTGGCCGTGGCGGGCGACAGCACGCTGGTGGTGCCAGGGGACGAGCGCCAGCTGGTCACCGCCGTCACCAACCTGCTCGACAACGCCGTCGCCTACTCGCCGAGTGGCACCAGGGTGACGGTCGGGATGGTGCGCAGGGGGGACCTGGTGGAGCTGTCGGTGACCGACGAGGGCATCGGGATCGGCGAGGCCGACAAGGAGCGCGTGTTCGAGCGCTTCTATCGCGTCGACTCCGCCCGCTCCCGCGCGACGGGGGGGACGGGACTGGGTCTGGCCATTGTCAAGCACGTCGCCGCCAACCACGACGGCGAGGTGCGCCTGTGGTCGCGGGAGGGAGCCGGCTCGACGTTCACACTCTGCCTTCCGATCGCGGTGCGGCCGTGACCCGACTGCTGGTGGTGGAGGACGAGGAGTCCTTCCAGGACGTGCTGTCCCACATGCTGCGCCGCGAGGGCTATGAGGTGACGGTGGCCTCCACCGGGCCGGACGCGCTGGCGCAGTTCGACCGGCACGGGGCCGATCTGGTGTTGCTCGACGTCATGCTGCCCGGGCTGTCCGGCACCGAGGTCTGCCGGCAGCTCCGGCAGACCTCGACGGTGCCGGTCATCATGCTGACAGCCCGTGACAGCGAGGTCGACAAGGTGGTGGGGCTCGAACTGGGTGCCGACGACTACGTCACCAAGCCCTTCTCCTCCCGAGAGCTGGTCGCTCGCATCAAGGCGGTGCTGCGCCGCCGCGGCGAGGACGAGGACCTGCTGCCGCCGACCCTGGAGGCAGGACCGGTGCGGATGGACGTCGACCGGCACACGGTCTCGGTGCACGGGCACCCGGTGCAGCTGCCACTGAAGGAGTTCGAGCTGCTGGAGATGCTGCTGCGCAACGCCGGCCGGGTCCTCACCCGCGGCCAGCTCATCGACCGGGTGTGGGGCGCGGACTACGTCGGCGACACGAAGACCCTCGACGTGCATGTGAAGCGGCTGCGCGCCAAGGTCGAGGAGGAGCCGGGCAACCCCCGCCACCTGGTGACGGTCCGCGGCCTGGGGTACAAGTTCGAGTCGTGACCCGACCCCTGCTGGCGATCCTCGGTGCCGCCGTCACCCGACACTCGAGAGGAATTCACTCAGGCTGATGCCCAGCAGGTCGGCGGCGCGCCAGAGCAGCGGGATGGTGGGGTCGCGGCGACCGGCCTCGATCGCCTCGAGCAGCGCGGGGGGGATCTGGAGTTCGGCCGCGAAGGCGTCGCTGCTGACTCCCTGCGCGTCCCGCAGCCTCTGCAGCCGCGCGCCGACCCGCGCCAGTCGACTCAGGTCGAGCCCGTCCGGCTCGGTCGGCAGGGCCGCGTGGGCACGGTCGCCGTCTCGGTCCCCGCCCTGCGGGACGCCCGCCGGGCCTGCCGCCCCGGTCATCAGCACCGCTCGAGGTGCAGCTCGACGCCTCTGTCGGCCACGGCACTGCTCCCTCGCCGGCGACACCCGGCGTGGCTGCCGCACCCCCCGGCAGGGCCTGGCGCTCCCGCCGTTGGGGGTGAAGATACTACTCATACGTACCGAAAGCTCGGGCCAGTCCCAGGTCAAGGTGGTCCAGTCGCTGCGCGATGGCATTGGACTGTTCTAGCGCCAGGCTCCGACACGGCAGCCGTCACAGCGTCGAGGACGCGTCCGACAGGTCCGGCACGGTCTCCTCGATGCCACTCATGAGGGTCGCCATCGACACTCCCAGCCCATCCGCCAGCCGCCAGACGAGGCTGACCCCCGGCTCCCGCTCGCCGCGCTCGATGAAGCCGACGACGGCACGGTGCACGGTTGCCCGCTGTGCCAGCGCCTCCTGGGTGAGGCCCCGCTCCAGACGCAGCGCTCTGACACGGCTCCCGATGGCCAACGTGCGGGCGTGGTCACGCTCGCCGCGTCCTGTATCGGCCATGCGGGCATCCTCCGGAGCTGCTACCGATCCGTCGACTACGAACCGGTAGCCATCGGCTATCACGGCAGCCGGGAGAGCTCGACGCAGGGGCCGTTGGCGCGTGCGGGAACGTCGATGTCTCGCTACGTTTCCGCAGTATCAGGCGACGGAAGGCTAGGTGACAGGAGCGGGATGGATGGCAGGGACGGTGAAGGCACGGGCAAGCCTGATGCTGCGGGGGACGACCATGCTCGATCCCGAGCGAACCCTCCAGGTGCTCAGGGCGAGCGCTGGTGCAATGCGGGGCGGGCGGATGCCGACAGTGACGACGGGGATCGGAGACCTCGGCGCCCAGGTGCATGTGGTCCGTGAGGCAGAGGGTCTGCTGTGGATGACGTTGACCTCGGGCCGGCAGCTCGCGACCCTCTGCACGTTCTGCGCCCACGTCTGGAACGACGCCGGCACCACCAACATCCGGGTGGGTGGACTGGACCATTACCGGACGCAGCAGCCCAGACTTTTCCAGCTCGTCCCCATCGGGCCTGCCACGATCAAGGGTATGGCGGCATACCGAAGGCTCCTCGAGCACCTGCGGGCCGAGATCATCATCGAGGACCCGGGCGCGAGGCTGACGGTCTCCCAGGAGAGTCGGCCGCGCTAGCAGCACGGCTCCTGCTACCGCCGCGCGGCCGGGTGCCGCGCCGGCGAGCCGGCCCTGCGACGGAGGGTGAGCAGCCTGGCCAGCTCGTCGTACGCCGGCCCTCCGAGCAATGCGGTGAGCTCTGCTGCGTACCCCTCGAACAGCGGCTCCCCACTGCCGTGGGCGTCCGGGGACTCGGTGCACCACCAGTGCAGGTCCGCGCCACCGGGACCCCATTGGCGCCGGTCGAACTCGGTCACTGTCGTGACCAGCAGTTCGCGCTCGTCCACGGTCGTCAGGCGCTCCTCCTGGTGCGCGATGGGCAGCTGCCAGCAGATGTCGGGCTTGGTCTCCAGCGGGTGCCGCCCCTCCTGCAGGGCCATCGCATGCAGGGCGCAACCGGCTCCGCCGGCAAAGCCCGGGCGGTTGAGGAAGACGCAGGCACCGTCGATCCGGCGGGTGCGCAGCCGGCGCTCACCATGGGCGGAGTCCCACTCGGTGATGCCGCGCCGGCGTCCGGCGGCGGCGTGCTGCCACTGCGCGTCGGTCAGGCGGGCGGCCTCGCGGCGGGTCCGCTGCTCGTCGTCGCGGCCGGAGAAGAAGGCACCGTGGGAGCAGCAGCCGTCGTCAGGGCGGCCGGCAACCACGCCGCGGCAGGCGCTGCCGAACACGCACGCCCAGCTGGACAGCAGCCAGGTGACGTCGGCCCGGACCTCGTGCCCAGGATCGGCCGGGTCGGTGAAGCTCAGCCACTCCCGCGGGAAGTCCAGTCGCTGCAGCGCCATCGGGCGACCCTAGCCAGCCGACTACGGTCGGGGCGGTGCGCCTCGGGGTCCTTGACGTCGGGTCCAACACGGTGCACCTGCTCGTGGTCGACGCGCACCGGGGAGCGCCGCCGTTGCCCGCAGCCAGCCACAAGACCGAGCTGCGGCTGGCGAGCCTGCTGTCCGACGACGGCAGCCTCTCGCCGTTCGGCGCGGACCGGCTGGTGCAGACCATCGGCGAGGCGCGCGCCGAGGCCGACGCGGCCCGCACCGAGGACCTGGTGGCCTTTGCGACCAGCGCGGTCCGGGACGCCTCCAACAGCGCCGACGTGCTCGCACGGGTGCGCACCGAGACCGGCGTGGACCTGCAGGTGCTGTCCGGGGAGGACGAGGCCCGGCTGACCTTCTTCGCCGCGCGCCGGTGGTGCGGCTGGTCGGCGGGCCGGCTGCTGGTGCTCGACATCGGCGGAGGCTCCTTGGAGATCGCCGCCGGCACGGAGGAGGTGCCGGCGCTGGCCGTGTCGCTGCCGCTGGGGGCGGGCCGGCTGTCCCGGGACCGGCTCGCGCGCGAGACGCCCCGTCGCGCGGAGGTCGCTGCGTTGCGGTCCCATGTTGCCGGGGAGATCGCCTCGCTGGCCCCACGCCTGCAGCGGCTGCACGGCCAGGGCACGGCCGACCGGGTGGTGGCGACGTCGAAGACCTTCCGCTCGCTGGCCCGCATCTGCGGTGCTGCGCCGTCCATCCGCGGGCCCTACGTCCGCCGGCTGCTGCGCCGGGAGGTCCTCGCCGACTGGCTGCCGCGGATCGCGCGGATGTCGCCGGCCGACCGCGCGACGCTGCCCGGCGTGTCCGCCGGCCGCGCCGGCCAGCTGCTCGCTGGCGCGGTGGTGGCCGACGCGGTGATGGAGGCGCTGGCGATCGACGAGCTCGAGGTCTGCCCGTGGGCGCTGCGGGAGGGCGTGATCCTGCGCCGGCTGGACTGGCTCACCCGCTGACGCCCGTCTCCGGGTAGGACCCCTCGGGTGCGAGGATCGGGCCACGCCCGACTCCGATAGCCCACGCCGACAGCCGGGAAGGGCAGCCCGTGACCCAGCCCACGCCGGTGCTGCTCCTCGTGGCCGGGATCTGCCTCGCGGGCCTGCTCAGCGAGCGCACCGGGTTGCCCTCGCCGGTGGTGCTGGTGGTCGGCGGCCTCGCGGTCGCCGCCATCCCCGGCGTGACCACGGTGACGCTCGACCCCGACCTCGTCCTGACGCTCGTGCTGCCGCCGCTCCTCTACAGCGCAGCCATAGACGCGAGCCTGCTGGACTTCCGGGCGAACGCCCGATCCATCGGCCTGCTGTCGGTCGGCCTCGTCCTCGCCACCGCGCTGCTCGTCGGTGTGGTGATGCACGCGGTCGTGCCGGGGCTGCCGTTGGCGGCGGCGTTCGCCTTGGGGGCGATCGTCGCGCCGCCCGACGCAGTGGCCGCCATCGCGATCGGGCGGCGGGCCGGCATGCCGACCCGGCTGCAGACGGTCATCGAGGGCGAGGGACTGCTCAACGACGCGAGTGCGCTCACCATCTACGCGGTCGCGGTCGCGGCGACGACCGGCGGGGGGGTCAGCTTCCTGGAGGCGGGCGGCCAGTTCCTGCTGGAGAGCGTCGGCGGGCTCGCCGTGGGCCTCGCGGTGGCCTGGCTCATCGGCCGCGTCCGGGGCCGGCTGGAGGCACCCCTGGTGGGGAACGCGCTCTCCCTCGCCACGCCGTTCCTGGCCTATCTGCCCGCGCGGGCGGTGCACGGCAGCGGGGTCCTCGCCGTGGTCGTCTGCGGGCTGGTGCTCGGACACCGGATCACGACGCTGCTATCCGGCGTCAGCCGCCTGCAGACGCAGCCGGTCTGGCGACTCGTGACCTTCCTGCTCGAGGGCGGCGTCTTCGCCCTGATCGGGCTGCAGCTGCCGGAGATCCTGCGCGGCCTGGAGGTCTACCCGGTGGGAAAGCTCGTGGTGTGGTCGCTCGTGCTGCTGGCCGTCGTCCTGCTCCTGCGGCCCGTGTGGATCTTCCCGCTGACCTACCTGCCCCGGCGGCTGTCACTGCGGCTCCGCGAGCGCGACCCGGCGCCGGACTTCCGGATACCGCTGGCGCTGTCCTGGGCCGGCATCAGGGGCGTCGTCTCGCTCGCCGCGGCCTTTGCGCTGCCGCTGCGAGACGACGCCGGCCGGCCCTTCCCCCAGCGGGACCTCCTGCTGTTCCTCACCTTCGTCGTCATCCTCACCACCCTGCTGGTGCAGGGCCTCACGTTGGGCCAGGTGCTGCGCGGGCTCGGCCTGCGACGCGATCGCCAGGCCACCCTGCTCGCCCAGGCGGCGGCGCAGCAGGCCTCCATCGAGGTGGCGCTGCGGGCCCTGGATGCCGCCGCCGCCGAGCAGCACGCGCCGGACGGGGTGGTCGAGGGGCTGCGGACGCTGGCGGAGAACCGCCGCAACGCCGGCTGGGAGCGGTTGACGGAGGCGCGCGCCGAGCACACTGGCAACGGGCGGGACCGGCACGACGACGAGACGACGTCCGCCGCCTGGCGCCGCTTGCGGGTCATGATGCTCGAGGCCGAGCGGGCCGAGCTGCTTCGGCTGCGCAACACCGGCGAGCTGCCCGAGGACGCGATGCGCGAGCTGCAGACCCGGCTCGACCTCGAGGAGGCCGGGCTGCAGCGCGATCCCCAGGGGAGCGCCTGAGAGTCATCCGAGACGCTCGTCGACGTAGCACCAGCGCCAGGACTCACCCTCCTCGAAGGAGCGCACGACCGGGTGCTCGCTCGTGGCGTAGTGGGCCGTGGCGTGCTTCCAGGGGGATGAGTCACAGCAGCCCACGTGACCGCAGGACAGGCACAACCGCAGGTCCACCCAGGAGGTGCCCTGTGCCAGGCACTCCGCGCACCCCCGTGGCGTCAGCGGGTCGGCGTCGGCAGCTGCTGCGGCCAGGTGCCCGCACAGCCGGGGCGGCCCCGACGGGCGGGTCCAGCGCATCCAACGGGGCCGTCTCACCTGACCACCTCCCTCCCGGTCGGGGTGCACCCGTGTCGTGTCCCGGGGCATTCTGGCGCGCCTACCCTCGGGGGCTGTGGCGGCGGACGGCGGGGGGGGCAGGGCGACCCGCGTCCCGCAGGCCAAGGTCGCATTGTCCACAGCGAGCACCTACCCCGAGGGCACGGCCACCGCGTTCGAGGTCGCCGCCCGGCTGGGGTACGACGGCGTCGAGGTCATGGTCTGGACCGACCCGGTGAGCCAGGACATCGAGGCGCTGCGCCGGCTATCGGACCACCACGGCATCCCGGTGCTCGCCATCCACGCACCGTGCCTGCTGATCACTCAGCGGGTCTGGGGGACTGACCCGTGGGAGAAGCTGGTACGCGCCCAGAGCGCGGCCGAGCGGCTCGGGGCCGAGACGGTGGTGGTGCACCCGCCGTTTCGCTGGCAGCGCGACTACGCCAGGGAGTTCGTCGCCGGCATCGGGCGGATGGCCGACGAGACGGCGGTGCGCTTCGCGGTAGAGAACATGTTCCCGCTGCGGGCCCGCGGCCGCGAGATCACGCCGTACGCCCCCGACTGGAACCCCGTCGAGGAGGACTACCGGCACTTCACGCTCGACCTGTCGCACACCAGCGTCAGCCAGAGTGACGCGCTGGCACTGGCCGATGCGATGGGCGACCGGCTCGCGCACGTGCACATCGCCGATGGCGTGGGCACGGCCAAGGACGAGCACCTCGTACCCGGCCGGGGCACCCAGCCGTGCGCCGAGCTGTTGGAGCGGCTTGCGGGCGCCGACTTCGCGGGCCTGGTCGTCGTGGAGGTCAACACCCGGCGGGCCGAGACGCGCGCCGACCGGGAGGCCGACCTCGCGGAGGCGCTGGCGTTCACTCGGCTGAACTTCGCCGCACCGGCGCACCCGGTCCTGATCCCCGGCCGTACCCTCCCGGCGTGGTGACCGCGCTGCTCGGCTGCGGCCGTCTCGGCGAGGCCCTGCTGAGCGGCCTGCTGCGGGCCGGACACGCCCCGCAGAGCATCGTCGTGGTGGACAGTCCGGCCCGTGTCGAGGAGCTGGTGGCCGCGCACGGCGTCACCGGGGCAACGGCTGCGCAGGCCGTCATCGCCGCGGAGCTGCTCATCGTCGCGGTCAAGCCGGGCGACGTCCCGGGACTGCTCGCCGAGCTCGCCCCCGACGTCGACCCAGGTCGCCATCTGCTGGTCAGCGTCGCCGCTGGGGTGCCGACCGCGACGCTGGAAGCCCTGCTGCCGCAGGGGACCCCGGTCGTACGGGTGATGCCCAACACCCCGGCGCTGGTGGGCGAGGGCATGAGCGCCGTCGCCGCCGGCGCTTCGGCCACCGCGGCCCATCTGGATGCCGTCGAGGCGGTCCTGCGCACGGTCGGCAGGGTGCTGCGCATCCCCGAGGGACAGCTCGACGCCGTGACGGCGGTGTCCGGGTCGGGCCCGGCGTACGTCCTGGTCCTCGTCGAGGCGATGACCGATGCCGGCGTCCTGCTCGGCCTGCCGCGGGCGATCGCGCTGGAGCTGGTGACCCAGACGGTGCTCGGCACCGGCCTGCTGCTGCGCGAGACCGGCGAGCACCCGGCCCAGCTGCGCGAGGCGGTCACGTCCCCTGGCGGCACCACGGCGGCCGCATTGCGCGAGCTGGAGCGGCATGGCGTGCGGGCGGCGTTCCTCGATGCGCTGGAGGCGGCGCGCGACCGTTCTCGGGCGCTGGCCGCCGCGGCCGGGTAGTCCGGCGCCGGCGGCAACACGTGCCGGAGAGCGGGCAGGGCGATGAGTGCGCGCGCAGACTCCATGGTGTGCGGGAGAACCGGAAGGCGACCTCATCCGCCGTTCCCTCGGCGTCCACCCCGCTTGTCGCGCTTGTCGCGCTCATCGTGCTCGTCGCGCTCACGCTCGCGGGATGCGGCGGGGGGAGTGGGGGTGGGGTCTCTGTCGCTGCCGTGACCCGGGCGACCGTGACCGAGACCGTGGACGCGCCGGCGACCGTGGCCGCGCGGGCGCAGGGCAGTGTCAGCGCCACGGCAGCCGGCTCGGTGGCGCAGCTGATGGTCCGCGACGGTCAGCGGGTGCGGGCCGGTCAGGTGCTGATGCGCCTGGTCAGCCCTTCGGCGCAGGCGCAGCTCGCCAGGGCACAGGCAGCTGACGCCACAGCCGCGCGGCAGGGCTCCGCGCGGGCCCCGGGAAGCACCGCGACCGCGCCGGCAACGCCGCCCTTCGACGTCACCGGGCTGACCCGCAACGTCGAGGCGGCGCAGCGCGCCGCGACCACGACGCTGGCCCAGGCGCAAGCCGCCGCGGCCCAGCTCCCCGCCGGACCCGCACGCCTGCAGGCGCTCTCGGCAGTCACACAGCTGCGTGCGCAGGTTGCCGCAGCCGGCGCCGCCGCGACCGGGGCACTCGCCCAGCTCGGGGCCGGCGTCGCGAGCACCACCGGTCAGCTCGCCGCCGTTGCGGGCCAGGCGACGGCCGTGGGCGGCCAGCTGCAGACAGCCCTCGCCGCCCTCGCGGGCGCCCAGCGCACCCAGTCCCGGGCGGCGGTGCAGACGGCGCAGGCAGAGGTCGACGGGCTGATCGTGCGCGCTCCCGTCGCCGGAGTCGTGCAGCTGGGCACCGGCAGCGCCCCGGCCGGCGGCACCGGCGGTGCGGGCCTCGACGCGCTGCTCGCGCAGCTGCCGGCGTCGGTGTCCGGCTCGCTCGGCTCCCTGGCCGGCACAGCCACCGGCGCCGGTGCCGCTGCCAGCGGCCCCCCCGAGGGCTCCACCACGTCCGTGCCCATCGCCGTCGGCGCCCCGGTGGCCGAGGGCGGGCTGCTGGCCAGCGTCTTCGACACCAGCGCGCTGACCCTGGCGGCCGACATCGACGAGACCGCCGTGCTGACCGTCAAGGCCGGGATCGCAGCCGACGTCGAGATCGACGCCGTGCCAGGCGCCCACTACGACGCCAGGGTCACCTCCGTCGACACCTCGTCGGCCACCAGTGCCCGTGGCGGCGTGAGCTACCGGGTGCACCTCGCCCTCGGCGCCGGGGCGCTGGCCGACGGCGGCGTCGCGCCCGCCCCGAGGCCGGGGATGAGCGCGGTCGCGACCCTGCGCGTGCGCACCGAGACCGACGCGGTGAGCCTCCCGGTCGCGGCCGTGGTCAAGGCCGGCGACCGCGACACCGTGTGGGTGGACGAGGCCGGTCGAGCGACCCGGCGGCCAGTGCGGCTGGGCGCCCAGGGCGACACCCTGGTCGCGGTCGACGGCGGGCTCGGCGTCGGGGAGCGGGTCGTGGTCCGGGGCGCGGAGTCCGTGCGGGAGGGCCAGCACCTGTGACCGACGCGCCACCGTCCGACTCGCTGCCGTCCGGCGTACCAGCCCTGGAAGCCATGGACGTCACCCGCTCCTATCAGCTCGACGGCGTGACCGTCGACGCGCTGCGGGGGGTGAGCCTGCGCGTGGAGGAGGGGGACTACGCCGCGATCGTCGGGCCGAGCGGCTCCGGCAAGAGCACCCTGATGCACCTGCTCGGCGGCCTCGACCGGCCGACCACCGGCGTGCTGCGGCTCGGCGGCCGCGACGTGACCGGGCTGACGGACGACGAGCTGTCGGAGCTGCGCAACAGCACCATCGGCTTCGTCTTCCAGTCCTTCCAGCTCCTCCCGCGCACGACCGCCGTCGACAACGTGGCCCTCCCACTCGTCTACCGCGGAGTGCGCCGGGCGGCACGTCGTGACCAGGCCCGGGCTGCGCTGGAGGCCGTCGGGCTGGGACACCGCCTGGGGCACACGCCGAACCAGCTGAGCGGCGGCGAGCAGCAGCGCGTCGCGATCGCCCGCGCGCTGGTCGGTGAGCCGCGCGTGCTGCTCGCGGACGAGCCGACCGGCAACCTGGACACCGCCAACGGCGAGACCGTGATGGCCGTGCTGGAGGGGCTCAACCGCGACCGCGGCGTAGCCGTCGTCCTCGTCACCCACGACCGCGACGTCGCCGCCCGGGCCCACCGGCAGGTGCACATGCGCGACGGCGTGATCGAGGTGAGCGTCCCCGCCGGGATCAGCGCGTGAGGGTGGCCGAGGCCGGCCGGGTCGCCACCGATGCGCTGCGCGCCAACCGGGTGCGGAGCGCGCTGACGATGTTCGGCGTGATCGTCGGTGTGATGGCGGTCGTGCTGCTCACCTCGATCGGGCACGGTGCGCAGGCCGCCGTCACCAGCGAGGTCGAGGGGCTGGGGAGCAACCTGCTGTTCGTCTTCCCCGGCAAGCTGCAGGTGGGCAACGCGCCGTCCGCCTCGCGTCTGACGCTGGACGACGTGCGCGTCGTCGCGCGGGTCGTCGGCGACCCGAGGGCGGTCGCGCCGACCTTGCAGAGCGGGGAGACCTTCCGCGTCGGCACCGCGTCGGTGGACGGCACGCTCGTCGGCACGACCGAGGCGTACGGCGGGGTGGTGGACCGCCCGCTCGCCCGCGGAAACTACCTGACCGCAGGCGATGTGGACTCCCGCCGGCGGGTGGCGGTGCTGGGCTCGGCGGCGGCGGCGAAGCTGTTCGGGGACCGTGACCCGCTGGCCCGGCCGCTGAGCATCGGTGGCGTGCGCTACCGCGTCGTGGGCGTCTTCAAGGAGGCCGGCTCCACCATCGGCCTCGACCGCGACGACGAGGTGCACATCCCGATCACGGCGGCGCAGCGGCTGCTGGAGACCCAACGGGTGGACGCGATGGTCGTGCACGCCCCCAGCCGCAGCGGCATCGACGCGCTCGGCACCCGGGTGACCGGGGCATTGTCGGCGCAGCACGCCGGCGACTCGTTCTCCGCGGTCACCCAGACCCAGCTGCTGGGCACCCTGGGAAAGGTGCTCGGACTGCTGACCGTGGTGCTCACCGCGGTCGCGGCGATCTCGCTGGTGGTGGCGGGGGTCGGCGTCAGCAACATCATGCTGGTCTCGGTGCGCGAGCGGACCCGCGAGATCGGGCTCCGCAAGGCGGTGGGGGCCCGGCAGCGCGACGTGCTCGCGCAGTTCCTCACCGAGGCGGTGCTGCTGACCGTCGTCGGCGGCCTGATCGGACTGGCGCTCGGCGTCGGTGGCTATCTCGCGCTGGCGCAGGCGTTTCCGCAGCTGCCCAGCGAGATCGCCTGGTGGTCGCCGGTCCTCGCGCTCGGGGTGAGCGTGGCGACCGGCGTGGCGTCCGGCGTGGTCCCGGCCCGGCGGGCCGGCCGGCTCGACCCGGTGACCGCGCTGCGCACGGACTGAGCTGCCGGCGCAGACTGGCGCCATGGGTTGCGCCGCGACAGTGCTGTGGGACGACGCCGCCTTCACGGCGTACGACTTCGGTCCCGCGCACCCCCTGCGGCCGCTGCGCCTGGAGCTGACGATGGCGCTGGCCGCGGAGCTCGGGGTCCTCGACCGGGCCACCCTCACCGCCCCCACGGCCGCCGACGCCGCGACCCTGGAGCTGGTGCACGACCCGCTCTACATCGGCGCCGTCCGCCGCGCACCCGACGACCTGGTGGGCCGGATCTCGCTGCGCTACGGGCTGGGCACCGGCGACAACCCGGTCTTCGCCAGGATGCACGAATCGGCGGCGCTGGTCACCGGGGCCAGCGTCGACGCGGCTCGCACCGTCTGGGAGGGGCGCTCCGCGCACGCGGTCAACATCTCCGGCGGCCTGCACCACGCGATGGCCGACCGGGCGAGCGGGTTCTGCATCTACGACGACCCGGCCGTCGCGATCGCGTGGCTGCTCGCGGCGGGCGCCCGGCGGGTGGCCTATGTCGACGTCGACGTGCACCACGGCGACGGCGTGCAGGCTGCGTTCTACGACGACCCGCGGGTGCTCACCGTCTCGTTGCACGAGAGCGGGCGCACCCTGTTCCCGGGCACCGGCTTCGCGACCGAGCTCGGCGGCCCGGCCGCGCGAGGGTCCAGCGTGAACGTCGCGCTCCCGGCGGGGACGGGTGACAGCGGGTGGCTGCGCGCATTCGGTGCCGTCGTACCTGCTGTGCTGCAGGCGTTCCGACCCGAGGTGCTGGTGACCCAGCACGGCTGCGATACCCACCGGCTGGACCCGCTGGCCAACCTGCGGATGAGCGTGCAGGGCCAGCGCGCCGGCCTGCGCTGGCTGCACGCGCTTGCCCACGAGGTGGCCGGCGGGCGATGGGTCGCGCTGGGTGGCGGGGGCTACGCCGCCGTGCAGGTGGTCCCGAGGGCCTGGACGCACCTGCTCGCGGAGGTCACCGGCTCCTCGGTCGACGGTGCTGTGCCGGACGGCTGGCGGGAGCTGGTGGGCGAGCGCTCGGGCGAGGACGCCCCCGTGTCGCTGACCGACGGCCAGGGCCTCCCGTCCTACGACTGCTGGCCCGGCGGGGAGGCGCCGGTGCGCGACACCCTGGACGCGTCCATCGAGGCCACCCGGATGGCCGCCTTTCCGCTGCTCGGGTTGGATCCGCTGGCCCCCGGCGCGGTGCCGCCGGCCGCTGCGCTGCCGGCCTGATCGCCAAGCGCCCCCGCCGGGTGGTCACGCACCGCTACCGTGGGTGGGTAGCCGCGGTGGGGAAGCCGCGGCTCCTGGCGGGAGACGGGTCGAGATGAGCGTGCACGCGGGAGGTCCCCTTGGGCCGCGCCGGTTGGATGGCGTGCGGTTCCTCACCGTGGCCGAGGTCGCGGCGATCATGCGGGTGTCGAAGATGACCGTCTACCGCATGGTGCATGACGGTGCCATCAGCTCGGTGAAAGTCGGCCGGTCCTACCGCGTGCCCGAGACGGCAGTGCACGAATACCTCGACAAGGCCTACACCGAGGCGGGCTAGAGCCGCCGTGCCGCTGACGCTGGGGGGCAACTCGGTGCTCGATCGGCCCGCTGCCTCCAGCACGAGGTCGACCACCTCGACGGGCCGCGTGTACCTGACGCGGCTCGGCGGGAAGGTCGCGCCCGGGCGGCGGCCCAGGCCGCGGACCGGTACGGCGAGGACGCCCGCTGGTTCGACGGCGCGTGACCGCTCGGCGGTCCGGGCGGGGGTGTCAGGGGGAGGTGAGTTCCGCGCGGCCTTCGCGGACCTGGATCGTGCTGCTGGCCGTCTTCACAGTGGCGCCGGGGAGGGTGATGGTGGTCCCCGTGTCGTGACGGGTGAGGGTGGCGGTCCAGGTGACCGTGAGGGTGACGGTCTTCGCGCCCCTGGTGTGCCAGATGTGTAGCAGGTAATGCTCCGGGTGGGTGTCGGGGTCGGTATTGTCATAGGGCTGGCCGCTGGTGGTGGCGTCAAGAATGGGGTCGCTGGGGTCGTCCAAGTGCCATTGCCAATGGGGGGTGATGCGCACGGTCTCGTGGACGCCGAGTTCGATCTGCTGCTGGTCGTAGGCGGCCTGGTGTTGGGTGGACAGGATCGTCGGCAGTTGCACAATCGCCGGTGCGGAAGGGTTGATCGTGAGCGTGGGAGGGTCGACGGGGTAGTGGTCGGTGTCCTGCCCGGCGCGGGCGGCGAGTTCGGCGTCGGTGGGTGGCCGGGCGGTGACGGGGGGCGCGCCGACCGCCGTGCTGCCGGTGGTGCAGATCCGCTGCCCGGTGTTGGTCCAGGGTCCTTGAGGTGTGGGGCCGCTGTAGACCAGTGCCCGGTAGGACCCGGGGTCGGGGCAGTCGTAGGCGGCGGCGCAGGCCGCGTCGGTGCCGGCGGAGGCGTAGCAGACGGGCCGGATGTCGTAGTGGGTCCTGGGCCGGGCAGGAGCGGGGGCACCGACGGGTACGGCGGGAGCGCCGCCGCCCCCCGGCGACGCCGGTAGCGCAGGGCTCGTCGGTGTGGCCCCGCCCGGATCGGTGGTCGTCGTCTGGATTCCCCCCGGTCCCGCGGTCCCCTTCACGACGCATGTGGAGCACTTCTTAGTTGGAGCGGTCGCCGCCCCTACGGCAGTGCCGGTCGACAACGTTAAGGTGAGACATGCGAGGGCCATTTCGAGTGCCCACTTGGAAGCCTTCATCCTGCCGGTGCTCCCTGCGTAAGACTGCTGATATTGGATATATACCAGCGCTTCCCATCGTACTGCAACGTCACTGCATCTTGGGATTCCGCCGTCGCGTCCACGGTGTCGACAGTCTCACCCTTGGCATTTCTAATCACGCCAGCCGAGCCGGTGTAGAAGGCGCTGACCTGTGAACCAATCTTGTCGAACATGAAGTCTTGGACGCGCACGTTGACGAAGAGGCCACCGGTGAGTTTCTCGTGCTTCTTCGCGAGGCCGTCCATGAATTGCACCAGTGTGAGGCATCGGCAGCCTTTGCCGACGGCGGCGCGGTAGGCGGTGGTGTCCCCGGTGCGGAATGCGATGTTGGCGGCGTCGTAGGCGCGTCGGACCATCGCGTAGGCCTGGGAGGCGGTGAGGGTGGGCCCGGTGGGTGCGGTGACGGGGGGCAGCGCGGTGGGTCCGGTGGGTGTCGGTCCGGTTATCGCTGGGCTGGTGGGGGTCGTGGTGCTCGGGGCGGTGGTGGGCGGTGGGGGCGGGGTGGTCACGGCGTTCGCCGTGGTCGGTGGGGATGTCGGCACTGGGGGGAGCACGGCGGTCTTGGGCGTGGTCGAGCAGGCGCTGAGCGCCAGCAGCGCAGTGGCCGCGGCGCAGGCCTTTGCCCTCACGAGGGGCAAGGGTAGGCACTCCTGACTCGTCGCGCCCGCATTGTTCACAGGCCTCACCCGTTGGTCGTGAGACAACGGCCGCGGCGGGCTTCCTGCGGTTCTGGCGCAGCCCAGCACGTCAGCTCCGCAGCGCGCGTGCGCGCACCGGGGCTGCCGCGCCAGAGCGCCTTGTGCTGCCTGTGGACAACTGGCCCGTCTCGGGGCACCCGGTTCTACCGTGTCGCTCCATGGAGATCCCGTCGGTGGAGGCGACCCGGGTCTGCGCGCAGCAGCTGGAAGTGCTGCGCCTTGAGCTGACATATGCCGGGCGGGCCTTGCAGGGCGCGCGGGCGGTGGCGTTGCAGGGTTGGTCGGGCCAGGCCAGGACCGCGTTCACCGAGCTCTACGACGAGTGCCTCGACCAGGCGCTGGCGCTGGTCCGTGAGGCCGGGGAGATGCACGCGTCGACGGTGCTGGTGCAGGGCGACGTGCTGGCCGCCCACGATCAGCTTTTGGTCGCGGGCTGGGTGAACCGGGCTGCAGACGTGGGGCTGGCGGTGGATGCGCTGCAGGCGGGTCTGGATCCGGTGACCGACGTGGCGACCGCGATGGTCAAGGGCTCCGCCCGACAGGTGGTCGCGGGTGTCGCTGGCATCCTGGAGCGGGCCATCGGACGCGCCGTGGCCTCGGTGGTGGCCCGCCGCGCGGCGCTGGCGACGCTGCGCACGTTCGCCTCCTATGCCGCACCGCGGGTCGCGTCGGCGCTGGCCGCTGACCTGGTGCTGCAAGCCGCGCTCGGCCAGGACCTGGACCCCCGTGAGGCCGCCGAGAGCGGCGCCCTGGGCGCTCTGCTCCCGCCCGGTCGCCTCGAGGACCCCTCAATGATGACGCGTATCCGGGCCCTGACCCACCGCGACTTCGGCCTCCGCAGCCACACGGACGCGGGTCACGCGCGGCGGACCCATGTGGCAGCGAAGGTCGGACCTGCGACCGCCGCGCGCCTCGCGGCGGACCCAGATCTGCGTCGGGCGTCGGTGTTCCGCGACGAGAAGTCCGCGAACTCCGCCCAGCGTAGGGCCTGGACGGGCAGCATTGATGCCATCGAGCAGTGGGCAACGGGCGGAGCCCGGGAGCGGCTGGAGGTGCACTGCGGGCTTCCAGCCGCGATCAGGCTGGGCGGCTCCCTGCGCGGACCCGATGGCTCTGTCCAGCGGGTAGCGCGCCGCGACTACGTCTCGACCACCATGATCCTTGAGCGGGCTCAAGACGGCTCAGTTCATGTGCTGACGCTGTATCCGTCCACGGCAAAGGTGCCAGCTCCCTACGTGAAGGAGACAGGTCGTGTCCGTAACTCGTGACGATCAGCTGCTCCGTCGCTTCTTCTCGTCGGTATTCAGTGAGGAGGCCGACGTGACGTACGACGATCGCGACGACGCGGAGCGCATTCGACAGTGGACTCGCGAGGAGGGCGACGGAGGTTCCTTGCCCGTGGTCCGAGCCCTGCATTTGCTCGCCGAAGAGACCTGCTCCGATCTCGACCTCGCATGGGCGCTGCGGCGCGACTGGGCGGTCGGGCGTTCTCAGGACCCGCTCACAGCTGGCAGCGCCCGGTCGTGGTTGCTTTGGTGCGCCGACGCGATCGACGCCGAGCTGGCGTCGGGCGAGGCGTGAAGCGGCCCGATCCCGGCGACCCGCTGTGCGGGGACGACCCGCACGAGCCGCTGCCGCCGGACATTCCCTCGCTCGGCTCTTCGACCCCAACCCGATGCTGCCCTGCCCGCCGATGCCGACCCGGGCCCTCGGCCCGCAGCTGTCCGTAGACCCCGCCACCGTCGAGGAGGCCGCCGTACAGCTGCACCGCACCTGCACCGCGCTGCACTACACGGCTTCCGGCGCCGAGCAGCGACTGCTCGCAGTTCTGCCAGGACTCGGGGCACTGCGGGCGCCATTGGGTGAGGGGCAGGGCGATCTCACGCGCGCCATCCACCAGCTCGCCGACAACGTCGGCCGGCTGGCCGAGGCATTGACGGCCGTGCTGCGCAGTTACGCCGAGCTCGAGGGCACGCCCGGCCTGCCGGAACGGCGCGCAGGAGCGGCCCGGCCGGCCTGAGCGGCCCGGGTATCCTCGGCCGTCCGGGACCACCGGTGCCAGCACGCCCGACAGTCAGGACTCCTCGTGGGATCAGTCGTCAAGAAGCGCCGCAAGCGGATGGCGAAGAAGAAGCATCGCAAGTTGCTGAAGAAGACCCGCATCCAGCGCCGCAACAAGAAGTAGCGCAGCGGGGGGTGCCGTGGACGAGCGCTGGCTGAGCTTCACGTCCGACCTGGGGCTGGACGACGCCTCGGTGGGCTGCTGCCACGGCGTCATCGCCCGGGCTGCTCCGTCGGTGCGGGTCATCGACGTCTGCCACGCGGTCGCGCCGTCCGGCGTCGCCCACGGGGCCCAGGTGCTGGCCGGGGCGGTGGGTCATCTGCCCGTCGGCGTGCATCTGGTCGTCGTGGACCCACCCGCCGCCGAGCCTCCCCGGGCGGTCGCGGTGGCCACCGCCGACGGCTCGATCACGGTCAGCCCGGACAACGGGGTGGCGGCGCCGGCCTGGGAGATCCTCGGCGGCGTCACCGCTGCACACGTGCTGGACGACACCGTGACGGCGCTGCGGGTCCGCCAGCCGCACCCGCTCACCCGTGGCCGTGACCTCCTCGCCCCCGTGGCCGCCCGGCTGGCTGCCGGTCTGCCGCTCGCGCAGGTGGGCGGCGCCGTGGATCCTGCGACCCTGGTGCGCCTAGCCCGCCGGCGAGCCCGGGTCGGCGCGAGCGCGGTGCGCGGGCACATCGAGGCCGTCGACCACGCTGGCAACCTGCGGCTCACTGCTACCCGCGACGACCTCGAGGCGGCCGGCATCCTGCTCGGTGACACCGTCGAGGTGCGGATGGACGCCCGCACCCTGCTCGTGCCCTTCACCACCACGTCGGGCGAGGTGCCGCGGGGGCGGGTTGCCGTGTTCGAGGACGCCGACCGCGTGATCGTCCTGGGGGTCTGCCTCGGCCGGGCCAGCGAGGTCGTGCGCGGGCGTCGTGGCGACCCGGTCGTCATCGCCCAGGCCCCCCGCCGAGCGCCGGCCGCGGTCCCAGCCGCACGGATCGGCCTGCTCGACCCGCCGGCCGCGGGCAGCAGCGCGCCTACCGCACCGGCCAGCCAGGTGTGATCGGGTGCGCACCAGCGGGCCGCACCTCCCGCCGTACGATCGCGTGGTGCGACCCCGTCGCGTCCTGATCACGGGCGTATCCCGCTATCTCGGCGGCCGCCTTGCCACCCTGCTGCAGGCCGATCCCGAGGTCACCCGCGTCATCGGCGTCGACACCGTGCCGCCCAAGGCGGACCTGGGCCGCGCCGAGTTCGTGCGCGCGGACATCCGCAACCCGCTGATCGCCAAGGTCATCGCCTCCGCCGAGATCGACACGGTCGTTCACATGAACGTGATCGCCACCCCCGTCGGCGCGGGAGGGCGCGCGGCGATGAAGGAGACCAACGTCATCGGCACCATGCAGCTGCTGGCGGCCTGCCAGAAGGCGCAGACCGTTCGCCGCCTGGTCGTCAAGAGCACCACCGCCGTCTACGGCTCCGACGCGCGCGACCCTGCCCTGTTCACCGAGGACCTGGAGCCGCGGGCGGCGCCCACGACCGGCTACGGCAAGGACGCGGTCGAGGTCGAGGGCTACGTCCGGGGCTTTGGCCGCCGGCGCCCGGACGTCGCAGTGACGCTGCTGCGGTTCACCAACTTCATCGGCCCGCGCATCGACAGCCAGCTCACCCGCTATTTCTCCCTGCCCGTGGTGCCGAGCGTGCTCGGCTTCGACCCCCGCGTCCAGCTCTGTCATGAGGACGACGGCATCGAGGTGCTGCGCCGCGCCACTCTGGACCAGCACCCGGGGACGTTCAACGTCGGCGGCGACGGCGTCATCCTGCTCAGTCAGGGTGTACGCCGGGCGGGCCGCGTCGCCCTCCCGGTCCCGTCGCCGTTGGTGAGTGTGGTGGGGCAGCTGCTCCGTCGCGCGGGGCTGGTGGATTACAGCCCCGAGCAGATGCGCTACCTGTCCCACGGCAGGGTCGTGGACACCACCAGGTTGCACGGCGAGTTCGGATACACGCCCAGGTGGACGACGCTGGCGGCGTTCGACGACTTCGTGCGTGGCCGCGACCTGCACCGGCTGCTCGATTCCGAGCGGGTTGCCCACGCCGAGCAGGCGCTGCGCGGGATGCTGGGCGTGCTTGGCCGCGGTGCCCCGGTCGGGGTCGGCTGATGGCTGCCCGCGAGGCGGACCGCAGCAACGTCATCCCGATCTCGTCGACGCTGGCCGCGCACGATCCCGAGCAACCATCCGCGGCGGCCGCGGCACCGGCCGGCGACCCGGCCGGTTGGGAGCGCACGGTGGCCGGAGCGCTGGCCTTCCTGCGCCGTCGGTTGACGGGAGACTATCTCGTCGACGACTTCGGCTTCGACCGGGACCTGTCCGACAACGTGCTGATGGCGTCGATGCGGCCGCTCTACGACACCTGGTTCCGCGTCGAGACCCGGGGCCTGGAGCATGTGCCGGACGACACGGGCGCACTGGTCGTCGCCAACCACAGCGGCACCATCCCCATCGACGCGGTGATGACCCAGCTCGCGCTGCTCGACCACCACCCCGCGCACCGGCACCTGCGGATGCTCGCCGCCGACCTGGTCTTCAGCCTGCCCGGCGTCGCACCGCTGGCCCGCAAGGCAGGTGCGACGCTGGCCTGCCTGTCCGACGCCGAGCGGCTGCTGACGGCCGACGAGCTCGTGGGTGTCTGGCCGGAGGGGTTCAAGGGGATCGGCAAGCGCTACAGCGAGCGGTACCGACTGCAGCGCTTCGGCCGGGGCGGGTTCGTCAGCGCCGCCCTGCGCACCGGCAAGCCGATCATCCCCTGCTCGATCGTCGGCGCCGAGGAGATCTACCCGATCATTGGCAACCTCAAGACGGTGGCCCGGCTCGCCGGGGTGCCCTACGTCCCCGTCACCCCGACGTTCCCCCTGCTCGGCCCGCTGGGGCTGATCCCCCTGCCCTCGAAGTGGCTCATCGAGTTCGGCGAGCCGATCGAGACCGCGTCCTACGGACCGGGGGCGGCCGACGACCCGATGCTGGTCTTCAACCTCACCGATCAGGTCAGGGAGACCGTGCAGCAGACGCTCTACTCGCTGCTCGCGCAGCGCCGTTCGATCTTCTTCTGATCCGCCAGCCTACGTCGACGATCCGCCCAGCGTCAGCACGTCGCAGCCGTCGTCGGTGACGACCAGGGTGTGCTCGAACTGCGCCGTCCGCTTGCCATCCGCCGTCACCGCCGTCCAGCCGTCCCGCCACATCACATGGTGTGGCGTGCCGGCGGTGATCATCGGCTCGATCGTGAAGGTCATGCCTGGCTCGAGCACCCGGGTGGCCCTGGCCTCGGCGTAGTGCGGGATCGACGGCTCGCAGTGGAAGTCGGTGTTGATGCCGTGCCCGACAAAGGAGCGGACGACGCCGAACCCCTCGCCCTCGGCATGCGGCTGGATGGCGGCGCCGATGTCGCGCACCCGCGCGCCGGGGCGCACCGCCCCGATGCCCAGCTCCAGGCACTCGCGCGTGACCCGCACCAGCCGCCGGCTGAGCAGGTCACACGCCTGTTCGCCGCCGACGAGGAAGGTCGCGTTCGTGTCGCCGTGCACGCCGTCGAGGAACACGGTCACGTCGACGTTGACGATGTCGCCGTCGCGCAGCCTGGTCGAGTCGGGGATGCCGTGGCAGATGACCTCGTTGACGGACGTGCAGACGCTCTTGGGGAAGGGGTTCGCCGGGCCGCCGTATCCCAGTGGGGACGGATAGCTGCCGCCGGCGATGCTCGCCTCGTGGGCCACCCGGTCCACCTCGTCGGTGGTCACGCCGTCGGCGACGGCCGCTCCGGCGGCCGCCAGCACCCTGGCGGCGAGCCGGCCGGCCAGCCGCATCCTCGCGATGGTGTCGGCGTCCTGCGGACGGCCCTTGCCGCGCTCGGTGACCGGCCGGCCGTAGGCGTAGGACGGGCGGGGGATATCGACGGGCACCTCGCGCACCGGGCCCACCTGTCCCGGCTTGACCCGCCGGACGGGCGGCAGCGCGGGGACACCGGCCTGCTCGGCGAGAGCGCGCGCCGGGTCCAGGTCGGCCATCCGGTGACAGCGCTTGTAGCGCCGACCGCTGCCGCACCAGCAGGGATCGTTGGCGGCGAGCGCGTGCGCAAGATCTGTGGTCATGAGGACTCCACGGTACGACGCGAGCTCGCGGACCGCTCGGGCGCCCGCCCCTCTGGGTTCGGTCCGGCTGGGTTCGGTCCCGCTGGGTTCGGTCCCGCTGGGTTCGGTCAGGGGGTCAGGACGGCTACGCCGGCGGCGCGCAGCCGCTGCACCAGGTCGTCGGGGTGGGCCCGCCGGCGCAAGGCGACGGCGGCGACCGCGGCACCGGCCACCGCCCCGGCTCCCGCCGCTGCCGGCACGCCGACCTTCGCCGCCTTGCGCGCCGTGCGGAAGTCGCGGATCGGCCAGCCCCGGTCCTTGGCGTGCGACTTGAGGTCCCCGTCGGGGTTGATCGCGGTGGGGTGTCCGACGAGCGAGAGCATCGGGATGTCGTTGGCCGAGTCGCTGTAGGCCGAGCAGCGGGACAGGTCGAGCCCCTCGCGCTCGGCCAGCGCGAGGACCGCCTCGGCCTTGGCCTCGCCGTGCACCGGGTCCCCGACCAGCCGGCCGGTGTAGCGCCCGTCGACGACCTCGGCGACGGTGCCGAGAGCCCCGGTCAGCCCGAGTCGGTGGGCGATGATCCTGGCGAGCTCCACCGGGGTGGCCGTGACCAGCCAGACGCGCTGACCCGCGTCGAGGTGGGTCTGCGCGAGCGCGCGGGTGCCGCCCCAGATCCGGTCGGCCATCAGCTCGTCGTAGATCTCCTCACCGAGCCCGGTGATCTCGGCGACCTCCTTGCCGGCCACAAAGGCCAGCGCACTCGCGCGCGCTTCGGTGAGCTCGCCCTGGTCCAGCTCTTTGCCGAGCAGTCGGAAGCGCACCTGGGACAGGCCGAAACGCAGCATGTCCCCAGTGGTGAAGAAATCACGCGCCGCGAGGCCGCGGGCGAAGTGGTAGATCGACGCCCCGACCATCATGGTGTTGTCGACGTCGAAGAAGGCCGCGGCGGTCGGATCGGGCGGCACCGTCAGCGCGCCCTCTACCTCGGCAGCGGCGGCGCTCGCCTCGCCGGCGACGACGGCGGCGGCGCGGCGGCCGGCCCGGCCGGCACGGGGGCGTCGTCGCAGGGCCACGTGCCGAGACTAGCCAGCGCGCGGCCGGAGCCGGCCACACCGGACAGCGACGAAAGGCCCCCGCCCGGGTGGGCGGGGGCCTTCAAGTCAGATTGCTGCTGCCGTGCCCTCAGACCTCGTGGTGGGTGGTCCGGCGGCGGGCGAGCCCGGCGCCGGCGAGGAGCAGCAGGGCCGCCGCTCCGCCCGTCAGGGGCAGATCGCCACCCGTGAAGGCCAGCTTCTTGCTGGGGGTGCTGGGCCTGATCACCAGGGTCTCCTTGGTCGGCACCTTGATGGCCGGGGGGGCCACGACGGTGATGGGCGCGGTGACCGGCGTGATGGCCGGAGCCCGGTCGGCAACCGCGTCTGCCGAACCGAGCGACAGTGCCACCAGGTTGGCGGCACCCGGCAGTCCGAGGGTCACCTTGGCCGGAACGGCGTGGGCCTCGGCGTGCTTGCCGTCGGGGCTGACGCTCTTGCTGACGGTGCCCTGCTGCAGGACCTGGGCCCCACCGCCGAGCGTCTGGAGGAGGCTGTTCAGCTGCATGAGTGCGGCGTTGAGGCCGTTGTTGAGCGCGGCGACGGCGGTGTCCAGCGTGGGCTGCAGTGTGCTGCTGACGCCGCCGAGGCCACCCAGCGCGGCGGCCAGGCCCTTGTCGTCGGCGATCACGGTCAGCAGGTTCGCCAGCGGACCGTTCGGGCTCACGCTGACCTTGGCGAGCGTCGCACTCGCGTCCGAGGTGGCCTTCCCTGCGACGCCGGTGGCGTCGGCGACGGCCGAGGCCTTCGTCGCGGTCACCGTGATCAGACCGCCGAGGATGTTGATGTCACCGATATTGGCCGCCGCCGAGGAGACGGTCCCGGAACCCGCCGGCTTGATGGATTGCGACGTGGAGGCGGCGCCGAGGGTGATCAGCGGCTGGTTGAGCAGCTGGTCGATCAGGGCGTTGAGCGTCGCCGGCAGCTGGCTGAGCAGATCGGTGAGCGCCTGTGGCGAGAGGGACGGGATGGCCGGCGTGCTGGTCGGGATCGTCGCAGCGACCGGCGCCAGCGGGGTGCCGGCGAGCGGACCGGTCACCGGGGCGAGGGACATCGCCGGCACGGCGGGCAGGCTCGGCAGGCCGTTGAGCACCGTCGTGAGCGGAGCAGTCTGGGACACGACCGTCTGCAATGCGGCCGTGATCTGGTTGAGCGCATCCTGCAGCTGCTGGGGCACGCCGATCGCCTTGAGGCTGAGCAACCCGGCGCTGGCGAGGTTGCCGGTGCCGGCGTTGCTCCGGTCGGCCTTGCTGGCGCTGGCGGCGACCGTGCCGGCGCTGAGCGACAGCGTGAGCGGGTTGGGCGACGGAACGGAGGCCAGGGTTGCGGTCGCCGGCGACGGGTTGGTCAGCGACGCCACGACGGTGCGCTTCAGCTGGCCCAGCACGGGCGTGAGCGCGGAGGAGTCGACCAGGCTGCCGTTGATCAGGTCGGAGGTCGCGGTCGAGGTGTCGGCGGCCCTGCCGTCGTGGCGGGCGGAGCCGCTGGTGTGGATGAGTGCCACCGACAGGGGGTTCGGGACGGCGAGCGGCGTGCCGGCCAGCTGGCTGAACACGGCGTTCAGCTGGGCAGGGAAGGTCACGACCAGCTGCACGGCGCTGCTGTCGGTGGTGCCTGAGAACAAGGTGTCGGTCGTCGTTGCCGAGCGGGTGGCAGGGGCGGCATCGGCAGTGACTGCCGCGGCACCCGCAGCGACGACAGCGGTGCCCGTCGCCAGGGACAGCGCCAGCAGGCGCCGTCCCCTGCTCGTGCCGGTGCGGGTGGACATCAGTTCTACCTCCATGGAGTGCGACTGGGAGCGTTGACAAGTCTCTCTGGTCCTGCTGCGCCTGTGCATGGTCCGTTATGACTACCTGGAGCCGGGTCGGTGTGGAGCTGGTGGGGGCGTCGAGATCTGTATCGGGTGCGCACGACCCCGTCTGGAATGGAGTTGGTGCCGGTCGGTCGTCGGAGCGGTCATCGGGGTCCGTGCCATCGCAGCGCGGGCGGTTGTCCGACCCGGGGCGTGTCCGGAGTGGCGGCACTCCCGGTGAGCGAGTCAGCGGGCGGGTCCGCCGGAGCCGCCCCGGCTGAGGTCGGCGCGGGCGAGGCGGGCGAGGCCGGCGCGGGGGAGGTCGGCGCGGGCGAGGCCGGCGAAGCGGCGGCGCCTGCCGGGGGCGTCGCCTGCTCGGCCGGGCCGGGCCGGGCCGTGGACGTCGGCGTGCTCGGTGCCTGCGACGGAGTGGGCTCCCCCGTCGCCGTCGGGCTGGCCGCGGGAGCACCGCCCGGCCTGCCGGTCGCTGTGGCCGTCACGGGGGCCGTGCCCGTGGCCGAGCTGGACGTCGACGGTGGGGTCGCCGACCGGGGGGTGGATGCCACCGGCGTCGGCTGTCCTGGCATCCAGGTCGGCCTCCCCGACGGGGCCGCGGGCAGGGCGGGGACGGGCTGCACGGCTGGCAACAGCGCCCCGGGCGTCGGCGACGCAAGCAGCGCCGTCGTGCGGGTCTGCACCTGGCGCAGCACCGCCAGTGACGAGGCGGCCGCTGGCGCGGGTAGTGCGGGCAGCACCGTGGCCAACGTGCGCTCCTGGTCTCGCGTGAACGCAACCAGGCGCGAGAGGGGCGACGGCGACGCCAACTCGGACCGCGACACCGACTCGGACCGCGACGCCGACCCCGACCCCGACCCCGACAAGGCCGGCCGGGCTAGATAGGCCCTCGTCAGCAGGCCCGCGCCGGCGGTGGTCTCCGCATCCATCTCCCGCAGGGCGCCCCGGACCCAGCCGGTGGCGGCGTCCTCGCCTGCTTCCTGGACGAGCCGGCGCACCTCCTGCAGGCGGGTCGCGGCGAACTGCAGGTGGAGCAGCCCTGCCTCGGTGTCGTCGCCGGTGAGCTGCAGCTGCACGCCCTCCGCCGCCCGCTTGACGCCGTACAGCGTGTCACCGGGCAAGGCCCGCTCAGCGGCGATAGCCACGCCGCTCACCACAGTCGTGGCGGCGATGCCCGCCACGCCGACACGGATCACGAGACCCAGGCGCCGGGCACGCCGGGGGATGCCGGAGCGTGCGCCGTCCCGGAGCGGGTCGCCGGCCGGACCGAGGTCAGCCGCACGGTGGCGCACGGTCGGCGCTGCGGAGACGGACGATGCTGCGGAGACGGACGCGGTCAGCAGGCGCGCTCGGAGGTCCTGGCGGAATTCCTCGCGCGGACGGAGCGCGGAGTCCTCGGGGGCCTGCCGCAGCCAGCTGGCCAAGCGCTCGAGTGCGAGGGCGCCACTACGGTCGCCGACCGTCATCGACCCCACCTCCCGCATCCACCTCTCGCTCACCCCTCGTGCAGCGGCCTCGTGCAGCGGCCGGCGCCGTGGCTCCTGCCGGGGCTGGTCCTCACGTCGGTCTGCGGCCCTTCCGGCCGCGCCCACCCCTCAACGACCGCGCGGCCGGACAGTGACGCCCGTTCTGCCCGGATGGCCCACTTTGCCGGGCACGGCGTCGGGGAGCGCTCAGGGCGCGAAGCCGGCCGGCAGCTGTCGGGCGAGCGCTCGGACGGCGCGGTATTGCAGGGCCTTGATGGACCCGTCGTTCTTGCCCATCGCCTCGGCCGTCTCGCTGACCGACAGTCCCTGCAGGAAGCGCAACACGACGCACTCCTGCTGCTCAGCACCCAGCCTCTTGATCGCCTCGATGAGCACGCGGTTGTCCAGGCCGGCAAGCACTGCCTGCTCGGGGTCCTCTCCGGAGACCCGGTGGCCGCTCGCGCCGAGCATGTCCTCGGTGGAGACCTCCAGGCGGTAGCGGCTGCTCTTGTAGTGGTCGGCGATCAGGTTGCGGGCGATGGTGATGAACCACGCCGCGACGTCGCGACCCTGCCAGCTGAACGACGAGATCCTCCGCAGCGCGCGCAGGAAGGTCTCGCTGACCAGGTCCTCGGCGAGGGCGGCGCTGCCCACCCGGTAGTAGACATAGCGGTAGACCACCTCGACGTAGCGGTCATAGAGGGCACCGAAGGCCTCGGCGTCGCCCTGCTGGGCGCGCGCGACGAGGTCGGCGACCTCCTCGGTGGGCACGTACGGCGTGTGCACCCCGCGCGGCGGCGGGGTGGGTGCGCTCGGGGTCGGGGCAGCCTCCACCGCCCGCCGCGCCCTGCCCTGCGCAGGCACGGCGGCCACCGGCCGGGGGGTGGACTCCGGCAGCACGGGAACGGCGACGGCAGCGATCCCTCCTGGTCGAGCAGTCGGGCTCGACCGCCTCGCCCCGCCGGCTCCGGTGGCGCGGGCAGCATCCGCGGCACCGGCGGCCCGGTGCCGGACCAGCTCAGCACCCAGCAGCGCCAGCCCGTCGAGGTCGACCCCCACCCGCGGCCGCACCCGGGCTCGGTGGCCACGGGGCGCCGACATGAAGCTCCTCCGGTCGTCGAACGCTGGTCGTCGAGTGCTGGTCGTCGAGTGCGGGTGGCGCGGTGGAACGGTGACGCGAACGGGTGTCACAGCTCACACCGCTCCTCGTCGAGGCTACCCAGCCGGGCGGCCACCCGATCGGTGGTCCGATCAGCCGGTTGACAGCAGCTCCACCGCCACGCGGGACAGCTCGCGCTCCAGGGCTGGCAGCCCGTCGACCTTGCCCAGCACGAGCGCGGCCCCGGCCTCGCGGGCCTGCTCGGTGACCACGGCGTCGGTGTAGGCGGTGTAGATGATCACCACCTGATCGGGCCGGACGGCGCGCACCCGGCGGGTCGCCTCCAGGCCGTCGACCCCGGGCATGCGCAGGTCCATCACCACGACGTGTGGGTCGTGTCGCACGCACAGGCCGGGCGCGAGCTCCCCGTCGCCGGTGGTGGCCACGACGTCGAAGCCGTCCAGGCCGAGCATCTCCGCGATCATCGTCCGCACGTGCTCGGTGTCGTCCACGACGAGCACGCGCACGCCTCCCCCGGCGCCCTCCCTCCGTCCCTGCTTCACGCCGGTCACGGGCACTGCCTCGGCGGTGCAGTCGGTCGACTGCATCCGCCGTCCGGCTACCGTTCGGGAGTGAGCGCGCCCCCGACCCGCGGCGGCCGTCGTCGATCCCCTGCCGCCGCCGCCCCCGCCGACGCGACCGTGTCCGCCCGTCGTGCCCGTCGCCCGCGCCGTAGCCCGCTGCGTCGCGTGGCGTTGGCGCTCGCCGTGCTGGTGCTCGCCGGCCTGGTGTTCCTGGCGTCGTTCGTGGGTGGCCTGCTGCGGGCGACCTTCCCGTCCGACGCCAGCGCCCCCGCGTCCGGCCGGGCCTACCTGCTCGCCAGCAACGGGTACACCTTCGCGCAGATCAAGCCGACCGAGACCAGGGTCCCGCTCCAGCGGCTGGACCAGGTCAGCCTCGCGATGCAGCAGGCGATCAAGGCCGCCGAGGACGAGCGCTTCGACTCCCACGGCGGCGTCGACCCGGTGGCGATCGCACGGGCGGCGTACAACGACGCGACCGGCCGCTCGACCCAGGGCGGCTCCACGATCACCCAGCAGTACGTGAAGAACGTCTACACCGGCGGTCGGCGCACGGCCCTGCGCAAGGTCAGGGAGGCCGCGCTCGCGGTGCGCCTGGACAACGCAAAGAGCAAGGACGAGATCCTCCGGCTCTACCTGAACTCCGTCTACTTCGGCAACAACACCTACGGCATCGAGGCCGCCGCGCTGTTCTACTTCGACAAGCATGCCGTCGATCTGACCTACGGCGAGGCCTCGATGCTGGCCGGGCTGGTCAGCGCGCCCAGCGTCAACAACCCGGTCGCGAGTTTCGACAACGCCAAGAGCCGCCAGCAGTATGTTTTGGGCCGGATGCAGGCCAATGGGTACCTCACCCCCGAGCAGGCCAGCGCGGCGTACGCGGATATCAGCCGCCGGTCGATCAAGAACGTCGTCAACGGGCCGGTGGCCACCGCCTACCCGGAGTACGCCGACATGGTCACCGAGCAGGTGCGCGCGCAGAAGGGCAGCGAGGACCTGCTCAAGAACGGCGACGTCGTCGTGCGCACCCCGATGGACCGCGACCTCGCGGACGCCGCCAGGACGGCGCTGGCGGACGTGCTGCCGGTCAAGGCCGATCCGGACGCGGCGGTCGTCGGGATCAACCCGCAGAACGGGGACATCGTCACCATCGCCACCCGCCAGCAGACCACTCCGAAGAACCCGCAGGGCGTCTACGCCCGCTTCGGCACCGATCTGGCCACGACCATCCATCGCAACAGCGGCTCCACCGTCAAGCCCCTCACCCTGGCCGCTGCCCTGGAGGCCAAGACCGTCGGTATCGACGACGGCGTCTCGGCACCCGCCACCCAGCTCCTCTCGGTGGACGGCTGCCCGGGCAAGGCCTACCAGGTGGAGAACGCCGAGCACAGCGGTGGGTACTACACCTACGCGTCGGCGCTCGCGGAGTCCGTCAACACCGTCTACGCGCCGTTGGCGGCGAAGGTCGGGCTCGACAAGGTCAAGGCGCTGGCGACCAAGGCCGGCATCCCCACCGTGTTCAAGGGCGGGACGTTCCGCTTCGGCTTCGACGGCGAGGCCTCCGGCACCGGGCCTTGCCCGGTCTATCCCTCGCAGTCGCTCGGCATCGCGGTGAGCCCCCTCGACATGGCCGGGGCCTACGCCAGCTTCATGAACGGCGGGATGCACTACGCCCCCCGCGTCATCACCAAGGTGGTGCCTGGCGCTAACCCGCAGACCGAGAAGGACGTCCAGGCGGCGGACGCCCCGGTGTTGGCGCCGACCCGGGTGATGAGCACCCCCACCGCGAAGCAGGTGCACGACGCCATGCGCGGCGTGGTGGTCGGCAACGGCACCGCGGCCGGCGCGCTCGGCATGCTGCCCACCCAGTTCCCCGACCTGGTGGGCAAGACGGGGACCACGCAGGGGGAGAACAACGCCTGGTTCATCGGCTGCCGCCCCAAGCTGTGCCTGGCCGTGTGGATGGGCAACGACGACGAGTTCAAGGACGGCAAGCCCAACTCGATGAACGGAACCGAGGGGGTCGGCGAGGTCTTCGGCGGGACGTTGCCGGCCAAGATCTTCGCCGCGACCTACGGGCATTACCAGCAGAACCTCGCCGACCACAACCGGCCGCCGCTGACCCCGGGGGCGAGCGCCGCAGCCAGCCTGTCCCCGGCCGGTCCTGTCGCCCCGGCCGGGTCGCCGGCCCCAGTCCGGCAGCAGCCCACCCTGCCGGCGGTCCCCGTCGTGCCGCCGACGCTGTTCGGCACGTTCGGCGGCGCGCGGTCCGGCGCGGGCCGCGCCTCGGGCAGTGCACCTGCCCGGGGAGGCACCGGCACGGGTGGTGCGGCGCGACCCTCGTCGCCCGCGACCCGCGCCGCCCCGACCCGCGCTGCGCCCACCGCACCGGCCCCCTCCCGGGCCGCGCCTCCGTCGGCGCCGGCGCCGGCCCCCAGCCCGACCGCCTGAGGAGTGCGCCGCATGAGATGCTGCGGGGCCGCCCGGCGTCCGGGGGGCGGGCAGGGGGTGTGATGAGCGCGGCAGCTCAGCCGGTCGGTGGGGTGCAGGCCGGCCCGGGATGGGGCAGCTCGGTGGGCAACGTCGCGGACCTGGTCCGCCGGGCCGCGTCGTCGGCACCGGACCGGCTGGCGGTGATCGCCGGGCAGTCCCGGGTCACCTGGTCGCAGCTGGACGCCGAGGTCGATCGGGTTGCCGCCGGTCTCACCGCCCTGGGCCTCGAGCCCGGCGACCGGGTGGGGATCGCGCTGGGGAACACCGGTGACTTCCCAGGGGCGTACTTCGGGTGCCTGCGCGCCGGCCTGGTCGCCGTGCCCGTCAACACGACGTACACCCCGCCCGAGCGCCGCCACCTGCTGTCCGACGCCGGCGCGCGTGCCGTCGTGGGACCGGTCGCCGAGGCCGACGCGCTGCTGGCGCTGCAGGCCGAGCTGCCCGCGCTGGCGCATGTGGTCGTGGCGGGCGGCTCCGACCCGCCGGCGGGCACGACGGCGTTGCCGGTACTCCCGGCCGGGCCGGTCCCCGCTGTCACGGCGGGGGGCGAGGACCTGGCCGTCGTCGTCTACACGTCCGGCACCAGCGGGCGGCCCAAGGGCGCGATGCTGTCCCACCGCGCGCTGGTCGCCAACCTGGAGATGAGCGCGGCCATCGAGCCGCCCACTGTGCAGGCCGGCGACGTCGTGCTGCTGGTGCTGCCGCTGTTCCACATCTACGGCCTGAACGCCGGGCTCGGCATGGTCGCCTTCAGCGGCGCGACGGCGGTGCTGGCTGAGCGCTTCGACCCGGTGGACACGTTGCGGCTGCTCGGCGAGCACGAGGTGTCGGTCGTCGTCGGCGCGCCCCCGATGTACGTCGCCTGGTCGATGCTGCCCGACGTCGAGGCGGCCTTCGCGACCGTCCGGCTGGCCATCAGCGGGGCCGCGCCGCTGCCGGCCGCCGTGCTCTCCCGCGTGCTGGAGGCCACCGGCCACCACGTGTTCGAGGGGTATGGCCTGACCGAGACCGCGCCGGTCGTCACCACGACGCTGATGAGCGTCGCCGCCAAGGCCGACTCGATCGGCCGCCCGGTCCCGGGGGTCGAGGTGCGGCTGCTCGACGAGGGCGGCGAGGAGGTCGAGGCCGACGACCCCGGCGAGCTGACCGTGCGCGGCGCCAACTTGTTCTCCGGCTACTGGCCCGACGGCGCCGACGGGCCCGATGCCGACGGGTGGTGGCGCACCGGTGACGTGGCGTACAGCGACGGCGACGGCGACCTGCACCTCGTCGACCGGCGCCGCGAGCTGATCCTGGTGAGCGGCTTCAACGTGTACCCCCGCGAGGTCGAGGAGGTGCTCGTCGCGCACCCGGACATCGCCGAGGCGGCGGTGATCGGCATCCCGCACCCCTACACCGGGGAGTCGGTCAAGGCCCTCGTCGTACCCCGGTCGGGGGCTCGGCTGAGCGCCGACGGCGTGATCGCCTGGGCCTCGAAGTCGCTCGCCCGATTCAAGTGCCCGACGGCGGTCGAGGTGGTCCTGGAGCTCCCGCACTCGGCCACCGGCAAGGTCAGCAAGGGCCGGCTGCGAGAGATCGCCGGCGGCGCGATCGACGCCGACCCCGGCATGGAGCCGGGCGACTGAACCGCGACGCCTGGGTGCCGCTGGCAGCCGCCGAGGTGTGCCTGCTGCTGACGGTGTCGCTGGCGCTGCGGGCCGCCCGCGGACGGCGCCCCTCCCAGGTCAGCTGGGCGGTCGCCGTGGGGTTGTTAACGGTGGGCGCCGGGGCGCTGTGGTACGGCTCGGCGTTCGGCTGGAGCGCCCCGACGTTCCGCGTCTACTACGTCGCCGGCGCGCTGCTCGGGGTGCCCTGGCTCGCCCTCGGGCAGCTGCAGTTGCTGCTCGCGCGTCAGACTGGGGCCGTGCTCGCCGTGTTGCTGTTCCTCGCCAGCGCGGCCGGCGCAGCCGTGGTGGGGGAGACCGAGCTGCGCGGCCCGGTGGCCGGTCCGGCGCTCCCGGACGGGAGGGTGCTGCTGCCGGCGTTGCCCCGGGTGCTGGTCGCGGTGAGCAACGCCGCCGGGGTGCTCGTCCTCGTCGCCGGACTCGTGGTGGGGCTGCGCCGGCAGTGGCGGGCCGGCGCCGCGGGCCGCTCGCGCGCGACCGGGCTCCTGCTGGTACTCCTGGGCGCGCTCGTCGCCGGGGGCGGCGGCGCGTTGACCTTCCTCGGGCGGGCCGGCGCGAACGCCGTCGGCATCCTGGTCGGCCTGTCGCTCGTCTACGCCGGGACGACGCAGGCGGGGCGCCGGGTCGGCCGACACCGGGGCGCGAGCTGATGGCCCGCGAGCCGGCGGCCCGCGAGCTGATGGGCAGGGTGCAGTTCGTCACCCGCGCCGGCTGCCATCTGTGCGACGAGGTCCTGGTGGTCGTGCGGCGCATCGCCGCCGACGCGGGGCTGCCGGACGTGGAGCTGCTCGACGTCGACGCCGACCCGGAGCTGCACCGCCGCTTCACCGACCAGGTGCCGGTGGTGCTGGTCGACGGGCAGGTGCGCGAGGTGCTCGTGCGCGGGGTGAGAGGGGTGGACGAGGACCACGTCCGCCGCGCCATGCTGGCCGGCGCCCTCACCGCTGGCGCCCTGGCCGCCGGCACTGCCAGGCGCCGCTGGTGGCGGCGCGGTTGAGCACCCGACCCGTCGTTCAGCAGGCGATCAAGGTCAGCGCTGCGTCGAGGTGGCGGAGGTCGGCCGGGTCGCTGGTGACGACGGCAGCGTCATGGCGTCGAGCCAGGATCGCCACGCTCGCGTCGACCACGTCCGAGGTTCCGGCCGCCCCGCACAGCGTCCCCGTCGCCCGCGCCTCGTCCACGTCGAGGTCCTGGATGGCGAGCAGGCCCGACTTCACCAGGCGCGCCAGCCGCGCCTGCCGCGCCTGCCGCGCCTCCACACCTGCGCCAGGACTCCGGCAGGCACGTGCAGGCGTCCGCCATGCTGCAGCGCCAGCTCGACCAGCCGGCGGATGGCCTTGTCATTGAGCTCGAAGGCCACCAGCGCGCCGGCATCGAGGACTACAGCCCGAGAGCGCGCCGAGCCCACGCGTCATCCTCCTCGGTCGCCGCGCCGTTCTCCGCCCGCATCTGTGCCAGCAGCCCAGCCAGATCCTCGCGTCGTGCCTTCTCCTCCATCGCCTGGTCGACCCAGGCGCTCAAGGAGGGGGCCCGACCCGCAGCGACCTCCTCCTCGGCAGCCGCCAGGACCTGGGGGCGGACGCTGACGGTGACGCGTGGCCGCTGCATACGATCAGCATACTGGCCGACGTCAGGGGGTCGAGGTTGTCCCCGGCGTACCCCGAACGGCTCGTGAAAGGGTTCACAAGGAGTAACGTCACAGGAACGCCGCTGCCCGGCGCACACCCCGCTGGAGCCCCCGTTGACCCCTGTGCCCGCGCGCACCGTCCCCGATGCGACGGTCGCCCGGCTCCCGCTCTACCTCCGGGCCCTCGCCACCCTCGCCGAGGGCGGCGTCGACACCGTCAGCAGCGGCACGCTGGCCGCCGCCGCCGGGGTCAACAGCGCCAAGGTCCGCAAGGACCTCAGCCATCTCGGGTCCTACGGCACCCGCGGGGTCGGATACGACGTGGACCAGCTGCTCGCGATGATCTCCGGCGAGCTGGGGCTCACGGAGCGGCGATCCGTGGTGATCGTCGGGATCGGCAACCTCGGGCACGCGCTCGCGGGCTACGGCGGGTTCGCCTCTCGCGGGTTCTCCATCGCCGGGCTCGTCGACGATGATCCCCGGCGCGCCGGGGAGACCGTCGGCGGGGTCCCCGTCCGGCCGCTCCCCGACCTCGAGGAGATCGTCGCGGCCGACGAGGTGTCGATCGGTGTCATCGCGACGCCGGCCGGTGCGGCGCAGGCAGTGTGCGACCGGCTGGTCGCGGCGGGCGTCACGGGCATCCTGAACTTTGCTCCGGTCGTGCTGACGGTGCCCGACGACGTCGACGTCCGCAAGGTCGACCTGGCCGTCGAGCTGCAGATCCTGTCCTTCCACGAGCAGCGCAAGTCCGGAACCGCGCCCCGCCGGGCAGTCCCGGGTGCGCCGCTGACCGCCGCCGAGCTCGACGCCGTGGCGGCGGACCTGGTGGCTGTCGGGTGAGCGTCATCGCGGTCGGGCTGGACCACCGCACCGCCGGCACCGCCGTGCTCGAGCGCACGGCGCTCGCGGGCGACGACCTGCGCAAGGCGCTGCACGAGCTGGTGGGCGGCGAGTCCATCGCCGAGGCCGTCGTGCTGTCGACGTGCAACCGCACGGAGGTCTACGCCTCCAGCACGACCTTCCACGGCGGCGTCGCCGAGGTGACCGACATGCTGGCGCGGGTCAGCGGCCTGCCACTGGAGGACCTGCGCACGGTGCTCTATCCGCTGCACGAGGCCCGCGCCGTCCAGCACCTGCTGTCGGTCACCTGCGGGCTGGAGAGCCTGCTGGTCGGCGAGTCCCAGATCCAGGGCCAGGTCCGCGCCGCGGTGCGGGTGGCCGCGGAGGAGGGCAGCGTCGGGCGGGTCCTCGGCGAGCTGTTCCGCCACGCCGTGCGGACGGGACGACGGGTGCGCACCGAGACCGCGATCGACGCCGCCGGGCGGTCGCTCGTCGAGGTCGGGCTGCGTCTCGCCGTCGCGTCGGTCGGGCCGTTGGCCGGCACCCGCGCCCTGCTGGTGGGGGCCGGCGGCACCGGGGCGCTCGCCGGCTCGCTGCTGCGTCGGGCCGGCGTCGCGCAGATCGTGGTCGCCAACCGCAGCGCGGAGCGGGGCGAGCGCCTCGCCGCCGCGCTGGACGGCCGCGCTGTCGGCCTGGAGGGTCTGGTCGACGGGCTCGCCGCCGCCGACGTCGTGGTCACGTCCACAGCCTCGACCGGGCAGGTTGTCACGCTCGCCGCGGTCGAGGCCGCCGTCGCGCGGCGGGCCGGCCGGCCGCTGTTCCTGCTCGACCTGGCCCTGCCCCGCGACGTCGATCCGGCGGCCCGCGCGCTCCCCGGCGTCAGCCTCGCCGACCTGGACACCGTGCGGGTCGGGCTGGACGGCGAGCCAGCGGGGGCCGACGTCGCGGAGGCCCGCGCCATCGTCGACGAGGAAGTCGGGGGATTCCTGGCCTGGCAGCGCGCGAGCCGGGTGGCGCCCACCGTTGTGGCGTTGCGCACCAAGGCCGAGGCGATGATGCGCGGCGAGCTGGACCGGCTCGGTGACCGGCTCCCCGATCTCGATCCGGTGGTCCGGGGCGAGGTGGAGCAGACCGTCCGCCGGGTGGTGGACAAGCTGCTGCACGCACCCACCGTGCGGGTCAAGGAGCTGGCCGAGGTCCCGGGTGGCGACTCCTACGCGGAGGTGCTGCGCGAGCTGTTCGGCCTGGACCGGGGCGCCGTGCAGGCGGTCTCGGCGCCGGTGCAGCTGGACGAGCCGGGGTGGACACCGTGACAGCGACCCTCGCGGCGGGGATGTCGAGCGCCGATCCGAGCACGGGCACCTTGCGGCTCGGCACCCGCCGGAGTGCGCTCGCCCTGGCCCAGAGCGGTGCCGTTGCCGAGCGGCTGCGGGCGGCCCTCGGTCGCGACGTCGAGCTGGTGGAGGTGGTCACCGAGGGTGACCGCAACCCCGGCCCGCTCGCCCAGATCGGTGGCACCGGCGTCTTTGTCACCGCGCTGCGCGAGGCGCTGGTCGATGGCCGCGTCGACGTTGCCGTGCACTCCTACAAGGACCTCCCGACGGCCAGCACGCCCGGGCTGACCGTCGCCGCCGTGCCCGCCCGGGAAGACCCGCGCGACTGCCTCGTCTGCCCGGCCGGGCACACCCTCGCCGAGCTGCCGGCGGGCTCGCGGGTGGGCACCGGCTCGCCGCGCCGCGCCGCGCAGCTGCGGGCTCTCGGCCTCGGGCTCGACGTCGTCCCGATCCGTGGCAACGTCGACACCCGCATCGCCAAGGCCGCCGCCGGTGAGGTCGACGCCGTGGTGCTGGCCCGTGCCGGCCTGGCCCGGCTGGGCCGGCTGTCCGCGGTGACCGAGACGCTGGACCCGCTCCTGCTGCTCCCCGCCCCCGGCCAGGGAGCGCTCGCCGTCGAGGCGCGCACCGACGACGCCGACCTGGTGGAGGCGCTGCGAGGTGGGCTGGACCACCCGGCGACCCGGGCCTGCGTCGCCGCCGAGCGGGGGCTGCTCGCCCGGCTCGAGGCCGGCTGCACGGCGCCGGTGGGCGCGCTCGCGGACCTGGCCGAGGGCGACGAGGACAGCCAGGACGAGCTCTACCTGCGGGCGGTGGTGGCGTCCGCGGACGGAAGCCTGGAGCTCCGTCGTTCGTTGACCGGGCCGGTGCCCGAGGCCGAGGCCGTCGGCCGCCGGCTCGCGGAGGTGCTGCTCGAGGACGGGGCGGCGGAGATGGTGGGTGGCAGCAATGGCTGAGACGACGGGCACGACGGGTACGCCGAGGGCGAGGCGCCGCAAGGTGCTGGGCTCGGTGGCCCTGGTCGGCGCCGGGCCGGGCGACCCGACGCTGCTGACCCGGCGGGCGGTGACCCTGCTCGCAGGGGCCGATCTGGTGCTGCATCCTGCCGACGCGGGCCCGGAGCTGCTGGAGCTGATCCCTTCCCGGGCCGAGCGGGAGCCGGGTGCTGCCGACGCCGCCGCTCGGCTGGTCGCGGCGTCCCGCGAGGGGCGCCACGCCGTGCTCCTGATGACGGGCGACCCGCTGTCGGAGCCGGGCGGCACCGGCGTGGCGACGGCGGTGGCCAAGGCGAAGCAGCCGCTGGAGATCGTGCCCGGCGTGCCGGTCGCGACCGGTGTCCCGGCGTACGCGGGTGTGCCCGTCGGCGTCCCCCACACCGTGGTCGCGCTCGACGTCGACGGCGGGCCGGGACGCGGCGTGGACTGGGCCGCGATCGCCGGCGCCCCCGGGACGCTCGTGCTGCAGGCCCCCCTCGCGGTGGTCGCCAAGGCGGCGGCGGCGCTGGTGGAGCACGGCCGCTCGGGGGACACCCCGGTCGCCGTCACCGCCGCCGGCAGCACCACCCGGCAGCGCACCGTGGTCGCGACCCTCGACGGGGTGGAGGCCGAGCTGGTCGGCGCGTTCGAGGCCGGCACGGGCCCCGTCGTGGTGGTCGTCGGCGAGGTGGTCACCGCACGGGACCGGCTGTCGTGGTGGGAGGAGCGGCCGCTGTTCGGTTGGACGGTGGTCGTCCCCCGCACCCGCGAGCAGGCCGCGGCGGTCACCGAGCAGCTGCGGGCGCTGGGCGCCCAGCCGCTGGAGATCCCGACCATCGCAGTGGAGCCGCCACGCACGCCCGCGCCGATGGAGCGGGCCGTCCGCGGGCTGGTCAGCGGTCGGTATGCCTGGGTCGCATTCACCAGCGCGAACGCCGTGAAGGCCGTGTGGGAGAAGCTCACCGAGAGTGGCCTGGATGCCAGGGCCTTCGCCGGGGTGCGGCTGGCCGCCGTCGGCGACGCCACCGCCGCCGCGCTGGCCGAGCACGGTCTGCGGGCCGATCTGCTGCCGAGCGGACAGCAGTCCAGCGAGGGGCTGCTGGAGGACTGGCCGGAGCGCGACGAGCAGCTCGACGTGCTCGACCGGGTGCTGCTTCCGCGGGCAGACATCGCCACCGAGTCGCTGGCCGCCGGGCTCAAGGCCCGCGGGTGGGCGATCGACGACATCACCGCCTACCGCACCGTCCGCGCGGCGCCCCCTCCCGCACCGGTCCGGGAGGCGTTGAAGTCCGGGCGGGTCGACGCGGTGCTGTTCACGAGCAGCTCCACGGTGCGCAACCTGCTCGGCATCGCCGGCAAGCCGCACGAGTCCACCATCGTCGGCGTGATCGGTCCGGCGACCCACCAGGCGGCGCTGGACGCCGGGCTGCGGGTCGACGTCGTCGCGCCGAGTGCCTCGATGGAGGCGCTGACCCAGGCGCTGGCGGAGTTCGCCGTGGCCCGCCGCGAGCGGCAGCGCGAGGCCGCGGCCCAGCCGGCAGTTCCTACGGTGCCCAGCACCGCGCGGACGCGTTCGCGGGTGCGGGCCCGGTGAGCGGGCCGATCGCCCGGCCGCGGCGGCTCCGCCGTACCCCGGCGTTGCGTCGTCTGGTCACCGAGACCAGGCTCGCGCCGGCGGATCTCGTGCTGCCGATGTTCGTCAAGGAGGCGGCCGGCGAGCCGCAGCCGATCGCCTCCATGCCGGGAGTCGTCCAGCACACCCGCGACTCGCTGCGCAAGGCCGCCCTGGAGGCTGTGCAGGCCGGGGTGGGCGGGCTGATCCTGTTCGGGATCCCGGCCGTCAAGGACGCCAGCGGGTCGGGGGCCGACGACCCGGACGGCGTGATCCAGACCGCGCTGGCCGACCTCACCGCCGAGCTCGGGGACAGCACCGTGCTGATGAGCGACCTGTGCCTCGACGAGTTCACCGACCACGGCCACTGCGGGCTGCTCGTGCCCGGCCGAGGTGGGGAGCTGGTCGTCGACAACGACGCGACGCTGGAGCGCTACGCCGCGATCGCCGTCGCCCAGGCCGCCGCGGGCGCACAGGTCGTCGCCCCGAGCGGCATGATGGACGGCCAGGTCGGGGTCATCCGCGCGGCCCTGGACGCCGCCGGGCACAGCGACGTGGCCGTGCTCGCCTACAGCGCGAAGTATGCGTCGGCCTTCTACGGCCCCTTCCGCGAGGCGGCCGAGTGCGCCCCGCAGTTCGGCGACCGTGCTGGCTACCAGCAGGACCCTGGCAACACCGACGAGGCATTGCGCGAGGTGGCGCTGGATCTCGCCGAGGGCGCCGATGCGGTGATGGTGAAGCCGGCGCTGTCCTATCTCGACGTCGTGCGGCGGGTCGCCGACACCGTCGAGGTCCCGGTGGCGGCGTACCAGGTCAGCGGGGAGTACGCCATGGTCGAGGCCGCCGCCGCCAACGGCTGGATCGACCGGGAGCGGGCGATCCTGGAGACGCTTGTCTCGGTGCGGCGCGCCGGCGCCGACGTCGTCCTGACCTACTGGGCCGCGGAGGTCGCGGCGAGGCTCTCGGCCGCGGCCGGCCACCGGTGATCAGGCTGGCGGCCCGGCGGCCGGTGGGGACCACCGGCTACGACCCGATCGAACGGGTCGCGGCCGACCTGCGCAGGCTGGCCGCCGTCGTTGCTGATCGCGAGCGGAGCAACGTTGTGCGCGTCGGCGCCCGGCTGGCCTACCTCGACCGGCTCCGCGACGCCTGCGCGCAGCTCGACGTCACCCATCGGCTCGACGAGCTGCGCGGCCTGGCTCGACGCTTCGAGGTGCAGCGCTGCGAGCGGGCGCTGGCCCGGCTCGGCCTCGTCCTGACCTAGATGATCAATTCCAAGGGGTCGCGCGGCGTGTTGCGCTGAGAAGCGGTTGAATGGTGCCCAGGATCGGCGTGCTTACCCAACGTCGAACCGGAGGTTCTCGTGGACGCCGACCTGGACACCCTT
>JAABUZ0100000991.1_pt1 | contig 58799 bp, 57 predicted proteins | sample 5562091 | NCBI WGS metagenome assembly JAABUZ01 (sample SAMN12813069, study PRJNA571459) | rock metagenome | isolation source: Antarctica rocks | place: Antarctica: Victoria Land, Linnaeus Terrace sud | collected 2015-12-21 | reverse complement strand
GTCGCCCGCGCTCGTCCAACGTCCCCGCCACGCGCCCGTACCGCTCCGCGATCCCCTTTTCTGTATCCATATGCTCCAGTGTAGGAGACGCAGCCCTATTTGACTAGCTTGTTCTCTTACGACTCCTAACCGCGGCCGGCGCCAACGGCGGCAGCGACCGCGTGGCCTTCATGGTCACGCGGACCGCGCTGACCCTCAAGTCGTCGCAAGGCCGCGTGCTGGCGTGGGCCACCGACCTGCGCACGGGCCGGCCGCTGCCCAACCTGCCGCTACGGGTCACCAGCGGCGACGGACTCCCCGCCGCCAACGGCCGGACGGGTCCCGACGGCGTGTTCGACGCGGCCAACGCCCTGGCGCGCACCGCGCCGAACGACTATTCGGGGCTCCTGGCCTGGCTAGAGCGCCCCGGCGACGCCTCGCTGGTCTCGAGCAATTGGGGCTCCGGCGTCAGCGCGGGCGACTACAACCTGCCCGGCAGTTACCAGTCCGGACCCTCCACCGACCAGGGCTACCTCTATACGGAGCGGCCCATCTACCGGCCCGGCCAGCCGGTCCTCTTCCGCGGGCTGGTGCGCCGCGACGACGACGGCGCCTACGGCCTGCCCGTGGCCGGCACGCCCGTCCACGTGACCCTGACCGATAGTAACGGCCGCGCCGCCTACGACGGCCTGCTGCGCCTGGACCGCTTCGGCGCCTTCGCCGGGACCATCCCGCTCAGCGCCAGCGCGACCCTGGGCAGCGACAATCTGCAGGCGCAGGTGGAGGGACAATCCTTCTACTCCAGTGTGCAGGTCGCCGACTATCGCACCCCGGACTACGCCGTCGCCGCGACTCCCGGGCGCGCGGACGGCAACTACACCGACGGCGGCCGGGTCGGCGTCACGCTGGCCGCGCACTATCTGTTCGGCGCGCCGTTGGTCAACGCGCGCGTGCACTGGTCCGTGCAGAGCAGCGACCTGTATTTCTACGCCCCGAGCTATCCCGACTACACCTTCCAGGATTATCCGTCGCTGCCCTTCCCGGTCCTGTCAGCCGGCGCGACGGCCCGGCTGCCCGGCTTCCCGGCCCCCGCCGGCGGCTCGTCGTACGGCGGCCCGCAGTACCATGGCGGACCAGGCTACGGCGACGTCGCCTACGGCGCGTCTCCCAACGGGCCAACCGGCCCCAACGGCAACACCGTGGCGCAGGGCGACGGGCGCACCGACGCGCACGGCAACCTGGCCCTCTCCATCCCCGCCAACCTGCGCCGCTTCAGGCTCAGCCAGCAGTGGAGCGTGGAGGGAACGGTCACCGACCTGAATAACGCCCAGATCAGCGGGCGCACCGCCGTGTCCGTGCACAAAAGGCTCTTCTACGTGGGGCTGCATCAGTCCTCCTCCCTGGCCGTGGCCGGGAAGACGACCCTCGTCGACCTGCTGACGGTCGCCCAGGACGGGAGCACCAAAGTACCAGGCATCTCACTGGCCCTGGCCCTGTACCGCCGCACCTACCGCACCGTCACGAGCCAGACGGCCAACGGCCCCATCGAGCAGTGGCAGCCAGTCGATACGCTGATCCGGCGTCTCACCGGCGCGACCGGCCGCGACGCGCGCGGCCGCGTCCGGGTCACGTTGCCCTCGGCCGGCGAGTTCCGTCTGGTGGCCACGGCGCGCGACGCCCAGGGCCAGGCCGTGCGCAGCGCCCTTTCCCTGTGGGCCATTGGCGCGGACGAGGCGCAAAGTCCCTGGGCCAATCCGCCCCAGGACCGCATCAGCCTGGTGGCCGACCGCACGCTCTACCGCGTGGGCGACGTGGCCCGCGTGCTGGTGGCCGCGCCGCGGCCGGGCATGACCGCGCTGGTTACCATTGAGCGCGGGCGCGTCTACAGCCACCGCGTGGCGCCGCTCACGGGGACCAGTCCCGTGCTGCGCATCCCCATCCTGCCCAGTTACGTGCCCAACATGTTCGTCTCGGTGGTCGTGGTCACGGGCACCGAGGCCGGCGCGGTGCGCCCGCTCTGGAAGATGGGCGTGGTCGAACTGCCGGTCGACGTGCGCGCGCGCCGGGTGACTCTGACCCTGCGGGCCAGCACGACCCACACCGAGCCCGGCGCGGCGGTCACGCTGCGCCTGCACGCTGCGGGACCCGACGGGCGTCCGGTGCGGGGCGAGTTCTCGCTGGGCATGGTCGATCAGGGCGTGCTCAGCCTGGCCCCCGACGCGGCGCCGGCGATCCTGGACGGCTTCTACGCCCAGCGCGGCCTGGGCGTGCAGACGGCCTACTCGCGGAACATCGCCGCCGCGCAGGAGCCGGCGAACGCGCCCGTGCAGCGGGGGCAGCACATGATGGACCGGCTGTCGGCGACGCCCCGCGCCGCGAGCAGCGCACATGGCGGGGGCGGCGGGGGCGGCGGGGGGGGCGGGGGCCGCGGGGGCCGCGCGCCGGCCATCCGCGCGCGCTTCCCCGACACGGCCTACTGGAACCCCGCCGTGACCACGGACGCGAACGGCAACGCCACGGTCAGCCTGACCCTGCCCGACTCGCTGACCACCTGGCATATCCTGGCGCGCGGCCTCACCGCCGATACGCTGGTGGGCGAGACCACGCTCGACGTGGTGGCCACGCGCGCCCTGCTGCTGCGGCCCTTCGTGCCGCGCTTCTTCACATTGGGCGACCGGACAGAAGTCGGCGCGGCCGTCGACAACACCACCGCCCGCACGCTCACTGCCCAGATCTCCCTGCAATTGTCCGGCGCGGCCGGCGGCGCGGTCAGGACCGCCACCGTGACCGTCGGCCCCAACGGCGAACAACTAGTCACGTGGCCGCTGCGGCCGACGGCGCTGGGCACGCTGCGCCTGCTGCTCTCCGCGGTCGCGCCCACCACCAACGGCGACCGCGTGCTGGCCACGGCGCCGGTCGTGCCCAACAGCACGCCCGAGACCGTGGCCACCTCCGGCGAGGTCGGCGCGGCGCGCACCGAGGTGGTGCGGGAGCCGTCGTCGGCCCAGCCGGGCGAGGGCGGCCTGACCCTCACGCTGCAGCCCTCGCTGGCCGCGGGGCTGCGCTCCGCCGTCGACTACCTGCGACACGATCCCTACGAGTACCAATCGAGCATCGACCTCGCCGCGCGCGTGATGGGCGAGGTGGCCCTCTTGCGGCTGCCGGCCACGGCCACGGGCCTGTCGCCCGCCACGCTGGCGGCCTACCGCTCCGATGTCGCGGCCTCCATCGCCGGGCTGCTGGCCCTGCAACGCTACGACGGCGGCTGGGGCTGGTGGATCGACAGCATCGAGAGTTCGCCGGCCGTCAGCGCCTACTGCCTGGACGCCCTTGGCGTGGCCCGGCGCGCCGGCTATCCCGTGCCGGCCGCCACGTTCAATCAGGCCGGCCCCTATATTGGCGGCCAGTTGCAGGGCGCGGCGCTCTACCCGCTCTCCGCCCCGACGGGGCTGGGCGAGGTCACGCCCGACCTGCAACCCTATCTGGCCTACGTGCTCGACGCCAACGGTCTGGCGGGGATCGGGGTACAGACGGGACAGGGAGGGCAGGGATCGGTGGGCCAGGCGGGACAGGGGTCGAGGAGCCAGGACACGAGCCTCACGCCCGGCAACCCGGCGGCGGCCCTCTACGCCGCGCGCGACCGCCTGCCGCTGTGGTCGCGCGCCTACCTGCTGCGCGCGCTGTGGGCCGAGGCCGGCGGCCGCCTCGACGCGCGCGGACGCACCGTGCTGGCCGCACTGGAGGCCGGCGCGCACCCCGACGCCGCGGGCGCGCACTGGGAGGGCGTCGACGGCGACGTGATCACGGACGACGACGTCCACGCCACGGCGACCGTGCTCGACGCGCTACTGGAGACCGACCCCAGCAACCCCTTGATCGCCCCGGCCACGCGCTGGTTGGTCGTCGCGCGCCACGGCGAGGTGTGGCAGACTACGGTCGACAACGCCGTGGCCCTGCGCACCCTCTCCGACGAGTTGCGCGGCTCCGGAGAGCTGCGGGGCCACTACAGCTACGGGGCCGTGCTGAACGGCCAGACCTGGGGCACGGGCCAGGTCGGCGCGGCTACATTGGGCACGCCCCGCGTCTTGCAGGCGCCACTCGCGCCCGGACGGCCAGACACCGTGACGCTGACACGCTCCAACCGCTCCGGCCGCCTCTACTACACGCTGCGCCTGGCCTACTACCCGCCGGTGGACCGCGTACCCGCCCTGGCGCGGGGCATCACGGTTAGCCGCGCCTACCTCTACGGGGGCCGTCTGGTTGGCAGGGGCGCCGTCCCGGCCGGCGCGGTGCTGCGGGTGCGGCTGACCGTGACCGCGCCGGGGGACCTCTACTACGTGCGCATCGAGGACCCCTTGCCGGCAGGGGCCGAGGCGGTCGACCCCACGCTGCTAACCACCAGCCAGTTGCAGTCCGGCGGCTACACGATCCCCAAGGGCACGACCGACCTGGCCTGGTACCTCGACCACAGCGAGTTGCGCGACGACCGCGCCGTCCTGTTCGCCGGCTACCTGCCCGCGGGGACCTACCGCTACGAGTACGACATCCACCTGACCACGCCGGGCGTCTTCCACGCCCTGCCCGCCCACGCCCAGGAGGACTACTTCCCCGAGGTCTTCGGCCGCGGCACGGGCGGGTACCTGACGGTGCGGTAGGGCGGCCCTCACGGGGTCATTTGACGAAACGGGGAATATTGCACGGCAGGGGGGGGTACCGGCCGCCACCTGTCACGCTAGGGTCTATGACGCTGGCCGCGGCGTGTCAACAAATGGCGGGGTCGACCCTATCATGACGCGCCTGCCCGACCACGTCGCGGAGGTCCACAATTCGCTGCGCGTTGGGGCGCCAGTCACCCTGACCGAGGCCCATGCGCCATTGGTTTGAGCAGGCTCAGGTCGAAGACCAGGGAGCTATAGACGCGCGGCCTCCCATGCGTTCCCAATCTGTATAGGCCGTATAAGGCTTGCGGGACCGCCCAGCTTGGTGGATGTCAAGCCCGCTTCGCGTACTTTAATCTCCGTATGGGTCGAGATTGCCTCGAATGATCATGTGTCTCGAATGGTCATGTGTCTCGGGGAGGGTGCCAGCCGACGCTCACCCAATTGGCTCGCACCGTCAGTGCATCAGGATCATTGTCCAGGTGCAGAGCAACAACCGTTGCCCGTCCAGTCGCCGTCAGGCCCATGACGCGCAGCCCATCCTCCGACCAGCAGAAGTGGTCCGCCCACGCCTGCGTACGCGGGTTGAACAGCGCCTTGGTTTCTCCGGTGACTAGATCGACTGCATAGGTTTTGTCGCTCTTGTGGCCATTACAGAACCCACAGGACAGCCATAGGTTGGTCTCGGCGTGCATCGCAGGATCGCCGGGGGCAAACGCGGAGCGCGGAACGATATGCTCGATGGTGAGTTTCGCCATCATGTATTTCTGTTGACTGAGGCAGTAGCCACAGCAGTGCTTGGCCGCCGCGCGGACGCGGTGTTCCATCTCGGGCGAGATGGGGACGCGCGCCATTGTGCCTACCCTAACGGCGGGCACAGCCCCCGCAACACCGCGACCTTCAGGGCCTCGGACTTGCGTACCATGCCGCGGCGGTAGTCCTCCATCAGGGCGGCGAGACGCTCACGTGACGTTCTGGTGAGGGTACCCTCACGCTGATCGTCAAGCAGATCGGCCAGTTCTTCTTGTTCGTCCTCGCGCATCACCATGTTGGCCAGCGCGAGCACCTCCGCGTCGCGCAACGTCTCGACGGGAGCGTCGGCCACGCTGCGATCGACAAGTTCCTGCACAACGACTTCCAGCGATCGCCCCGTTTGCTTGGCCATCTGGTGGACAAGGCGTGCCGTCGCTTCCGATAGCTCCACCGTGATCAGCATCTCCGCCTCCCGGGCGCCCGCCATCGTAGCGGACCCGCCACCCTGCCCTCTCGCAGTATATCAGAGAACATCCGTTCGAATGGATCTTGTGTCGCCGCGCTCCGCTTCCCCGAGGTCTTCGGCCGTGGCGCGGGCGGATACCTGACCGTGCGGTAGGGCGACCCTCACCCCATTCCTCTCCCATGACTGAGAGAAGGGGGCGCCAAGTCAGTGCGGGCACATGTGAGCACCTAACCGGTACACCGGTCCGGCCCCCACACATAGTCGTTGTTGTGCCCGCTGATCACCGGCGGCAGACGGCCGGGTTGGCCAAGGAGTTGGAGGGCGCCGGTCTGGTCACGATCCCGCGTCCTGCGAGCGGGCCTGTGACGTGCGGGACTTGTCCGCCACCTGCCGGCGATTCTCCGCGACCCGAAACCGCACGATCCGCCCGATCAGATCCAGGGGTAAGGGGCGGTCGAGAGGAAAGCGGACGGCGCCTTTGGTCCCCTCGTACGCGGCCAAGTCCTCCTGAAAGGCCGCGATCCCGCTGGCGGTGGGATAGAAGCCGATGTAATTCTTCATGGTCGCGAAATACACCAGCGTGCCGTTCTGAGCGAACGCCGGCATGTTGTAGCTAATGGTCTCCTGCGCCTCCGGCGCCGCGGCGCGAATGGCGGCGCGCAGCTGCTCCAGCAGCGCTCGTCGGTCCGGTGGCGCCGCCGCAATATACGCGTCAATCGAGGCCCACCGCGTCGTCCTGTTCATGGTATGTCCCCGTCGTTGTGTCGCCATGCCTGTCCCCTTCACCCGGCGCCAGCCCCCCGCCCGATTGGTAGCGATGATGTGCTGGACCATGGCCGTGAAAGCCGGCGCATTGAGCGTATCGCCCTGGTGGACGGCGATGGTCCGCCCGGTTGCGTTGCCGTGGCCGCCGGTGATCATGCCCTCAGGATCGGGGGTGAGGCCCCCGTCGTAGAGGAAGACGTTGACATGGTCCGTCGCCGCCTGTAGGGCAGCGATATTGCCCTGCAAGACGAAGTAGGGACGGTCGGTGCGCTTGATGGTCTCGGCGACGTCGGGGCCGGCAGCGTGGAGCAACGCACGCACCTCCTGGCAGATGGCCTGCTGCCAGGCGGGCAGCGCCGCGATATACGCGTCGACGCGCGGGTCGACGGTCGCTGACATAGCGGACCCTCCTTGTCGTCATTCGGGCCAGCATCACGGGCTCGTACGCCCAGGGGTCCACCTCGCGTCCGGAGCGGGCGTCGCCCTCACCTCGCTACTCTATCATACGTCATCGCGTGCCCTCGGTGATCCGTTCGATCGCATCGGCGCCCCGCGGCGACATGCACCAGTTCAAAGCACGATGATGCGCGACGTGGCATGGCGATGTCCAGAAACGGCGTGACGAGCGGAGCGAGCGCCGGGTCAGCGATGATGTCGTCGTGGGTGCGACCTGGCAGCATGGCCAGCTGCGCCGTCAGGCGGAGTGAGCCGTTCGGGCTCGCGTCCCGCTGACCACCACCAAGCAGCGCATAGAACGCCATGATGTGCTCCGTGCGCACGGCGTCCGCAGCGGCGAAGACCAAGAGCACGGGCCGTGACAGCGCGGTGATCTGCCGCGACCAGTCATAGTCCTGCCGCTGCACGTCGCCGATTTTGGTGAACAGGGCCGGCCACGACACGTCGGGGTAGATCTGAGCCAGCGGACTGTGCTCCATGCCGCCTGCCGTCTCCGGTCCCATGTGATCAAAGTCCTCCCGCACCTCCGGATCCCACCCAGTCCGGGCGTAGACGGTCGACATGACCACCAGGGTACGTACCCGGTCCGGGTGGCGGATGACCGTCCGCAGGGCGACACCCCCGGCGAGCGAGTAGCCCATCACATCGGCCCGTTCGACGCCGAGATGGGCGAGGAGCGCGACGATATCGTCCGCCATCGTCTCAATGACTGGACACAGGGGCTGGGCGAGACTATGCTGCGCCAATGGGACGGGGCGGCACAACGCACAGTGGCGTGCCTGCCATGCGCGGCGCTCCGTCCTCAGCTCACCGCTTTCTTCACGAGCGCGCCAATCCTTGCCTCGTCGTCGGCGGTCAACTCCTTCAGCGCGAAGGCGGTCGGCCACATGGCGCCGTCGTCGAGGTTCGCCTTGTCGCTGAAGCCGAGCGTCGCGTACCGCGTGTTGAACTTCTGCGCGCTTTGGAAGAAGCAGACGACCTGGCCGTCCTTGGCGTACGCGGGCATTCCGTACCAGGTTCGCGGGGCGAGGGCGGGCGCGCTGGCTATGATGAGAGCATGGAGCCGCTCGGCCAGGGCGCGATCCGGTTCCCGCATCTCGGCGATCTTCGCGCGCACGTCGCTTTCCCCGTCCGCCTTGCCCGCGCGCGGGCCGCGGCGCGCGGCCGCCTTCTGCTCTTGGGCGTGCTCCCTCATCGCGGCTCGTTCCTCGTCCGTGAATCCCTTGGACGCCGTGTCAGTGGTGCTCGTGGCCGCTTTCTGCGTGTCCTTCATGGCATGTTTCCCCTTGCGAGATCTGATGGGACAACCCTCATACTAGACTCCTACTACGGGCAAACATGGTGCGATTGAGTCAAGTTTTCGCGTCATGTCTCGTCGGTCGGAGGCACAGCCTCGCTAGTGTAACGTCCCGTACACACCACGACACGTCTGGATTGTCGGGATGATCTAGTCGGCATCGATCGCGCCGCCCATTGAGGTGGGGATCCCGGCGGTCGCGACGCCGACGCCGCTCGTGGGCTTCACATGCCAGCGATCGTGCCGATACTCCTACCATGGCGCACATCGAGATGCCCACCTCCGCTATCGTCGCCCTCCCCCCGCTCACGGAGGCGATCGAAGCGTCCCGGACTGAGCATGTCCACTGGCGGGACTGCCGCTCCCTCGTGTCCTGGAACACAGTCTTGGGCGGGCTCTGCGCGCTCGCGCTCTGGGGCCTGGTGTGGGATGGGCATTGGGACGCCGCCCTCGCGATACTCCTCTCATTCTACCTGCACGAAGCAGGACACCTGCTCGCGGCGGTGCGGTTGGGCATCCGCGTCGTCATGTCCCCGCTCTTCACCGTCGGGGGCGCGCGCGTCTTCGTCTCCCATCCTCCGTACGACCGCGGGGCCGGTCTGCTGTTCTACCTCGCCGGCCCGCTCGCCGGCGCCATCTTCGCGTCGGGCGTCGTGGTGTATGGGGCCGTGACGCGCGACACGTCCCTGCTGCAAGCGGGCGTGGTGGCCGTTCTTATCAACCTCGGCAGCCTGCTGCCATCCCAGTCGTCGACCGTCACCAGCGATGGCATGCGCATCGCCCACCTCCTGCGCGACCGTGGGGGGACCTGGCAATCGGCGTGGCCGCGCCGTCGCCTGCGGTGGGTCTCGTACGTCGTCGGCGGGATGGTCGGTCTCGGCCTGGATGGTGTCGCCCTGGCGCATCCTCCGGGTGTCGTGCGGACCGCGGTGCGTGTGGCCGTCATCGTCGCGGCGGTGACTGCGGCAACCGCGGCCGCGCGGCGCACGACCAGATGGGCGTGCGCGCCCGATCGCCCGAAGGCAGCACGGTATCTCGCCCTCGCGACGTGCACGTGGGTGCAGTCGCCGTCCTCGTTCTGGACGCCGCAAGCCGTCCCGCTCGCGCTCCTGGCCCTGGCGCGCGCCTGCGGGCTCCCGGGCCTCGCGCTGTTGCGCCAGTGCGCGCGGTCGTGGACCCGCTCCTACCCGGATCTGGCGGGCACGGCCTGCGCCTATGGCTACGATCTCCTGGGCTCCCCAGCCGAGCGGGAGCACTGGCTGCAGGGACAGGCCGCGGCGCCCCTCACCGAGCACGCGATCCTTTCCATCCTGACGAACCTCGCCGCGTTGGGGTATAGGGAGGAGGGGGCGCGGTGGGCGAGCGCCCGCATCGCCCGCGTCCCGGTCGGACCGTTGCGCGCCCCGACGGAGATTTGGCTGGCCACGGTCTGGTTGAGGTGCGGGCGGAACGAGGAGGCCGTCGCGGCCGCGCGGACGGCCGTCGCGGCCGCACCTCTCCACGCCCCAGGGTACACAGTACTGGGGCTCGCGCTCATGGCCACGGGCAAACCGGAGGCGGCCGAAGCGGCGTTCCGTCGGGCCCTCGACATCGAGGACATGCTGGGCCGGCGCCTGCACGTGTGCCGCGCCCTGGCGGCCCAAGGACGCTACGACGAGGCCGTGCGCGACGCCAAAGCGGCCCTGTCCGTGTGGGAGGCGTTTCGCAGCGCGGGAAAGGCCGAGTGGGCGGCGCTGGTCGCGGAGATGCGCCATTGGGTCGTCAGCGGACGTTGGTCCAGGAGCAAGCAAACACGCCGGGACGACCGACGTCGGATAGTCCGGCTGGCTCGCCCCACCGTGCGACGGCGCATCCGTCGGCACGGCCCGAGCTGATCGCGCGATGGCGTCTCACGGGACCGAGCGGCCCGACATGGGGGCCATCCCGGCACTTCCCAACGACGGCAGCGTCGTGTATTATCCTTATGATTGCACGTGATTGATTCATAAACACCGGCAATCGAGGAGGACCTATGGCCACCGTTACCGAGCAGACCGTCAACATCACCGTCCGCGTCCCGGAGAGCGTGCGCAACCAACTCGATGCACTGGCCAAGGCGACGGAGCGGACACGCCAGTATCACGCCCTTGATGCCCTGCGCCAGTACATCGCAGCCGAGGCGTGGATCGTCGCCAAGATTCAGGAGGGCGTCGCGGACGCCGACGCGGGCCGCTTCGCCACGCCTGAGCGCATCGCCGCCGTGCTCGACAAGTATGACGGGCACGACGATCGGCGTGCCGGGTGAGAGTCCGATGGACAGACACGGCGATCGCCATGCTTGAGGAAATCGCTGACCGCATCGCCCAGGATAACCCGACCGCGGCGGCGCGGGAGACACGTCGAATCTACGACGCCGGTGAGGATCTGGCCACGTTCCCCAACCGGGTCCGACCGGGGCGCTATTACCCCCGGACCCGCGAGCTTGTGGTACGCCCGTACCTGGTTATCTTTCGCGTCCACACACAGGAGGTCGAGATAGTGGCCGTGGTCGATGGGCGACGCGGCAACATCGCCGAGATCATCGCGGATCGGCTGGCCGACGAGTAGGGAGGGGTATGCTGGCTCCCGTCATCCGTCTAGTAGCACGAACGGCTCATCGTCTCGCCTCACTGCATCCCAGGACCCACGATAACGTCTGGGGCGTGCTATGTCTCGTGACGCCCACCACAACCTCGCCGGCACGGGCGGGTACCTGACGGTGCGGTAGCATGGTCCTCGACACAACCTGCCGCCGCTCGATGTCGTACTAACGGCTACTTGATATACTTCCCCCAGCGGAAGGGAGATGATGTGGCTGAGATGACGGCGGTGGCCGTGCGCGAGTTGGGGGAGCGTGTGGCCGCCAATATCGGGCGCGTGGTGGTGGGCAAGCCCGAGGCTATTCGCCTGATCCTGGCAGCCGTGCTCGCGGGCGGCCACGCGCTGATCGAGGACGTGCCGGGGGTAGGCAAGACCGTGCTGGCCCGCGCGCTGGCGCGTTCGATCAGCGCCTCGTTCAAGCGCATCCAGTTCACGCCCGATCTGCTGCCCGGCGACGTGACCGGCCTGGAGATTTATAACCAGAACAGCGCCCTGTTCGAGTACCGGCCCGGCCCTATTATGGCGCAGATCGTGCTGGCCGACGAGGTCAACCGCGCGACGCCCAAGACGCAGTCGGCGCTGCTGGAGAGCATGGAGGAGGGGCAGGTCACCGTCGGCGGGATCAGCCACCCCGTCCCCAGCCCCTTCACCGTCCTGGCCACGCAGAACCCCGTCGAATACGAAGGCACGTTCCCCTTGCCCGAAGCGCAACTCGACCGCTTCGCCATCCGCCTGAGCCTGGGCTACCCCGACCCCAGGGATGAGATGGAGGTGCTTGGACGTAGCGGGGGCGGGGCCGCGCATCCCGTCGAGCTGCTCGAATCGGTCTGCCAGGCCTCCGACGTGCTGACGGCGCAGACCGCCGTGCATGGCGTCTACGTCGATTCCCTGGTGCGCGAGTACATCGTTACCCTGGTCAACGAGACGCGCCACCACCCGGACGTCTATCTGGGCGCCAGCCCGCGCGGGTCGCTGGCCGTCTATGGACTGGCCCAGGCCCACGCCGCGCTGGAGGGACGCGACTTTGTCCTGCCCGACGACGTCAAAGCCGTGGCCGCCGTGGCGCTATCTCACCGCTTGATCCTGCGGCGCGGCACGGCGGGAGGGCGTGCGCCGGGCGAAGAGTTGGTGACGGCGCTGCTCAGCCGCGTCCCCGTCCCCGGCGCGATGGCTAAGAAGGCAGTAGGCGGTAGTCGGAGGTAGCCCATGGACGTTCGCTGCGGGACCTGGCCCTGGGTCGTCGTGTTGGCCGTGGCGGCTCTGGCCGGCGGCCTGGAAGCCGATCTGCCCGTGCTCATCCATAGCGCCTATCTGCTGCTGCTGCTGCTGGCGCTGGCCGTGCTCTACGCGCGGTCCTCGTTGCGCGCGGTGCGGCTGGAGCATCGCGTCGCGGGGCGCCGCACGGTCGTCGGGGAGCGTCTGCTCGAGGTCTACCAGGTACGGGCGCGCGCCCTGTGGCCGCTGTTTGGCCTGCAGGTCGGCGTGCGGTCGGGCGTGGGGCGTGAGCGTCCGTGTTGGGCGCTCGCGCTCAGCCCGCGCGGGCACGAGGAGTTGACCCACGTGGCCGTGGCCGTGGCCCGCGGGCGCTACCCCGTGGGCGCCGCGCTGCTGACCGTCGCCGATCCCTTTGGCATGGTGGTAGCGCGGCGCGTCGAGCCGCCCGGCGTCGAGGTGGTGGTGTGGCCACGCCCGCGCATCGTGCCCCATTTCAGCCTGGCCGCGGCCCGCGCCGGCGACCTCCTGCCAGCGCGCCGCTCCTGGGCCAGCATGCCGGTCACCGGCGCGGTGCGCCCTTACGCCCCCGGCGATGCGTCGACGCGCATCCATTGGCTCTCCAGCATTCGCCACGGATCGCTGATGGTGAAGGACAGCGAGCGGTCGGTCGGCCAGCGCCTCTGGGTCGCGCTCGACCTATCCAGCCCGGCGCATCGGGGCAGCGGGGAGGAGGGCACCGTTGAGCGGGGAGTCGAGGCCGCGGCCTATGTGGTCGAACTGGCCTACAAGGCCGGCCTCGACGTCGGCTTGATCGCGGTGGGGACGCCGGCGCTGCTGGCCGAACCGCGCCGCGGACGCGACCAACGCGAGTATCTGCTCGACCTGCTGGCTGTCGTCGCGCCCGATGTCACGGCCGGCCAGAGCCTCGCGGAGGCCCTGGTGGAGCGGCGCATCGCGCGCCCCTCCGACGCCGTGGTGATGCTCGTCCCCGCCATGCCGCCCGACTTGCTCGAACTGTCGCTGCGGTTGCATCGCCTGGGCTGCGGCGTCGGCGTCGTGTTGCTGACGCCCGGGTCCGGCGCCGCGCCCGCTAGAGCCGCGACACGGGCCGGCGCCGGCGCGGATGCCTGGCAGCAGGACCTTGCGGGCGTCCGTATCCCCGTCTACAGCCTCGAACGGGAGGAACGGGATAGGCGAGAGGAGCGGGATAGGCGAGAGGAGCGGGGACGGGAAGGAGAGGATTCGTGAAGCGGTTGGCCGTCCTGGCCGCCCTGCTGACCTGGGGGGCAGTGGCCTGCGCGATCCTGGCCGGGACGGCGCCCGACGGCGCCATCGCTAACGGCGTCACGTCGAGCAGCGTCGTCTCCGTGCAGGTGCTGCTGGGGGTGACGGCCCTGGCTGTCATGGTGACGCTGGCGCTGATCCTGCTGTCGGTCCCGTCCGTCGTGGGCTACGTGGTGGTCCACGTGGTCGGCGTCGCCGCGGCCCTGGAGGCGATGCAAGGCGGACGCCCCCCCTGGGCGTGGCAGGATCTCCCCGGCTTGACCACCCTCCTGACGCGCGGAAGTGTGGTGGTCACGACCGACATGCTGGTGCTGCTCTCTGTGGGGCTTGGCTGGGAACTGGCCTACGCCTGCACCTGGCTGGCCGTCCGCGAGCGTCGCGTGTGGCTGGCTCTGGGGCTGCTGGTGGGCACGCTCGCGCTGACGGGACATGCGCGGGGACACGACTCCGCGTTCGCGGCGCTGACCGCGCTGGGGCTGGTCCTGGCGCTGGTGACAGCGGTCAGGGAGCAGCGGCTGCGCATGCCGCGCCTGGTCGCGTCGCGGTTGAGCCTGCGGGCGCCCGCCCTGGCGCTCCTGGTGGTCGTCTCCTCCGGCCTGGTCGCCGCGGCCTGGGCCGCGCCCACGCCACCCTCCGCGGACATAGGGCGCCTCCGCGCGGGTAATTGGTCCGCGGTGTTGCGCTCCGTGCTGACCCGCGTTGGCCTGACCACCACCGTGGCGGGAGATCCCGTGGCCGAACTGACCACCCCCGGCAGCGATGTGGAGGTGGGCGGCGAGTTCCGCCCCGACCCCACCCCGCTCTTCGAGGCGCGCGTGGCCGACCCGACGCGCTCGCCCTACTGGCGTGGCGGCGTGTACGACCGCTACGACGGTGGATCCTGGCATGTCCTTCCGTTGCGGCGCAGGCATGTTGGCCCCAACGCGAGGCTTCCCGTCCCCGATGGCGCCGGGGCGGTCGCGCCGATGAGGGAGACGGTCACCATGCTGCGCCCGCTGCCCGTCATCGTGACGGCCGGCTTCCCCCTGCATGTCGACGTCGCCACGACGGCGGGACTGGCGCGCGGCAGGCCGGCCGCGGGCGTCCTCTCGCTCGGGCCGTCCACGTCCGGGTCGTCCTCCCGGTCCGTGGGCGTCGCGCGCCTGACCTACCGCGCCGTGTCGTTGCCCGCGTCCACCCGACCACTCGTGCCCGCGCCCGTGCTCGATCCGTCGCTGCGGGCGCTCGACCTGACCCTGCCCGCCCTGCCTGAGCGCGTCCACGCGCTGGCCCTCCTGCTGACCGCCGGCGCCGGCGGCCCCTACGAGCAGGCCTGGGCTATCCAGCGATATCTGCGCGACGGGTCGGGCTCTAATCCCTATCAATACGACCTCTCGCCGCCGCGGGCGCCCACCGACCAGGACCCCACCGACTTCTTCCTGTTCTCGTCCCGCCACGGCTTCTGCACCCATTTCGCCACGGCCATGGCCGTCCTGGCTCGCGAGGTGGGCATACCGGCGCGCCTGGTGACCGGCTACGCGGCAGGGCACCTGGACCATGGCCGCCTGGTGGTCCGCGCCGCCGACGCGCACGCCTGGCCCGAGCTATGGATCGCGGGGCGCGGCTGGATCACGTTCGAGCCGACGCCGAGCTTTCCCACGCCATGGCAGATCAGCGGCGTGCCGGCCGGCCCATCTCCCGTGGTCCGGCCAGGGGCGCCGCCCACCGCCACACCATCTCCCACCGTGCCTCCAACGGCGACCTCGACGCGGGCGGCGCCCAGCCCCGCCGGCATGACCCCGTCCCCGTCCCCGTCGACCCGGCAAGCAAGCGCCACACCGCCGGCGGCGGCCACCACGGCAGGGGCAGGACCGGGGCAGGACCCCGGCAATGGAGGCGGACCTGGATTGGGAGGGACGGTGTCTGCCGGAGCGAGCACAGCCGCGGTCGCGGCGGCGCTTGTCGCGGGCGCGGTCCTTGTCGTCGCGCTGCTGGCCTTATTCCTGCGGCTGCGCGCGCCCGACGCGACGGCCCTGTATGGACGGATGGCGCGCCTGGCGCGATGGTTGGGCGGCGGCCCGCGCCGCGGGCAGACGCCGCTGGAGTGGGCGACGGATTTGGCCTCCCGCGCGCCGGACGACCGCGCGGACATCCTTGCGCTGACCCTACTCTACCTGCGCCATCGCTATAGCCCCCGGCAAGCCGACCCGGGCGATCTGGCCCTGGCCCGCCTGACCTGGCGCGCCCTGCGCGGCCGCTGGCTGCGCCGCCTGCTGACGCGCCGGCGGTTGGCGACATGAACTATTAGCCATTAGCCATTACCTATCGTCCGTTAGCTAATGGACATTGGCTTGCCAGCGTATATGCGCGGTCCTGCTAACCTGCACTAGTCACGAGACGACGCCCTTGGGGAGCGGCCGCCGGCCGGGTTGGCTGGCGGCGCGGCGAGTGCTGGCGCTCCGAGGACGGACGGTCGCCGTCCACGCATCCGTCATCAATCGTCCCGGCCAAGGGTTCGCCGGGCGGCGTCAAGCGCCGCCGCCCGGCGCTCGCGCGGCAGAGCAAACGGGAGGGGGCGCGATCATTGGTGATCGCGCCCTCCGTCGCGGGTGCTGCTGGACGATGAACAGTTTGGTTACTCGCCCATCTTGATCTTGTTGCGCGTGCGGCGACGCGCGGCCTTGGCCTCTTTGCGCCGCGCCTTTTGGCTCTTGGACTCGAAGAACGAGCGCGCCCGCACCTCTTTCAAGATGCCGGCGTTATCGACGCTCTTCTTGAACTTGCGCAGCATCTGCTCGAAGCTCTCGGGGCGCGGTGGACCGCCGCGGTCGCCGCGGTCGAAGCGATCGCCGCGGTCGCCACGCTCGAAGCGGTCCGACCCGAACGACCGCCCCTGCGCCCGGCCGTCTTGCTGAGCCTGTTGCTCGTCGCCGATTGCCTGTGCCGGAAGTGTTGCCTGCTCCATTGGACTCCTTTCAACTGGCCGGCGTGTGGCCGACATCTTCTACCTGGGACTCACGCCCGACTCGCGCTCGTCGTACCCGTGCTCCATATCATAACATGGCGCGCGGTCAAGCGGCGCGGCAGACGATCAATGTAACGAGCGGGTGTGGCGCGTACCCCGCTCTCTTGCTGTTCTGCCCCGTGTCTCCGCACGACTGGTTCGTCGGCCTGTGGGCGAGAGATGCCCCGACACTATAGGTTGCACCCTAGTCTACAGCAGCCCGCGATGACCCACAACCCCCACCCCTTCACCCCCGACCCCTCCCCCGCACACCGGGTGCGGGGCGAGGGAGGCCCTAACATGACGACGCAGTATACTACCGATAGAAGGCATCGACGCGTGTAGGTATGGGACGGTGGAGACAGGCGTGTTCAAGAGATTGCGCGAAGAGTGGATGTATTGGCGTTTCCGTAATATTACGCGCAATCACCAGCGGTTGCGGATCTGGCTGCGCCAGCGCCGCCCGTCGCGGGCACGGGTGCAGACGATGCCGCACCCTCGCGCGCGCGGCGCCGCCCAATATACGCCCTACCGCCAAACGGGCAACCGCGGGCTGCTGTTCGTGGCCCTCGTCGCGGCGGTGCTGACCATTGCCAACGTCGCGCTGCCGCGCTTGGGCGTCACAAACACGCTCTTGTACGACCTGCTGCTGCTGGGCGCCGTCACCTACGCCTACCTGCGACTGGTGCGCGTGTAGGATGATCGAGCGTCCGGTCCGCCGCCTCACGTTCTATACCAAGCATGGCTGCCACCTCTGCGAACAGGCCGCGGACCTCCTGGACGACCTGCGCCGCGAGGCCGATCTGCGGGTCACCCCCATCGACATCACGACCGATCTCGCGCTCTACGAGCGCTATAAATACGACATCCCCGTGGTCGACGTCGCGGACGGCGGGACCGTCTCCGGCCGTATCGATCTGGCCGGCCTGCGCCGCGCGCTCGACCTCTAAATCTCACGGCTCCGTTAGTCGATTGGCCCCATGTTCTCGGGGAGAGGCAGGACACGTACCGCCATGGTAGACGACAGCAGGGCCGGGTTCGACGCCCCCATGAACGACTTCATCGCCGTGGTGGCCCGCCGGGCGGGCGCCGAGCTGCGGCGCTACTTCCGCTCCGCGACCCTGCGGCACGACGACAAGGGGGCCTGGGACCTCGTGACCGAGGCCGACCACGCCGCCGAATCCCTGATCATCGGGGCCATCCGCGAGCGATTCCCCGACCACGACGTGCTGGGCGAGGAGTCGGGCCGCTCGGGCGCCGCGGCGCGCTGGCTGTGGCTGATCGATCCGCTCGACGGCACGCTCAACTACTCGCGCGGCCTGACCACCTGGGGGGTCAGCATCGCCCTGGCCGAGGACGGTGAGGTTCGCTACGGCGCGTTCTACGACCCGCTGCAGGACGAGTTGTTCTACGCCGAGCGCGGCAAGGGCGCGCGGCTCGACGGACGGCCCCTGCGCACCAGCGGCGCGACCAGACTGGCCGACGCCCTGGTCTATACGTCCTTGCCGCACGGTCCAGGGCAGGAGGCCCGGTTGCGCAACGTCGAGCGGCTCAGCCCGGTGGTGATGCGCCTGCGCATGAGCGGGTCGGTCGGCGCCGCGTTGGCCGGCATCGCGGCGGGACGCATGGACGCGGCTATCGAGGCCGGCGGCGGCGCATGGGACTATGCCGCCGGCGGCCTGCTGGTGCGCGAGGCCGGCGGCCACACCAGCACCGTCGACGGCCAGCCCTCGCTGGCCGAAACGACGACCATGCTCGCCGCCGCCACCCCAACCCTGCACGACGCGCTGTGGGGCGTGATCGGCCGCTATAGCGTTTCAGAAAAAGAATCGGACGAGGCGGCAGGGGCAAGGGCGGCTATCTGATCGAGATAGGCGCCTATGAGGCGCTTGACGTGGTCGGGATGAGCCTGGAAGGAAGCCAAGCCCTCCTCGCCAGACGCGCAGACCAATGCCCGCTCCGGGACGGAGCGAGTGTGGGGAGCGCGTCTTCCGATTCTTCCAGAGGTGCTCGATCGCATGACTTCTGCACCCCCTACGTGAAGCTTCACAGTCCAGATAGCCGTGTCTTCGTCGGCCTATCCCCTGGCTTTCCCAGGGCCCGAAGCAGGTCACCCAGGCGAGAATAAACTATCACGCTCACGAACGCCTCCCGTTTCTCTGCCCATTGGACTTCTTTAGAGCCTGTCTGCAATCGCATTTTAGCCCCGTGAGATAGGCGAACATAGAGGCAAGCAGTAGGCAGTGATCGCCGTTAAGCTATCTGCCGAACCACATAACCCGCCAATCGAGAGGCTTGCAGCGGGCTTTTTGTCGATTGCAGACAGGCTCTTCGTTGTTGAGATTACGAGGCAGCAGAGACAGCTCCTGTCTCTGCTGCGGCATCCGCGTAGGGCATCGGGTTGCCGCACTCGCGATGCATGAGGATGGCTTGATTGTACACATCCTCATAATCGTCTTCATCTGGCGCTACAATACGCTCACCATCGACGTACATGCCATCGGCTTGGCGCTCACCCCACATAATCCAAAGAGGTCGGCGTGGATATTGAATCACCTCATCCTTGTTTGGCACGATCGCGGCGCTCCTTTATTTCGTCGTGAATGGTCTCCATATAATTGTACGCTGTGGGGGCGATCTTCTTCAAGAAATCCGGGCTCTTGTGGTAAAGGGCGAACGCATCCGCGAAAAATTCGCTGGAATCCCTTAGCATATTTTTAGGCAAGGCTTTATTCGATCGCTCTCTTTTCCAGAGCGCGACACCATACGGTTGTCCCGACAAATCATGAGTATGGCCCTCACCAGTTGCCGTACCCACCTGCCCTATCTCACCCTGCGCGGCGCGCAAATGCCCAAGTGCATGATCAACAGCGTGTCCCGTTTCATGAAGCGCCGTGTATTCGTGAGATCCACGATTAACTGCTGTATTGTGGATATGTATCTCACGCAATTCGGGAGCATAGATGCCGTGTGTCGTCTTCATGCTCCGTGCAATAGCTGGTGCAACGTTCTTTGATGCGCTGAGGCCACTCACGAATATCCGTACTCCGTGTGCCTGCATCAGGTCCCGAACAGGTTCAGGAAGATCGGAGAGACGCTTGTTTACGTCGTCGAGGACTGTTTGCTTGACCATTCCATTGGCGACCGCGATGAGCGCCACCCGCGGATCAAGCGCGAGATTCTGCACCAGATCCTGGCCCTGCTCCACAGCCGGCCGCACTGCCCGCATTTGCGCATGTCGGATGCGCGTCGGATCAGACTCAGGCAGGGATAGCCGTGTGATGCGGTTAGGACGAGCCGCGCCAGGTTCGACCTCGTTATCGCTTTGGTCGCGAGTGTCCGCGCCGTCGCCATTCATAGCTCGTGTGAGGGCGCGTGTGCGAATGCACCCTGCGTCTCTTCGTTGTAACGCAGGTACATCTCAAAGGCGCGTGGCGGGTCCTCCATGGTCAGCAGGGGACGGTCGATGGCGAAGGGGGCGATGTTGTAGGCCGTGGCGCCGTCGATAGCCAACTCGCTCAGCACGCGGCCCAGGATGGACGCGAACTTGAAGGCGTGGCCGGCGCCCTGCGCCAGCAGGACCTGCGGATAGGCGGGCAGCGTGTCCACGATGAAGTCGCGGTCGGGCGGCATAGTATACATGCAGGTCTTGGTGTAGAGGGCCGGCCCCATCGCCATGGGCATGTGGTGGCGCATGAAGCCGTCGACGCGCGCCAGCGTGTCCCGGTCGGGGTCGAAGGTGCGCGTCTCCGGCGTCACCTCACGCCCGCCGAGGTCCTGGGCCACCTTGACGCCCGCCTCCTCGCCATGCACGGGCAGGCCGTAGTAGCAGGGGTTGTCCTGCCAAATCCACACCGGGAAGCGGTCGGGGTGGAACTCGCGCAGGCGCGGCGAGGCATAGTAGGTGACCTGCTCCTGCGTGCGGGTGAGCGGGATATGCACGCCGAGGGGCCGCAGCACGTCATTGGTCCAGGCGTCATTGGTCCAGGCGTCGGCCGCCACCACCAGCCGACGACAGCGATAGGTCGCGTCGGGCGTCGTCACTTCCATGCCGTCGGCCAGCGGGGCGACGGCGGTGACGGGCGTGTTGTCGAGCAGGGTGGCGCCGTGGCGGCGCGCCAGGAGCCGGTGCGCCGCGTTGCAGCGGCCAGCCGGGGCGATGCCGCTCTGGGCCTGATAGAGGCCGGTCGTGCCCTCGCCGAGGCGGAACTGCGGATAGCGGCCCATGATCTCCGCCGCGTCGAGCGGCTCGCAGGGGATGCCGTGGGCGGCCATGCTCGCGATGTGGTCCTCGCGGGAGACTGGTGAGCTATCGCCTTTGGGCCACAGATCGAGGCCGCCGCACACGACGATCAGCCTCTCGCTGGCGTCCTCCTCGACCTCGTGCCAGGCCTTGTAGCTATGGATCGCCAACTCGACGTAGGCGGGCGTCTCGTAGGAGAGGCGGATGATGCGCGAGTGGTCCTCGGAGGCGCCCTTGTCATGGCCCAACTCGTACTGCTCCAGGCCCAGCACCTCGGCGCCCGCGCGCCGCGCCAGCCAGTAGGCGGCTCCGCTGCCGATGCCGCCCAGCCCAATCACGATATACTCGTACTCACGCTTGCCGGGTCGGGCTGCGTTCGCATCTGAGATCATGCCCTACTCCTACATATGGCAACGCGGCATTGACCTGCGACTAAAGTCGTATGGCAAACAACGGACGCTAAAGTGTCTCCACACGCGCCGCCTCACGACTTTAGTCGTCGTTCCGTGGCATGCGACTTTAGTCCATAGGAGTGGGCAGGATATGTCGTTATGGTGCGAGAGACGCGACAATGGCACTGCAACTGACGAAAATGACAGGGCGAAAGGGCATAAATGGACCGCATCGGCGTCGAAAACGACCGCATTGGCCACATTTTTCGCCCTTTGGCCACGCCTTCCGCGACATTGTGCCACAACCTGCCCACTCCTATGGACTTTAGTCGCAGGCCGATTCTGGGATCGCCGCGCTCAGAATCCGTTGGCGCGGGCCACGCCGCCCAGCCAGCGCGCGCTCGGCTTGACGGTGCGCTGCTGGGTGCGGCGGTCGACCGCGATGAGGCCGAAGGTCGGGCGATAGCCCAGGGCCCACTCGAAGTTGTCCAGCGCCGACCAGTAGGTGTAGCCGCGCACGTCGAGCCCGTCGCGCAGGCAGGCGGCCACGCCGCGCAACGCGCGCTCGACGTAGGCAATGCGCCGCGTGTCGTCGTCCGTGGACAGGCCGTTCTCCGTCACGATGACCGGTACCCCGGCCACGGCGACCGCCTCGCGAATCGCCGCCTCGAGCGCCTCCGGCCAGAACTCGTAGCCCATCTGCGTCTGCTCGACGCCCTCCTCGGGCGGCAGGGGACCATCAGGACCGACGCGCAGGCGGCTGTAGATCTGGACGCCCACGAAGTCGTCGCCCCGCGCCGCCTCCAGGTAGACGGTGTTGATGTCGCGGCGCAGCCGCGCGGCCGTCTCCTCTCCGCCGGGTCCGGCCTGGATGTCCTGCAGCGCCGCGGTCAGCCCGACCTGGCAGTCGCCCCGCGCCGCCTTGATCGCCTCCACTCCGCGCCGGTGCGCGGCCAGGATGGTGTCGCGGCCCCGCTCGGAGAGGGCATAGAGGAACGGGGTGAAGCGCGCGGGATCGCTGCCCACGGCCCGCGCCGCGGCCGCGTACCACGGCGCCTCGCGGAACCCGTGCAACTCCGCGACGCCGATGGCCGCCAGGACGGGGCCGAGGTTCACCTCATTGAGCGTGCAGGCGAGAGGGATCAGGTCGCCCAGGTGGGTCATCGCCCGCTCGCAATAGCGCGCAAACCGCGCGGGCGTCTCCGTCGCCTCCCAGCCGCCGGAGGCGGCCAGCCAGCGCGGCGAACTGAAGTGGTGGAAAGTGACCATCGGGGTGAGCCCGTGCTCTTGGCAGCAGGCCAGCACGCGCCGATAATGGTCGAGCTGCGCCAGGGAGAACTCTCCCTCCTCCGGCTCGATGCGCGACCACTCTAGCGAGAAGCGGTACAGCGTGAAGCCGAGGTCCGCGAGCAGGGCGATGTCGTCCGCATAGCGGTGGTAGTGGTCGCAGGCGTCGCCCGAGGACGCGACGTAGGGGCTGCCAGGCGCGTGCTCCAGCGCCCATGAGTCGTTGTAGACGTTGCCGCCCTCCACCTGATGCGCGGCGGTCGCCGTGCCCCAGAGGAAGGTCGGGGGGAAGGTAAACTCCATGGGATGTCCTCCTCGTCGGCCTACGACACGCCCGCCCGCGACGCTCTTGTCCTCTCGTTGTAGCGCAGGTACTGCTCGAACACGCGCGGCGGGTTGTCCATAGTCAGGATGGGCCGGTCGGCGGCGAAAGGTGCGATGTTGTAGTCTGTCCTGCCGTCGACCGCCAGCTCACTGAGGATGCGCCCGATGATCGAGGCGAACTTGAAGCCGTGGGCCGCGCCGAGGGCCAGGGACACCTGCGGGTAGCCCGGCAGCGTGTCGATCACGAAGTCGCGGTCGGGGGTCATGGTGTAGATGCAGGTCTTGACCGACACCACGGGGCCGCGCGCGGTGGGCATGTACCGCCGCATGAAGCCGTCGACGCGCGCCAGCGCGTCCTCGTCAGGGTCGAAGGTGCGTGTCTCCGGCGTCACCTCGCGCCCGCCGACATCCTGCGCCACCTTGACGCCCCCTTCCTCGCCGTAGACAGGGATGCCGTAGAAGTTGGGGTTGTCGCGCCAGATCCACATTGGGAAGCGGTCGGGCTCGTAGTCGCGCAGGTGTGGCGAGGCGTAGTAGGCGACCTGCTCCCGCGTGCAGGTCAGCGGGATATGCGCGCCAAGGGGCCGCAGCACCTCATTGGTCCAGGCGTCGGCCGTCACGATCAGGCGGCGGCAGCGGTAGGTCGCGTCGGGCGTCGTGACCTCCATGCCGTCGGCCAGTGGGGCGATGGACGTGACGGGCGCGTTGTCCAACAGGGTGGCGCCGTGCTGACGCGCCAGGCGCTGGTGCGCCGCGTTGCACTGGTGGGCTGGCGCGAAGCCGCCATCCGGCTGATAGAGAGTGACCGTGCCGTCGTCGAGGTGGAACTGCGGGTAGCGGCGCATGGTCTCGGCCGCGTCCAACTGCTCGAACGGCACGTCGTGCGCGACCATGCTCTCGACCATGTCCGTGGCCGGAACCACCGCGCCGGGCGGGAACAGGTCCAGGCCGCCGGTGAGATGCATCAACGTCTCGCCGGAGTCCTCTTCCACGGCACGCCAGGCCTCGTAGCTGTGCTTGGCCAACTCGACATAGGCGGACTTCTCATAGGCGAGGCGGATGATGCGCGAGTGGTCCTCGGAGGCACCTTTGTCGTGGTTGAGCTCGTACTGCTCCAGGCCCAGCACGCTCACGCCCGCGCGCCGCGCCAGCCAGTACGCGGCTCCGCTGCCGATGCCGCCCAGCCCGATCACGATGTAGTCGTAGTCGCGAGTCTCCTGGGTCATGGCGCTCCTTGCTTCAAGCATACGCGTGAACGGGCTTTTGATTAAGGCGGCCTGCGACTGAAGTCGCATGGCAAACAGACGGCGACTGAAGTCGCTCAGGGCGTCGCGCCTAAAGACACTTTAGTGTCCGTGGTTTGCCATGCGACTTTCGTCGCAGAACCCGGGTGGGCGCGATAGCGATGTTACAGGTGCGCGGCGAACTCCTTGTTCTCCTGCTTCAGGCTGGGGTCGCTGCCCAGGAAGGCGTGCTTGGACATGTCGGCCGTGTACCGGCTGGCGGGCGGGGTGCGGCCCAGCGCCTCGGCCATGGCGCGGATGTGGTGCGGCGCGTCGCCGCAGCAGACGCCGAGATAGGTCACACCCAGATCGTAGGCGGCGCGCGCGAAGTCCGCGATCTCGTAGCGGTTGCAGGTAAAGGGATCAAGCGCCACCGGGAAGGGCCGTCCGTTGGGGATGCTTGTGTATGCAGGGTCACGCAGCGACTGGAACGTGGGCTCGTCCGCCGTGGTGCGATAAGGCACGGGCAGGGCGGCGACGTAGCAACTCACAGCGGCCCTGATGTCCGCCAGCAGAGGCAGCATGGTGTCCGGCCCGCGCTGGCAATTCAGTCCCACCACATCGGCGCCAACCGCCTCCAGCCGCCGGCAGGTGTCCGCAGGTGTCCAGCCCTCGCGCAAGGTCCCATCCTGATGCACCGAGAGGGTGACGACGGCTGGCAGGCCGGCCTGCTTGATCACGTCGAGGGCGATCAAGGCCTCCTCGCCGTAGGAGATCGTTTCGGCGATGATGAAGTCGACGCCCGCGTCGACGGCCCAGCCCACCTGCTCCACGAACATGGCGCGCGTCGCCGCCGCCGACTCCTCGTCGTCGCTCACGTACACGTTGGTGTTGGAGATGTTTCCCGCCAGCAGGGTCCCCGTCTCGGCCGCGACCTCCCTGGCGATGGCGAGGGCCTGGCGGTTCATCTCCTCCAGCAGGTGCTCTTTGCCGACGATGCGCAGCTTCTCGCGGTGCGCGTAATAGGTGAACGCCTCGACCACGTCGGAGCCCGCGTGCACGAACTCGCGGTGCAGGCCGGCCACTACCTCGGGGTGGTCGAGCACGACCTCCGGGACAAAGGCGCCGGCCTGGAGGTAGCCGCGCCGCTCGCACTCGAAGAGGTATCCTTCCGCGCAGATGACCGGGCCTTGGGCGAGCCGCTCGAGCAGGCCGAGCGTGGGGCGGGCGGGATCGGGCATGTCTTAATACTCCCCTGGACTATAATCTTGTTCCGGGCGTGACGTGCCTACAGTGTACATGCCGCCTTCCGCGGCGCGCAACCCGCATCGGGCCGAGGTCTCGGCCCGATCTCATCGGGCCGCAGCGCCGCGCCCATGCTATACTACCCGCGAGCAACTGGCCGGGCCGGGGCTTCCCGCGCGCCCCGGCCACGGCGGACCCGGCGTGGGGAGATGGAGGCGGCGCTGCGCCGCTCCCACGCGGACCTTGCCGCGCTCAACCGCCCCTGGCCCATGGCCGGGCGGTGCTCCAGGCGCTCTTCGACGGGCTGGACGACGGCCTGCTCCTACTCGACAGTACGGGAGGGGTGCAGGTGACCAACCGTGCCCTGGCCGCCCTGCTGGGCGACGCGCAATTGTTTAACGAGTCCTTACCTCCCCTCCGCCCCTCCGGCCGCGCTGTTGACACGACCGCTCACTTCCCCTACGGTGATCGTAGGACGATGATGGGATGGCGCGCGCGGGGCAGCGCGCCGCATGCGCACGAAGGGAGACGCGGGTGATCGACGCACGGGGCCTGGGCCGGCGCTTCGGTGCCGTCACGGCCGTCGACGGGGTCGGCCTGCGCGTGCCCGATGGGACAATCCTGGCGTTGTTGGGGCCCAACGGGGCGGGCAAGACGACGACCGTGCGCATGCTGGCTGGCTTGCTGGCCCCGACGGCCGGTGAGGCCACCGTCGCGGGCTATGACGTGCGGCGCGACCCGACGGCCGTCCGCGCCCGCGTCGGGTTGGTGACCGACGTGCCCGGCCTGCACGAGCAGATGCGCGCGCCGGCCTACCTCGATTTCTTCGGCAGCGTCTACGGCCTGCCGCGCGCCGCGCGCACGCGGCGCATCGACGAGTTGCTCGCCTTCTTCGATCTGGACGCGCATCGCACGGAGCGCATGATCGCTTTCTCCAAAGGCATGAAACAAAAGGTGGCCCTCGCCCGCGCGCTGCTGCACGAGCCCGCCGCGCTGTTCCTGGATGAGCCCACCTCCGGCCTGGACCCGCTCGCCGCGCGGTCCGTGCGCGACCTGATCGTGACGCTGAAGCAGACGAGTCGCAGCATCATCCTCTGCACCCACGACCTCGACGAGGCCGAGCGCCTGGCCGATCAGGTCGCCATCATGCGCCAGGGCCGCATCGTGGCCTGCGACGCGCCGGCCGCGCTGCGCGCCCGGGCGTCGCCCGAGACGACGGTGCGGGTAACCCTCGCGGCGCCCTGCCCAGCGGCACTCGCCGCGCTGCAAACGACCGACGGCGTCCTGGCCCCAACCGTCCTGTCCGCGGACCCCTCGGCGCCGCGGACAGCGGCTTTGCAGTACCGCACGCTCCAGCCGGAGAGGGTCAACCCGTGCGCGCTGGAACGTCTCATCGCCGCGGGCGCGCGCGTCGTCACGGTGACCTGCACGACGCGGACGCTCGAGGATGTCTACGCCGACGCCGTCGCGCCGTCACGCCCGGACCCTGCCGACGCCGCCATCGACGCCAGACTGATAGCCACCGTCGCGGCCAATGGAGTGGGGGTCCCGCGATGACGATCAGCGCCGGTCCAACCTACCCGCCGCCCGACGAACTCGCGCGGCCGGGCGATCCTCGTGTCACCTGGCTCATCGCGCGGCGCGGGGCGCTGGAATCGTTGCGCGACCGCATGACGGTGGGCTACAGCGCCGTCTTCGCGCTGGCGCTGCCGTTCCTCGTGGTGTTGGTGGCGATCCGCCCCCAGGCCAGCCATGGCGACGCCGGGACGGCGCTGGGCGCGCTGATGGCGACCTACCTGCTGGTCGTCGGGATGATGCCGTCGACCAGCGCGGTCAGTGTGGCGTCGGGCATGTTCGCGGGCGAGAAGGAGCAGGGCAACCTTGCTCCCCTGCTGGCGACGCCGGCGTCGAACCGCGCCATCTTCGCGGGCAAGGTGCTCGGGGCGGTGCTGCCGCCGCTGCTGTACGCGCTGATCGCGGAGACGAGCTATCTGGTGGATATCGCGCTGCTGCTAGGTCCCGGCACGCTGCGCCTGTTGCCGGCCGCCTTGTCGCTGGCCATGGTGGTGCTGGTCCCCACCTACGCGATACTGGGCGCCGCGGTGGCGAGCCTCATCTCGTCGCGCGTGCGCACCTATCAGGGGGCGCAGACGGTGTCGAGCCTGGTGTTGTTGCCGGTGATGGCCGTGCTCTTCGGACTCGCCTTTGCGCTTCAGAAACAGGGGCCGGGGCTTCTCGTGCTAACGGTTGTGGCCATGATCGCGCTGGACACGGCGCTGATCCTGCTTGGCGCCGCGCGGTGGCGGCGCGAGGAGGTTATGGCGCACCACCCGCCGCGGGCGTCGCGGCGGGTAGTGCGGCGTCGCGACCGCTGACGCAAGTTATCAAGGATGGCATGATGCTGATGCTATACACGGCGGCGTGCAAGGCGTTGGGAATACGCTACCCGGTGGCGCAGGCGGGCATGGCGCGCTGGAACACCAACGCGGAACTGGTCGCGGCGGTCGCGGAGGCGGGCGGTCTGGGTATCCTGGGCCTTCTCGGGCGGCCCGCCGGCGAGGCGCGCGCCCAGATCGAGCGCATCCGCGCGTTGACCGACCGACCGTTCGGCGTGAACCTGGTGCTGCACCTCCGCGACGAGGAGACCTTCGCGGCCTGCCTGGACGCGCGTGCGCCGGTCTTCTCCTTCTTCAGGGGCAGTCCCATTGAGGTCGTGGAGGCCACGGCGCGGGCGCACGATGCGGGCGCCGTGGTGATGCACCAGGTCACCACGCCGGACGAGGCGGTGCAGGCCTGCGAGGCGGGGGTGGACGTCCTGGTGGCGCAGGGGACCGAGGCGGGAGGGCACATGGGTCCGCTGCCATTGTCATCGCTGTTGCCGGCCGTGGCCGCCATCGCCCGCGAGGCCGGACGGCCCGTGCTCGCCGCGGGCGGCATTGTCGACGGGCGGGGACTGGCCGCGGCGTTGTGCCTGGGCGCCGACGGCGTCCTGATGGGCACACGCTTCCTGGCCACGCGCGAGGCGCCGATCTCGGCGGCGTGGAAGCGGGCCATCCTCGATGCGGCCCCGGGCTCGACGGTGGCCAGCCCCGCCTTCGACCTCATCTGGGGTCAGGTCTGGCCGGGGGTGCAGGCGCGCGCCCTGCGCAACGGCCTGGCCGAGCGATGGACGAACGCCGGCCTGGACGCGCTACTCGCCGCGCGCCACGGAATCCTCGACGACATCGCACGGGCGGAACAGGCCGATGACCCCGCGGGGATGATCCTGCTCGCCGGCACAGGCGCCGGGCTGATCCGCGACCTCCAGCCGGCCGGAGAGATCGTGCGCGATGTCGTGACCACGGCCGCGGAGACGCTGCGCGAGACGGGGCGCCTGGTAGAACAGTTAGGGGATTGACGAGCGAGAGGCTCAGGAGTGTCCGGCCGTGCCGTTGGCCTCGGCGCGCTCGTGGGCGATGCGGCGCGTGGTCTCGGCATCCTGCGTCGCGGTCGCCTCTTGCGGACCATCCTGGCCGACAACCGCCTCGACCCCCTCGGCCCCGATATCGTACGCATGGGGCCCTGCGGTAGCGCGTGTCGCGCTCCGGTCGCGATCCTGATCCGATGACTGGCTCATCCTCTTCTCCTCATCGACGTGGTCTGTATAGGATTCGTTGTGGTCCGTCGCCCCTATTTGTCGGGGGTACCCGGTTTCCGTAAGCAGGCGGACGCACAGGCCGTGCCACGGACGAGGAGACAGGGAGCGGCGCATCGGGCCGGCTGGACATCGGCGGTCCCGGAGGGACGGCCCTGTCATGGTACGGAGAGGAGCCGCACGAGCGCGAGCAGGTAGCGATCCTTGACCTGGCCAAAGGGGACAAGGATCGGGTGCTTGACCTCGTCTTGGCCGCGAAGGAGGACTATCGCGACGTGCTCTACCGGGCCTACGACTACCCCAAAGAGACATCGACGACGTGATAGACCTGCTGTATCGTGGCGATGCGGTATCCTTGACCATGTGGAGCTACGCATAGGGCAGGGGTACGACGTGCATCCGCTGGAGACGGGGCGGCGGCTGGTGCTCGGTGGCGTTGACATCACGCACGAGCGTGGTCTCGCCGGCCACTCCGATGCCGATGTGCTGCTGCACGCCATCGCCGACGCCGTGCTCGGCGCGGTGGGACAGGGCGACATCGGGCTGCACTTTCCGCCCTCCGACGAGCGCTGGCGCGACGCCTCCAGTCTCGACCTGCTGGCGCGCGTCGTCGCCATCGCGCGCGAGGGGGGCTGGAGCGTGGTCAACGTCGACGCCACGGTCATCGCGGAGCGCCCGCGCATCGCGCCGCACGTCCCTCTGATGCGTGAGCGCATCGCCGCGCGGCTGGGGATAGCTCCCGACGCCGTCGGCGTCAAGGCGACGACCAATGAGCGCCTGGGCGCGTTGGGCCGCGAGGAAGGCATCGCGGCGCTCGCGGTGGCGTTACTGAGTCGTTAGTTGTTAGTATTTAGTCGTTAGTCATTAGTTATTGACTGTTGACGAGTCGCCCAATTCCTAATGTCCGACTATTAACTAACACCTAATACTACAATACTACAACGTTAGAACTCGCCTGCGACTAAAGTCGCATGGCACAGAACGACGACTAAAGTCGTGGGACGGTGCGTATCGAGACACTTTAGTGTCCGTTGTCTGCCATGCGACTAAAGTCGCAGGCCAATGTCACGTTGTAATACTAATGACTCGTCGCTAAAGGACCTGACAGTGCCGCTTCGCATCTACGACACCCTGGCCGCTGCCAAGAAGCCGTTCGAGCCGCTGGGCTCGCCGGTCAAGATCTACTTCTGCGGCTTGACGCCCAAGAACTACCCGCACCTTGGCCACGCCAAATCGTTCGTGATGGCCGACGTGATGGCCCGCTACCTGCGCTTCCTCGGCCACGAGGTGCGCTACGTGCAGAACTTCACCGACATCGACGATAAGACCATCGCCAAGGCGCGCGAGGAAGGCGTCACCGTCGAGGAGGTGGTGCGCAAGTACACCGACGCCTACTTCCGCAACATGGACGCCCTGGGCTGCGCGCGCGCCGACAGCTACCCCACCGCCACGGGGGCCATCCCCGGCATCATCCGCATGGTGGAAGGGCTGATCGAGCGGGGCTACGCCTACGCTGTGGGCGGCAACGTCTACTATATCGTCGACCGCTTCGAGTCCTACGGCCTGCTCTCCAAGCGCACCGCCGGCGACAACCAGGCCGGCGCGGGCCTGCGCGCGCGCGGCAAGTCCGTCGCCGCCGACATCCTGGCCGAGGAGAGCGTGGAGACCGGCCAGGCGGCCGTGAGTGGGGTCTCCGATGAGATGGCCGCATCGTCCGCCTTCCCCACGGAGACGGCGGGGACAACCGAGACCGCGGAGGCGGCAGGGACAACGGAGACGGCGGAGACCGCGGAGACCGCGGAGACGGCCGTGAGAGGGATCGCGGACGCAATGCAGACCGACCTCACGCGCGACGAGGGCTATATCGTCTCCCTCTCGGCCGACCTCGCCGACGCAGTTGACGAGGCCACGGCCGTGGCCGAGAAGCGCGACCCGCGCGACTTCGCGCTCTGGAAGGCGTCCAAGCCCGGCGAGCCCTGGTGGGAGAGCCCGTGGGGACAGGGCCGGCCGGCCTGGCACATCGAGTGCAGCACCATGATTTTCGAGGAACTGGGCGAACAGATCGACATCCACGGCGGCGGGCAGGACCTTATCTTCCCGCACCATGAGAATGAGATCGCTCAGAGCGAGGCCTACTCCGGCCGCAGTCCCTTCGTCAACTACTGGGTGCACATCGCCCCGCTCAACGTGGTGACCGCGACCGGCCAGCAACAGAAGATGGCGCACTCGCTGGGCAACTTCACCACCATCAACTTCCTGCTGGAGCACTTCGAGCCCGGCGTGGTGCGGCTCTACCTGCTCTCGCAACACTACCGCTCGCCCGTGACCTTTGACCTCTCCGTCCTGGCCGACGCCAGGCAGGGCTGGGAGCGGCTGCGCGCCGCCTATAGCAACGTGGCCCTGCTGCGTGGCTGGGCGCCGTATCGGGACACAAAAGCCGACGACCCGGTCGACCTGGAGCTGACCAGGGCCGGGCGCCGGCTGCGCGACGCCATCGCCGCGGCGGACCGCGATGTCAGGGCCGGCATGGACGACGACTTCAACACCTCGCAGGCCATCGCCGCCCTCTACGACCTGTCGCGCGAACTCAACCGCTTCAAGGACAGCCTCTCCAATCCGCAAGCCGTCACGCCAACGGCTAAAGGTCTGGTCGAGAACGCATTCGCCACCGTCGAGCAGATCATGGCCGTGCTCGGACTGCCGGCGCCCGATGTGAGTACGGGCGCGGACGAGCGGACAACGCGCCGCGTGGAGGATCTGCTGGCCGAGCGCGAGCGCCTGCGCGCCGCCCGCGACTTCGCCGGGGCCGACGGGGTGCGCGACGAGCTGAGCAGGCTCGGCGTGACCGTGGAGGACCACCCGCAGGGCAAGGTGTGGCGCCTGCGCCCGCCCCAACGGGCGGTCATCTTCGACATGGACGGCCTGCTGGTCGACACGGAGCGGCTGCAGTTCGGGGCCACCGACCTCGTGCTGCGCGAGCGCTACGGCGTCTCGCTGCCGCACGACGTGATGGTCTCGCTGGTGGGACGCCGCTCCGACGAGTGCTGGGCGCGTCTGCGCGAGCTGTACGGGCTGCGCGAGAGCACCGAGGAGTTGGAGGCGTTGCAGACCGAGCGCTACGGCCCGATGCTGCGCGAGCAGGCCGAGGCCATGCCGGGCGCCCTGGAGCTGGTACACATCCTGCGCGCCCTGGACTACCCGCTGGCCATTGCCTCGTCCAGTCCCTCGTGGCAGATCGAGACCGTGGTGGGGCGCTTCAATCTGGGCGATGCGATCGGGGCCTGGGCCTCGGGCGAAGAGGTCGCGCGGGGCAAGCCCGCGCCCGACGTCTACCTGCTGGCCGCGGAGCGGCTGGGCCTACCGCCGGAACGCTGCCTCGCGTTAGAGGACTCGGGTCCTGGTACTGCCGCGGCCAAAGCGGCCGGCATGCTCGCCGTGGCCGTCCCCAGCGACGACACCGCCAGCCACGACTTCGCCGGGGCCGACCTGATCCTGCCCACGCTGGCCGGCGCCGCGCCCGCCATCACGGAACTGCTGCGGACGCGTGAGTAACCCTCACCCCCGTTGCACGGGCCCGCGACTGCAATCGCATGGCAAACGACCGCGCTGGACCGAGACCAGCCGCAGCCGGTCGGGGGCCAGTCAGCCATGGGCTGACTGCGGTCGGATGTGGAATGACAAGCGGGAGCAAGCATACCCCACGGGCTGTGAGTTGTTGTTGGCATGCGGTCGAGCTAGAGCACCCTGGGGGCGCGGGCGTCCCGCCCGTCCCGGATCATGCGGCCGCGGCGCTGGAGGTAACCAACCCGGTGGCCGCGACGGAAGCGGGCGGGACGCCCGCGCCCCCAATCCGGATGCCGCACGATCATGAGTGCTGACCTGATAGACAGGGGAGCGTGGGCACTGGAGTTGTTGCGCTGCCCCTTCTGCATGTCCGAGCTATTGATCGACGCACGGCGCCTGGATGGGGCGATGCGAAACCGGGATGGGGCGATGCGAAACCGGGACGGGGCGACGTGGGACCAGGACGGGATGATGGAACAAGGGCGGGAGTCGGTGGATTGGGCGCTACAGTGCGGTGGGTGCGAGCGGGTCTACCCGTTCCATCGCGTCTCTCCGGTGGGCGCGGAGCGTGATACCCCACGGTTGGCGCTGGTTCCGTCGCTGCGGCGTGGCGACGATCTGGCCACGCTGGAGCAGGACATCGTGGTCAACCGTGTCGACCCCGACTCGACGCGTCTTGACCGACGCCAGCATATCGCCCAGGCCGAGCGGCGGGAGCGATTCCTGCGGGCGATCATGGGCCGCATCCCCGAGCCCTACGCCATCCTGGCCGCGCGCGACCGGTCAGGCGGCCGGGAAGGACAGGCCGTCTCGCCGCACGAGGCCGCCGCGCTCGATCGCTTCCTCGACGCGCTGCCCGGCAATGCCGGCGGCACGGGCGGCAGGACCGCCACCGGCGACGCCGACGGGGCCGGCAGGACAACCGTGCTCGACCTGGCCTGCGGCGAGGGCGACTGGACGGCGCGGCTGGTCGAGCGTGGGCACGGCCGGGGATTGCGCGTGATCGGGCTGGATGGTAGTTTGCCCGGCCTCGGCCAGGGCGTGGCGAGATCCGGCACGGCCGGCCAGGACACCCTGTTCGTGGACGGCGACATGATGGAGATGCCCCTGGCGTCCGCCTCGCTCGACGGTGTATGGTGCCACGAGGCCTTCGAGTACGTGCGGCCCGACCGCCGCGCCGTCTTCTTCCGCCAGGTCAACCGCGTGCTGCGGCCGGGCGGCGTGCTGTTCCTTTCCGCCGAGACGGCCGGCCTGCGCGCCATCACGCGCCAGTACCTGTTGTGGCGTTACGCCTATCGCAAGCCGGTCATCTTCTGGGAATACATCTATCCTCTGCCGCGCGCCCACGGCGGAGGCTGGCACTACCATGCCATGACCGCGGCACACACCCTGCGCGATCTCTGCCGCGCGCACGGCTTCGCGGTGCTTTCTCTACAACAGGCAGGATCATTATGGCTGCTGCTGGCCCGCAAGCAGGAGGGGACACGCTAGATGGCGACGTTCGAGCCCGATGTTTACGGCCGCTGGCCGGTGCTGGAGGCGCTGCGCGCGGGCCACGTGGCGCGCGTCTTCGTGGCCCGCGAGAACCGCACGGCGCAGGTATTGCGCGACCTCCAGGAAGAGGCGCGTGCGGCCAACGTGCCGGTGCAGGCGGTGCCGCGCGCCGAGATGGAGCGCGCGCTGGCCAACCGCAACCACCAGGGCGTGGCGGCGGCGTATCACCAGCACCCCTATGCCTCGCTCGACGAGATCATCGCCCTGGCCGCGGGGTCCGACGAGCCGGGCCTGGTGCTGCTGCTCGATGGCGTGCAGGACCCCGGCAACGTGGGCTCCTTGCTGCGCAGCGGCGAGGCGGCAGGTGTGCATGGCGTGGTGCTGCCGCGCCACCGCGCCGCCGGGGTCACGCCGGCCGTGGTGCGCGCCTCGGCAGGCGCGGCGGAGCACCTGGCCATCGCACGGGAGACCAACCTGACGCGCACCATCGCCTGGTTCAAGGAGCAGGGCTACTGGGCGGTGGGGCTGGACGAGGAGAGCACCACGCCGTACGACCGCATCGACGGCAACCGCCCGCTGGTGGTGGTCGTGGGCGGCGAGGGCAAGGGCATCACGCGGCTGGTGCGCGAGGCCTGCGACACCGTGGTGCGCCTGCCCATGCGCGGCCACGTCGGCTCGCTCAACGCCGCCGTCGCCGGCGCCATCCTGCTCTACGAAGTGCGCCGCCAGCGGGAGAATAGTAGGCGGTAGACGGTAGACGGTAGGCGGTAGGCAGACGCGGGGCTATACCGAGCGGTAGGAGGCGTGGCGATGTCGCACCAGGGGCCGCAAAGATGCGATCACATAGCGGGCAAGGCCTTGCTAATGCCTCCTGGAGACGGTACAGTGAGGGCATTGAAAGGGTGTAGCGCCCCGAGGAGACAACGACAAGTGGGGAGACAATAATGGCTCTGGCTGCGGCGACAATAGACCAGGATGAGCGAGCCATGCTGGAGCAAGTTCACCAGCAGGCTCTACGTGTGCCTATCAAGGATGCGGCATGTGAGTTACAGGCGCTTCTGACCCGTCGCATCGCCGCTTATGTGGTGGGAGTCAAGGACCCCAAGACAATCACGCGTTGGATCAATGGCACGGTCGCGGAGATCAAGCCCGAAAGTGAGACACGCCTGCGCACGGCTTATGAGATTATCACCTTCCTGACGCGATTCGATGCGCCGGATACGGTCCGCGCTTGGTTCATCGGGATGTGCCCGCAACTCGGGGATATTTCTCCCGCCCAGGTCATCCACGATGGGCGCCTACAGGATGCCCTATTCGCGGCACGGGCTTTTGCCGCGTATGGCTAGCGAGTTGCAGGTGTCTCCCGCCCCACGAGCGCCTGTGTACCGCGTCGGTCGCCTGCCCAATCCCTTTGCAATCCCTTCCTGGGCCTACGCGCGACCTGATGGAACGTTCGACGGCCGCTTCGATGATCCGCGTGGCCGGCGTGGTCTGCCAGAGGCGCAACGCTTCCGCGTGCTCTATGTCGCAACCGAGAGCGCTGCCGCTTTCGGTGAAACTCTTGCACCCCTGCGGCCCGATCTTACCCTATTGTCGAACGCCGGCGCTATGCCCGCTGGATCGAGGACTGGGCGACCCGTTATCCCTGCCTCATGGCGTCTCGGACGGCGCCTTGGCGCCACCACGTTCGGGTCATCGCTCCCTTTCGTCGACCTCGCGGCCGCGGAAACGACGCAGAGGATACGCGCCGATCTCGCCGCGATAGCCCTGGGGCTCGGCTTGAACGACGTCGATCTCAGTACGGTCACGGGTCCTCAGCGCATCTTCACCCAGGAGATAGCCCGCTACGTCTACGACCAGGGACAGACGACAGGAGCCCCACGTTACGCCGGCCTACGCTATCTATCCCGTCTCAACCCATCCTGGGAGTGTTGGGCCATTTTCTCTGACCGGCTGAGCCACAACGTCGTCCAGGTGACGACGATCCCGGCCAACCACCCCGGTCTCTATGAGGCCGCGCGTATCCTTGAGTTGGCCATTGAGGTATCTACCCGCCGGTATCTCTACCCATGAGTCCATAAGCTTAGCACAACGACTTGCCCTCGCCCCATAATCCGTGTCGCGCTCTTCTCACGTCATAACTCATACCCTGTATCGCAACCTACATGGACGTCGGGGCTGGAGTCGCGCCGGACGCGCGCGGGTCATGCACGGCGACGCTCGTCGTCAGGCGCACCCAACGCGTGCGGGTGTTCAGGACCCCTGTCGCGTAGACGTGCTGCCCGCGTCGTAGGGCGTTCAGCGTCGTCCGCGCCCCGCCGCGCGCCGTGATCACCGTGGCCGCGTTGAGCGCCACGGTTAGCATGGCGTCGGCTCGCGGGCGATGCGCCCGCAGGCGCGGCCCGCCCGGCGCGCCGACCACGACGACCACGATCGTCCGGCGCGCCGGGTCGACGGCGATCACCCGCCCGTCCACGGTCGCGCCGACGACCGACTCGTCCTGCACGGTGTTGCCCTGGCACAGCAGGATGTCGCCCACCCCGAGCGCCTGCACAGAGATCGGCCGGCCGCCGCGATCCAGCACGCGCGTGCGCGGCCCGATGGTGTACGCGGCCGGCCCGTTGAGCGCACGCACAGTGACGGTGGTCCGCGGCGCGCCGCCGCCGATGGCGGCGATGACCGGCGCGCCGGCCAGGTTGATGGTGTTCTCGCGCCGGTTGCCCGTCTCGTTCCCGCTGATGCTCACTCCGGGGATGAGGGGGCAGGTGGCCGGCCGCGGCAGGGAGGGGCGGGCTGGCGCGGCGCCGAAGTCGAAGCTGCCGGCCAGCGGGGAAGCCTGCGCGTCGCGCCCGGTCAGCGGCGCCAGGCCGAAGCGATCCTCCACCAGGCGCAGCAGCGAGCTGAAGTCGTAGGTCGTGTGGTCGACGTAGCCCCGACGCGCGTAGGGCGAGATAATCAGCGTCGGCACGCGCGGCCCCAGGCCTGGGCGGTCGCGTTGCGGCGGCGGGACGTGGTCGTAGAAGCCGCCGAAGTCGTCCCAGGTCACGACGATGACGGTATGCGTCCAGTACGGGCTGCGCATGATCGCGTCGATCTCGGAGACGGTGGTATTCTGGCCCAGGCACGAGCTAGCCGGCGGGTGCTCGCTGTGCGCGGTGTCGGTCACCAACCACGAGACCGGCGCGAGGCGTCCGCGCGCCACGTCCTGCTCGAAGCGTCGCCAGGGGACCACGTTGGTGGCCCACTGGGGGCCGAAGCGGACGTGCCGCACGGCGTCAAAGGCGGACCAGATGTAACCGGGTTGGCCTTGCTGGGGGGCGTAGTAGCGCCAGGCGATGTGTCGCTCGTTCAAGCGGTCGGCCAGGGTTGTGACGTCGAGACACGGGTAGGTCGCGCCGCGCTGGCCCGTGGGGCTGACCGTCGTGGCGAACGAGGCCGCCGGGGTGTCGCAGCCCCAGCGCCCATCGTTGGGGCTGGAGGGGTTGGAGTTGACGCCGCCGGACTGCGCGGCGATCGTGACCAGGTGGTTGGGGAAGCTCGGCCCCATGATGGTCGAGAAGAAGTGGTCGTCCAGGGTGAAGCGGCGCGCGTAGGCCCAGTAGGCGGGGATGTCCCGGGCGCGCATCTGCGTGTCGCCGTTGTCCACGCCGAGCGTGAGCGCCCCCGGGATGCGGTCGAAGCGGTCCATCCGCCCGCCGTCGTAGGCCAGGTAGGCGTCGTCGGGGCCGTGGGCGAGGTCGGGGGCGACCTGGTCGGGCGTCTCGCGCAGGGGTACGGTCTCGCCGGTCGAGACGCGCGCGACCGTGGCGCCGTCGGCCCCGGGGAAGCGGCCGAAATAGCTGTCGAAGGAGCGGTTCTCCTTGACGATGAAGACGATATGGTCGATCCGGCCGAGCCCCGCCACGCTGGCTGCCCGGAAGCCATGATCGTTCATCGCCGGAGACGGCGCGACAAGCGCCGATGAGAGCGCCAGGGCCAGTGCCGCCGCGCCGGCCAACCCAGCCAGTCCGGCGGCCGCGAGGCCGGCGTAGCGGAGGCCGCGTCGACGCGACGATGCGATAGGCATACAATCGTACCTTTCCATGCCAATCCTGATGTTGCCCTGATACGAGGCGAGGACGCTCGCCTACTCCATCGTACAGCATTGTTGTGCGGGTCAATGAAGAGTTACAATGTAATCACGACTAGTCGGCAAGGAGGTGCTACTGTGGTTCAAGCTGTGCGGACTCAGTTGATCAGGATCGGCAACTCGCGCGGCGTTCGCTTGCCCAAAGCGATTCTGGAGCAGGCAGGATTGGAGCGTGACGTGGATATTGCGGTGCATGATGGAGCAGTGGTCATTCGGGCTGCTGTCCATCCCCGCGCGGGATGGGCGGAGGCATTCGCGACTATGGCCGCGAACGGGGATGACTTCATCCTGGATGCTGACGCTCCCTCTCTGACTAGTTGGGACGAGGAAGGGTGGGAGTGGTAGCGCAGCGATTCGACGTGCATTGGGTGACCCTGGACCCGACCGTTGGGAGCGAGATCAAGAAGGCCCGGCCGTGCGTCATCGTTTCCCCGGATGACGTGAATGAGCGTGTGCCCACTGTGCTCGTCGCGCCCATGACGACGCGGGGACGGCTCTACCCAACCCGCGTACCGTGCCGCTTCGACGGTAAAGATGGGCGTATCGTGCTCGATCAATTGCGAACGGTCGATAAACGCCGCCTACTGACTCGTATGGGAACGATCGACGCTGAGACCCAGCGCCGCGTTCTCTCAGTGCTCGCGGCGCTGTTTGCGCCTTGATGCGCGTTGCTTACGGCTTGCGCTGCTCGGCCAGGATAGTGACGGCGATATCGGCCTCGAGGCGGAGGCGGCAAGAGAGGCGCACGTTGCGCTCAAGGTCGGCGCGCGGGATGAACGTGCGCTCGATGTAGGTGGGCGGGCGCACCTCGCCATCGCCCTCCACGCGCACGCGGCAGCGGCCACAGGTACCCTTGCCGCCGCAGGTGGTGGGGATGTACTGGCCCGCCTTTTGCCCGGCCTCGAAGACGCTCTGCCCGTGCTCCACACTGACGCGCCGCCCGCGCGGCAGGAAGGTCACGGTATGCGGACCCTGTAGCGGCTCAGGCAGCCAGTCCAGGTCCAGCACGATGCGCTTGCGCGGAGGATCATCCATTAGTCGAGCTTGCGCTTGAGGCTCACGATCTGGTCGCGCAACTCGGCGGCGCGCTCGAACTCCAGGCCCTTTGACGCCGTGCGCATCTGGTTCTCCAGGTCCTTGATCAGCCGCGCCAACTCCTCGCGCGGCAGGTCGAGCTCGTCGACGTTGTACTCGGTGCGCGACTCGGCCACCGCCCGCACGCTGTCCGAGAGGTCGCGGATGCTCTTCTTGATGCCGATCGGTATCAGGTCGTGCGCCTCGTTGTAGGCGATCTGCTTCTGGCGGCGGCGGTAGGTCTCGTCGATGGCGCGGCGCATCGACTCGGTCACGCCGTCGGCGAACATGACCACGTGGCCGTCCGTGTGGCGCGCGGCGCGGCCGATGGTCTGGATCAGGGAGTTGGCCGAGCGCAGGTAGCCTTCCTTGTCGGCGTCCAGGATGCACACCAGGCTGACCTCGGGCAGGTCGAGGCCCTCGCGCAGCAGGTTGATGCCCACCACCACGTCGTAGACGCCCAGGCGCAGGTCGCGCAGCACGTCGACGCGTTCCATCACGTCGAGGTCGCTGTGGATGTACTGCACCTTGATGCCCATTTCGGCCATGTAGTCGGTGAGGTCCTCGGCCATCTTCTTGGTCAGCGTGGTGATCAGCACGCGCTGGCCCTTGCTGGTGCGCTGGCGCACGTTCTCCAGCAGGAAGTCGATCTGCCCGTCGGTCTTGCGCACCTCGATGGTAGGGTCGAGCAGGCCCGTGGGGCGGATGACCTGCTCCGCCACCCCCGTGGAGTGCTCGTACTCGTAGGGGCCCGGCGTGGCCGAGACGAAAACGGCCTGCTTGATGGTGTCCTCGAACTCGGCGAAGCGCAGCGGCCGGTTGTCCAGCGCCGAGGGCAGGCGGAAACCGTAGCCTACCAGCACTTCCTTGCGCGAGCGGTCGCCGCCGTACATGCCGTGGACCTGCGGGATCGATTGGTGCGACTCGTCGACCAGCAGCAGGAAGTCGTCGGGCAGGTAGTCGAGCAGCGTCCAGGGGCGCGAGCCCGGCTCGCGGCCGGAGAGGTGGCGGGAGTAGTTCTCGATGCCGGAGCAGATGCCCGTCTCGCGCAGCATCTCAAGGTCGAAGTTGGTGCGCTGTTTGAGGCGCGCCGCCTCCAGGATCTTGCCCTCATCGTTGAGATCCTTGAGGCGTCCCTCCAGCTCCTCCTCGATGGTCACGATGGCGCGCTGCAGCTTCTCCTGCGTGGTGATGAAGTGGCGGGCGGGGTAGATGTCCACGTGGTCGCGCGCGCCCAGTAGCTCGCCGGTCAGCGGGTCGACCTGCTGGATGCGCTCGATCTCGTCGCCGAAGAACTCCACGCGCACGGCCAGTTCCTCGTAGGAGGGATAGATCTCGAGCACGTCGCCGCGCACGCGGTACTTGCCGCGGCTGAAGTCGGTGTCGTTGCGCTCGTACTGGATGGCGTTGAGCTGGCGCAGCACCTTGTCGCGGCGCTGGGTATGGCCGCGGCGCAGCGCTACCACGGTCTGCCCGTAGTCCTCGGGCGAGCCCAGGCCGTAGATGCACGAGACCGAGGCCACGATCAGCACGTCGCGGCGCTCGAAGAGCGAGCGCGTGGCCGAGAGGCGCAGCTTCTCGATCTCCTCGTTGCGGGTGGAGTCCTTCTCGATGTAGGTGTCGGAGCGCGGGATGTAGGCCTCGGGCTGGTAGTAGTCGTAGTAGGAGACGAAGTACTCCACCGCGTTGTGCGGGAAGAACTCCTTGAACTCGGAGTAGAGCTGCGCGGCCAGCGTCTTGTTGGGGGCGAGCACCAGCGCGGGGCGCTGCACCTGCTCCACGATCCAGGCCATGGTGGCGGTCTTGCCGGAGCCGGTCACGCCGAGCAGGGTCTGGTAGTGCTCACCGTTGCGCAGGCCCTCGGCGAGTTTGGCGATGGCCTCCGGCTGGTCGCCAGTGGGCTTGAAAGGCGCCATAACCTTGAAATCTGGCATAGGGTGTTGCCGTCCTATGTGCTGTAAAAAAGTGGGGAAGGGCACGGAGGAACCGTGCGACACTGTACCCCAAGTATACCGCCTTTGGGTGTCATCCCGTGTCAGTCATTGGCGGGGGTCCTCACCACCCCTCCCGCTTCGCAGGACCCCACTCCTCTTCCTGTCGGGGGAGAGGGGCCAGGGGGTGAGGACCCCCTTGCAGCGGTTGCCGGCAACCATGTAGGCTGCCGATGGGGACGAGCGCGAAACGGGCGCTCCTCCCCCATGTGCGCGTGCGAAAGGGGAGTGACCGATGAACTGGGGACAGGACCTGTACGGCAACCCCTGTCGACAGTGCGGCTACGATTGGTCGATCACGCCCGAGGAGGCGCTGGCGCTGATGGCGGCGATCCCGGCCCACTACGCCGCGTTGGTGGGGGACGGCGACGGCTCCCAACGCCATCCCGACCTCCGTTGGTCGGCGGGCGCCTACGTGTGCCATGTCACCGACAACTTGCGCATCTGGGCGGAACGCCTCGCCGGCTGTGCGCTCGGCGGCGAAAGGAACGTCCCCGGCTACGACGAGAATCTCCTGGCGCGCGCCCGCGCCTATGGCCGCGTCCCGGTCGCGGGTGCGCTGTGGTCCCTCCGTCATGCCGTCGGCAGCTGGATCGAGGCCGTTGACCTCGCCAGGAGAGAGCAGGTCGTGTTGGTCCACGCCGAGCGGGGCGCGCAGACGGCCCTCGATGTCGTGCGCAATAACACGCACGACGCCTATCACCACGAGTGGGATATCCGTCGGTCCATCGACTATGCCGTATCGTTCCGTGTCTCGGACGATGTGGGGGCGCCGCGATAATTGGGTGGACCACGGCGGATATCCCGGACCTGTCCGGCCGGACGGCGATTGTGACGGGGGGCCAACAGCGGACTGGGCTTCCAGACGGCCCTGAAGCTGGCCCGCCACGGGGCGTCCGTATCGATGGCCGAGCCTCCGCGAACCATAACGACGGACAGCGACAGGGTAACCTGGACCCCAACGCCGCTGACTATTAGATGCTCGGGTGGAACGTATGGGTAGGAGGGGATGGGAGACGACGATGATGCCGCGCTGGTGCGGGCGGCGCGGGCGGGTGATCGGGATGCGTACGCGGCGCTGATAGGGCGGCGCCGTCCCCTCCTGCTCGCGCTCTGCCGCCGCATGCTCGGCGACGTGGCGCCCGTCGAGGACGCCGTGCAAGAGGCGACGCTGCAGGCGTTGCTGAGCCTCGACCGCTTGCAACGGCCGGAGCGGTTCGGCCCCTGGCTGGGCGGGATCGGCCTGAACGTGTGCCGGCGTCTGCTGCACGCCCGCGCCACGGACGCCTGGCCGCTCGACGCGCTCGACGCGCTCGACGGCGGCCGTTACAGCGAAGAGCCGGTCGACCGGGAGATGGGGCCGGCGGAGCTTGCCGAGCAGGCCGAGGTCGGACGGCGCGTCCGCCAGGCCGTGGACGGCCTGCCGCGCGGGCAGCGCGCCGCCGTCGTCCTGTTCTACCTGTCCGGCCTGAGCCACGCCGAGACCGCGGCGCAACTGGGGATCGACGTCGGCGCGGTCAAAACGCGCTTGCATAAAGCGCGCATCACGCTGCGACGGCGCCTATCCGACGAGTATCGCGCAGGAGAAAGGGAGGAGAAACGGATGTCCGCGACAACCACGACCACGACCGCGACCGCGGAGACCGAGCCAATAGAGGTGACGGTCGACGGAGTGCGCCGCAACCGCGAGAAAGATACGCGCTGCGTCATCCTCAAGGAGGTCCACGGCCCGCGCTACCTCGTTATCTGGGTCGGCCAGGATGTCTCGCACGCCCTGGCAGCCACGCTGCACAGGTCGGAGCTGCCGCGCCCGCTGACGCACACCCTGCTGGGGCAGGTGCTCGACGCGCTCGACGGGCGGCTGCGCGAGGTCCGTGTCACGCGGCTGGACGGCGACGTCTACTACGCCACGTTGACCGTCGAGGGACCACGCAGAACGGTGACGCTGGACGCGCGGCCCAGCGACGCCATCACCATGGCGCTGATCAGCGGCGTCCCCATCCTCGTCGATGCCGCCGTGCTCATCGCCGCAGGCGTCACGCCCGAACAGGTGTTGCACGATGAAGGGATGGAGGACGTGGCGCCGCCAGCGCCAGTCGCGGCGACACAACCGGGAATACCCCCTCTGTAATCGCATCCCTGGCCGTCTCGAACCTCACGGCGCCGTCTCGAGCTCGGATCATAAGCGTTGGACGAACAGCCGCGCAACGCCGATACTGAGTGCGGAGGGGAGAACGTGCGAGGGTGACGATCAGGACGGTGCTGGCGACACGGTATGTGACGCCGCTGCGCGAGGGCGGGTCCTTGCCGGCGTTGGTCGAGGCCGATGACGACGGCATCTACGTGGTCAAGTTCCGCGGCGCCGGGCAGGGGCCCAAGGCGCTGATCGCGGAGCTGGTCGCGGGCGAGGTGATGCGCGCGCTGGGCCTACCCGCGCCGGAGATCGTTTTTGTGCATGTCGACCCGCTGCTGGCGCGCTCCGAGCCCGATGGCGAGGTGCAGGCGCTGGTGCAGGCCAGCGCCGGGCTCAACCTCGCGCTCGACTACCTGCCGGGCTCGTTCGACTATAGCCCGCTGCTGACCCCCACGCCCGATCCCGCGCTGGCCTCGGCCGTGGTGTGGGCCGACGCCTACCTCACCAACGTGGACCGCACCCCGCGCAACCCCAACCTGCTACTGTGGCACAGGCGCCTGTGGCTGATCGACCACGGCGCCGCGCTCTACTTCCACCACTTCACGGCCGGTTTCTCCCCCTACGTGGCGCGCGCCCGCAGCCCCTTCCCGCAGGTCCGCGACCACGTGTTGCTGCCCGTCGCCGCCGACCTGGAGGACGCCGACCGGAGGCTGGCCCCCCTGCTGACGCCCCGCATCGTCGAGGACATCGTGGCGCTCGTGCCCGACGAGTGGCTGGGCGACGAGGACGACGGGGCCTGGACCGGACCCGTGGAGCGCCGCGCCGCCTACACGGCCTATTTGCTGAACCGGCTCGCGCCCCCGCGCCCCTTCGTCGAGGAGGCCATCCGTGCCCGCGCCGCACTCGACTGATCCCGCGACTGATCCCGCCGGCCAGCCTGACCTGTCTGGCCCGCGCGATCTGAGCGACGTTGGCGTTGGCAGCCTTGGGACGCCGGTCGGGGTGCCGCGCCCCGCTGCGCCGCCCGACGATCGCGACGCCGCCATACCCTACGCCTCGTACGACTACGCGCTGATCCGCGTCGTCCCGCGCGTGGAGCGCGACGAGTTCCTCAACGCGGGCGTGATCCTGCACTGTCGCACGCGGCGCTATCTGGGGGCGCGGGTGCGCCTCGACCCCCGGCGGCTGGCCGTGCTGGCGCCAGACCTGGACCCGGACGAGGCGGAGCGGCACCTCGCCCTGATCCCGCGCATCTGCGCGGGCGGACGCCACGGCGGCCCTATCGGCCAGTTGACCGTGGCCGAGCGATTCCACTGGCTGGTGGCGCCGCGCAGCACGGTCGTTCAGACCTCGCCCGTCCACTGCGGCCTCTGCCACGACCCCGCCGCCACGCTCGACCACCTCTTCGCCACGCTCATCCAGGCGGGTCCGCACGTATACTAGGGGAACGGCTGACCGAGGTGCGCAAGAAGGCGCGGGGCTACCAGCGCGCCGGCATCCCGCTCGTCTGGGTCGTGAACCCGCGCCCGCGTCACCGTACCGTGCAGGTCTACCATCCCGCCGACCTGCGCCCCGCCACGCTCGGCCCCGACGACCATCTGGACGGCGAAGACATCGTGCCCGGCTTCACGCTCCCCGTGCGGACGCTGTTCAGGATGCCCTCATCGTCGTCGGGTTATTGACCGCTCAACTGGTATAACGCGTCCGACGTGCCTTGGCGTCCATATGAGCCTCCGGAGACACTTCAGTGTCCGTGGTTTGCCATGCGACTTTAGTCCATAGGAGTGGGCAGGATATGTCGTTATGGTGCGAGAGACGCGACAATGGCACTGCAACTGACGAAAATGACAGGGCGAAAGGGCATAAATGGACCGCATCGGTGCCGAAAACGACCGCATTGGCCACATTTTTCGCCCTTTGGCCACGCCTTCCGCGACATTGTGCCACAACCTGCCCACTCCTATGGACTTTAGTCGCAGGCCGCCACCGAAACGCAAACGCATCTACGCCGACATGTACTACAGGGAGGCCAGGTAGGCGACCAAGTCCTCGTGGTCGCGCGGGTTGAGGGCGGCGTCGCCGACCGCATGGGCGTGGGGCGCCAGCATGGCGCGCAGCCAGGCCGCGGTCCGGCGCGTGCCCTCGCCGTCGAGGACGGGGCCGATGACCCCAACGGAGACGCCGCTGATGCTGTGGCACTGGGCGCAGCCCTCCATCTTGTAGACGGACAGCCCGGCGCGCGGGTCGCCGCTCGTCCCGACCAACGCATGCGGCTGTTGCTCGCCGCAGCCGCCCAGCAGGAGCGCCAGAGCAAGGGCAGCCAGACCAAGGGATAGCGCGGGGCCGAGACCGGGGCGGCGCGGCCGGACGACGCGCGGGCGTCGCCCGCCAGGCGATGTAGCAGTCACGGCGTAAACGTAGCATGCCGCGCGCGACGGGTCAACTCCGGGACGGCGCCAGGCCCGATATACTGACGCTACCATGCAGATACAGATGGACACGGACCCGCCGGCGCACGACCATGCGCCCCTGGTGGTCTTGCTGGGCGATCCGGTCGCGCACAGCCTCTCTCCGGCCATGCACAATGCCGCGTTTCGGGCGCTTGGCCTGCCCGCGCAGTACCGTGCCGAGCGCGTCGACGCGGTCGCGTTGCCCCGGATGGCGACGCGTCTGCGCGCCGCGCCTTATCTGGGCGCCAATGTGACAATCCCGCACAAGGAGGCCGTGGCGGCGCTGGTCGATAGCTGGAGCGACGAGGCCGCGGCGATCGGCGCGGTCAACACGTTGGTGCGCGAGGACGGCGCCCTACGGGGCTATAACACGGACGCGTCGGGGCTGCTGGCGGCCCTGGAAACAACGTTAGGGCTGGTTCCCTACGGGATGCGTATCCTGTTGCTCGGCGCGGGTGGGGCCGCGCGAGCGGCGGCGGTAGCGCTGCTCGCGCACGCGCCCGCCGGCCTGACGGTTTACAACCGCGATGCCGGCCGCGCCGAACGCCTGGCGGCCGGCATGCGCGACCGCTATGGCGGCCGCGTGCGAGCCGTCGCCGCCGAGGGGGCGCGGGCCGAGGCAGCCGAGGCCGACCTGATCGTCAACGCGACCAGCGCCGGCCTCGACGGCGTGTCGATACCCCTGGACCGTCTGCGGCCCAGGCCCGGCGCGGCGCTGTTCGACATGGTCTACGCGCCCACCCCGACGCCGTTGATGCGGGCGCTGGCGGCGGAGGGGACGACCGTCGCCGATGGCCTGGAGATGCTGGTGCAACAAGCGGCCGCCGCGTTTGCGCTGTGGACGGGCCGGGCGGCGCCGGTCGCCGTGATGCGGCGGGCAGCCCTCGATGAACAGGAGAGGAGACGCGCGTCGTGAGCCACGATGCCCCGGGGGAGCAGGGGCGCGGCGAACCGGTCGGTCGCGGCCATATCGTGCTGATCGGGCTGAGCGGCGGTGGGAAGAGCACCGTGGGCCGCTTGCTGGCCGCGACGCTTGGCCTCCCTTTTTATGACACCGACGCGTTGCTGGCCGCGCGCGCCGGTCTGCCCGTGCCCGCCTTGTTACGCGCGGACGAGGCCCATTTCAGGGCTCTGGAGGAGGAGGCTCTGGCGGACGCGCTGGCCGCGCCGGCCGGAGTGGTCGCCACGGGCGGTGGGGTCGTCCTGTCCCAACGCAACCGCGCCGCGCTGTCCTCGTGTCCCGCATGCCGCGTGGTGTGGCTGCGCGCGCCCGTCGCCGTGCTGGCCGCGCGCCTGAGCGCCGGCAAGGGAGAGGATCGTCCTCTGCTGGCCGGTGATGACCCGGCCGCACGCCTGGCCGCGCTGGCGGCGCAGCGCGATGGCCTCTATCGCGCGTGCGCGGACCTGATCGTCGATACCGGCGATCTGTTGCCGCGCCAGGTGGCACGGCGCATCGCCAGGCGAGTGACGAGTGACGAGTGACGAGTGACGAGTGACGAGTGAGGCGTAGGGGCGTCTTGCATACGCCCGCGTGACCGGCGCCACTTGAAACCTGTCGCCGGTCGGCGTACAATAGCCACGCGACGATACGGCGCGACGGACAGCAGGATGGAGGTGGGAGATGGAGCGCCAACAAGACCGGCGTGGCGAGCCGAGGGAGCCAAGCTACGCGCACGGCGCGTCGCACATCCCTTTGATGGGGCTGACCATCGGGGATCTGCTGGCGCGGACCGCGCGGGCGCATGGCGAGGCCGAGGCGCTCGTGTCGCGCCACCAGGGTCTGCGCTACACCTACGCGGAACTCGACCATGCCGTGGACGGCGTGGCCCGCGCCCTGCTGGCGCTGGGGGTGCAACCGGGCGACCGCGTCGGCATCTGGTCGCCCAACTGCGCCGAGTGGGTGTTGGTGCAGTTCGCCACGGCGCGCGTCGGCGCCATCCTGGTCAACATCAATCCGGCCTACCGCTCGCACGAGGTCGCCTACGTGCTGGCGCAGTCCGGCGTCATGCTGCTAATCACGGCCCCCCGCTTCCGTCAGCACGACTACCGCGAGACCCTGGCCGGACTGCTGCCCGCGTTGACCTCGACGGAAGCCGCGCCGCCCAGCGGCTTGATGGACCTCCAGGCGGGCAGGGCCGACCGCGCCGACCGCGCCGACCAGGTGGACAGCCTGCCCGACCTGCGCGGCATCGTGGTGCTGCCCTCGCCGGATGAGCCCGAGGCGGCCGCGCCGGGCATGGCCCCGTGGAGCCTCCTGTTGGCCCAGGCCGAGCGCGCCGGCATCGACGCCGTGCGTGAGCGCGCCGCCACGCTGCAGTTCGACGATCCCATCAATATCCAGTACACCAGCGGCACCACCGGCTTCCCCAAGGGCGCCACGCTCAGCCACCACAACATCGTCAACAACGGCTACTTCATCGGCGAGCGCATGCGCCTCGACGCCGACGACCGCGTCTGCATCCCCGTCCCGCTCTACCACTGCTTCGGCATGGTGCTGGGCAACCTGGCCTGCGTGACCCACGGCAGCGCCATGATCTATCCCGCCGCGTCGTTCGAGCCCGGCAGCGTGCTGGCCACCGTGGCGGAGGAGCGCTGCAGCGCCCTGTACGGCGTGCCGACGATGTTCATCGCCGAGCTGGCGCACCCCGACAGGGCGCGGTTCGACCTCTCGACCCTGCGCACGGGCATCATGGCCGGCTCGCCCTGCCCCGTCGACGTGATGCGCCGCGTGCGCACCGAGATGCACCTGCCCGAGGTCACCATCTGCTACGGCATGACCGAGACCTCGCCCGTCTCGTTCCAGACCAGGCCCGGCGACGACGAGGACAAGCAGGTCTCCACCGTCGGCTCGATCCATCCCCACGTCGAGGCCAAGATCGTCGACCCGGACAGCGGCCGCATCGTCCCGCGCGGCACGCCCGGCGAACTGCTCACGCGCGGCTACAACGTGATGCTCGGCTACTGGCAGCGCCCCGAGGATACCGCCCTGGCCATAGACCGGGCGCGCTGGATGCACACCGGGGACCTCGCCGTGATGCGCGACGACGGCTACGTCAACATCGTCGGCCGCATCAAGGACGTCATCATCCGCGGCGGCGAGAACATCTACCCCCGCGAGATCGAGGAGTTCCTCTACGGCCACCCCACGGTCGCCGATGTGCAGATCATCGGTGTGCCCGACCCCAAGTATGGCGAAGAGGTCTGCGCCTGGATCGTGCCGCGCGAGGGCGCCACGGTCGACGCCGCCGCGATCGTGGCCTACTGCCGCGGCCGTATCGCCAGCTACAAGATTCCCCACTACGTCCTGTTCGTCGACGCCTTTCCGATGACCGTGACGGGTAAGGTGCAAAAATACATTATGCGCCAGCAATCGGTCGTCACCCTGGGGCTGCAAGATGTTGCCGCCACGCCGATGGCCTGAGCGACGTGACGATACACACCAACGTCTACTGTCATCCTCCTCTCTCGGCTCTACGTCGTGTACGCCAGCACGTACGTGTGATCACATGACCAGCGGACGGGCCAAACTCACCCTGGGCGCGCGCGGTGAGGAGATCGCGGCCGCCTATGTGCGCGCGCGGGGCTACGACGTTGACGAGCGCAACTACCACTGCCGCTACGGCGAAGTCGACCTGGTCTGCCGTCACCAGGGGACGGTCGTGTTTTGCGAGGTCAAGCTGCGCCGCTCCGACGCCTACGGTTCGCCCGAGGAAGCGGTGACGGCGCGCAAGATCCGACGGCTGACCTTGACCGCCCAGACCTACCTACTGGAGCGCGGGTTGGAGGACGCCGATTGGCGCCTTGACGTCGTGGCTATCGAGCTGGACCGCCAGGGCGCCGTCGCCCGTATCGAGCTCTACCAGGCCATCGACGCGTGAGCCGCTCCACCAGGGCCCGGCGGCCCCGCGCCCGTGCGGCCATCGTCTCCGCCATCCGCGCGTGCCTCCACGCCATCCGGGCAACCGTCCGCCTGGCGGCGGTCCTCGCCCGCGCGGCGCTGCGCTTCCTCTTCGTTCCCTTCAAGGCGCGCCGCGTGCTCGGCGCGTCGCTCGTGGGGATCGTCGTGGTCGCCATCCTCCTGCCCAACGTCATCAGGCGAGGATCGTCGCGAGGCCCCGGCGCCGCCTCCCCCGGACCGTCCGTCGCGGTTGCCTCGTGCCGCCCGATCAAGACGGGGCTATCCGTGCCGGGGCCATGCGATGATCCCCGGCGCCAACCGGTGGCGCCCAATCCCCGGGGCCATCTCGCGGCCCTGCCATCGGTGTCCGTGGGCGCGATCTGGCGGGCGCTCGACGCCGCGGGTTCGCCCCTTGCGAACAACACCGTGCGACGCGGTGGCCGCACCTACGCTGAGTATATCTGGGACGTGGGGAGATCCACGGGCATCGATCCGGGCGTGATGATGGGCTTCTTCAACCAGGAGTCCAACTACGGGACCAAAGGGGTCGCGGTGCGCTCGCACAATCCCGGCAATCTGCGTCCCATCTCCGGCCGCCAAACCGTGTGCGACGTCGACGGCTGCTACGCCTACGCGGCCGACTGGTTCCAGGGGATCGACGACACCTACGGCGTGCTGCGTCACTATGCCGATCACGACATGAAGACCATCGAGCAGGCCGTCCCGGTGTGGGCGCCCAACGTCGACTACAACGACGTCGGCGTCTTTATCGACGGCGTCCATCAAACCATGCGGGCGCTGGCCGCCGACAGCTAGGGACGATTTGTGTTACCATCCCTGCAGCCTGCGACTAAAGTCGCATGGCAGGGAACGGACACTGAAGCGTCTTCCGGGGCGTTAAGTCCCTTGAGCGACATCGGGCGCCATTGCTTGCTGTGTACGTCGCGGATGTCCATGGGCGGGGTCGTCCCGCGGGGGCATGACGATCCGCGCTGCGACATCGGTCGCGGGGCAAACCCGTTGGATGGCCGCCGGAGATCGAAGACAAAACAACGTTTGGACGAGGGAGATGTGGTGGACGAGAGACCGTGCGCGAACGGCCCGTCCGGAGCGGACGGGCCAGAAATCTACACGGTTGGGCACTCCAATCACCCGCTGGAGCGGGTGGTCGAGTTGTTGCGCCGGCATGAGATTGAGGTGCTGGCCGACGTCCGCTCGCAGCCCTACTCCCAGTACGCTCCCCACTTCGACCGGCCCAGCATCGAGCCGGCCCTCAAGGCCGCCGGGCTGCGCTACATCTATCTCGGCAAGGAATTGGGCGGGAGGCCGCGGGGTGCGGAGTTCTACGATCCCGACGATGGGCGCGTTCTCTACGGGCGTGTCGCCGACACGCCGCTCTTCCTGGACGGAATCAGGCGCCTTGAAATCGGCATACAGCGGTACAGAGTAGCAATTATGTGCAGCGAGGAGTGCCCCGAGGGCTGTCACCGCCGCTTGCTCGTGGCCCGCGTGCTAGTCGCGCGCGGCGTCGCGGTGCGCCACATCCGCGCGGACGGGCGGCTGGAGGACGAGACGGAGTGGCGCGACGACGCGAGGGCGACGCGCGAGGTGCAGTTGTCCTTGTTCCCGACGGAGCCACGGGCAGGAGACACCGAATGGAAATCTATACGATCGGTTTTACGCAAAGAACAGCGGCCGCCTTCTTCGGGGCGTTGACGGAGGCCGGCGTCCGGCAACTCGTCGACGTCCGCCTCAACAATTCCTCCCAGCTGGCCGGCTTCGCCAAGCGCGGCGATCTGGCGTACTTCCTGCGCGAGCTTTGCGCCGCCTCTTACCGCCACGAGCCCTTGCTGGCGCCGACGCAAGACATGCTCGACGCCTATAAGAAGGCCGGGGGCAGCTGGGACGACTACGAAAGGCGCTTCATGGCCTTGCTGAACGAGCGACGCGTGGAAGAGACGGTCAGCCCCTCCCTCTTCGCCGTCCCGACCGTCCTGCTGTGCAGTGAAGCGACCGCCGCGCACTGCCACCGGCGCCTGGTCTGCGACTACCTCGACGCCCACTGGGGCAACGTCCGCGCCATCCACCTGTAGGACTCCCGCGCCTCCGCGCCTCCGCGCCTCCGCGCCTCTACCAGCGGGCACGCCATGGCGGCATCGAGCCCGCTCGCCACCCCGTCGCGCCGCGGTCGCGACCTATAGATGCGCCTTGACATTGTGGAATCCAGCCTGCGACCGCGGTCGCAGGCCACAGGTTCTGTTCGGGCCGCTGTCTACGATGACGGGGCGCACCCCCTACCCTCCGGCGGTTGACTGGTCGAAAGAGAACATAAAGGAGAAGGGATATGAGGATTGTCGTCAATCACCTGACGCGCATGCGCGCCGGCTGTATCTGCGTCGCGGGCATCGACCTGGACACGCGCGAGCACGTCCGCCCGGTGTTACAGGACGGCCAACTGGGCCGCCACCTGCTGCTCGGCCGCGGCGGTCTCTTCGACATCGGCTGCGTCGTCGACCTCGGCCGGGTCTATCGCAACGGGCGTCCTCCGGAACTCGAAGACCACCAGTTTGCGCCGCGCTACGCCCGAAGGATCGGAACCATGGCGCCGGCGGCATACTGGGAGTTGCTGGACGAGGTCGCACGTACCGACCTCGCCGCGCTATTTGGCCCCGACCTCTACGCCTGTGGCCGGGGCTACGCCATCGACCTCGACAAGGGATCGGCTTCACTGGGCCTCCTGCGCCTGACCGAGTCGCCGTTGCTCACCGTTACGGAGCACGACAAGGTACGGATACGCCTGACCGACCAGGGACGCACGGCATCGCTACCAATCACCGATCTCCGGCTATACGAAGACGACCATGCCACGCCTCGGCGCGGGCTGGTGCAACAGATACAGGACCGCATCGGGCAGGGCGTCGACGTGATCCTGGGCGTGGGTTTAGGCCGCGCCTGGAAACGCACCGACGACGACAGGGAGCGGCACTGGCTACAGGTCAACAATCTGCACGTGCAAGACGATCCCTTATGGCGAGAGTGCCAGTCAAGCGCCAGGCCGGTGGTCAAGATGGCCGTGATGGGACCGGGTCGGCGCCAGGACAGGCACGACGATCCCGACACCATGGAGCCTATGGCGACGGGAATAAGGATGGAACCTTTAGTGGCGGGGACAGGGAACGACGAGGACGCCGACCCGTTTGCATTCCTCTTCGCGGATCAGCCATCCCTGGAGCCTGGCGACACGGCTATCACCGGCGCGATGGGCGACACGTATCACAAGAGCCGGCAGCGCACCGGCGCCAGTGTTCTCCCCGTGCCTGGCGGGCCGAGTATGCGTCGCACGCCTGGCACATGTAGCGAGCAGGCGTTCGGCGCGATCCGTGCTCTCCACGCCAACGCCTACCTGCCGTGGACGGAGGAGGAGGAGGCGCTCTTGCGTCAGAGGGTCCGCGCCAGGATGCCGGTCAAGCAGGTGGCCGCGCTGCACGGACGGAAGGTGGGCGCGATCCGCTCTCGCTTGAAGAAGCTTGGCTTGATCGTGTGAGCCGTCAACCACATCCTGCCGTCAAAGAAGCCGTCGATTAGGGGCACGTACATCGTGCGAGTTTATGCCCATATATAGTAGAATTAAGGTATGACCACGACCTATGATCCCTCCTCCTACGGAGCAAGCGATATTCAAGTCCTCGAGGGGCTTGACCCGGTGCGCAAGCGCCCCGGAATGTACATCGGAAGCACCGACATCAATGGCTTGCACCACCTCGTCTATGAGGTGGTGGACAATTCTATTGACGAAGCGCTCGCGGGTATCGCCGACCTCATTACCGTCACCATCAACCCTGATAGCAGCGTGTCCATCACCGACAACGGGCGCGGCATTCCTGTCGGCATTCATGAGAAGGGTGTCTCGGCGCTAGAGTTGATCATGACTACGCTCCACGCCGGTGGGAAGTTCGGCGGAGAGGGCTACAAAGTCTCCAGTGGATTGCACGGTGTCGGCGTCTCCGTGGTCAACGCCCTGTCGTCGTGGTGCGTGGTCGATGTCCGGCGAGGCGGAAAGCTGTGGCGTCAGAAGTACATCTATGGCGCCCCCGAGGCGCCGGTCGCGCAGATCGGTGAGGCCGAGGGCCACGGCACGACGACCACGTTCAAAGTTGATACCGCTATCATGGCGACCGACGACTTCGACTTCACCGTGCTGGCCCAGCGCCTGCGCGAGATGGCCTACCTCAACAAGGGCCTCACCATCTCTATCACCGACCGGCGCGCGGGGCGAGAACAAGACCGTACGTTCTACTTCGACGGCGGCATCGTCTCCTTTGTGCGCCACCTCAACAAGAACCGCACGCCCATCATCGTCAAGCCGATCTACCTGGCCAAGGAGTTCGGTGGCGCCAGCGTCGAGGTCGCGCTGCAGTACTGCGACGACTACAACGAGTCGATCTATACCTTCGCCAACAACATCAACACGGTCGATGGTGGAACGCACCTGACCGGCTTCCGCTCGGCGCTGACCAACACGATCAATCGCTACGGACGCAAGATGAACTTGCTGGGCGAGAAGGACGCCAACCTCTCGGGCGAGGACGCGCGCGAAGGCTTGACGGCGATCATCTCGGTCAAAATGGTCGACCCGCAATTCGAGGGCCAGACCAAGGGGAAGCTCAACAACGCCGAGATCCGCACCTACACCGAGAATCTGATCAACGAGCAGTTGATGCAGTATCTGGAGGAGAACCCCGGCGACGGCCGCCGCATCATGGAGAAGGGCCTGACCGCGGCGCGGGCACGCGAGGCCGCCCGCAAGGCGCGCGACCTGGTGACGCGCAAGAGCGCCCTGGAGGGTGTGGGCCTGCCTGGCAAGCTGGCCGACTGCTCCGAGCGCGACCCCGCCCGCGCCGAGATCTTCATCGTGGAGGGCGACTCGGCCGGCGGCTCAGCCAAGCAGGGCCGCGACCGCGGCTTCCAGGCCATCCTGCCCCTGCGCGGCAAGATCCTCAACGTGGAGAAGGCGCGCCTGGACAAGATCCTGGGCTTCGACGCCATCAAGAGTCTGGTGATGGCCCTGGGCACCAGCATCGGCGAGGACCACTTCAACCTGGACAAGCTGCGCTACCACCGCGTGATCATCATGACCGACGCCGACGTGGACGGCGCGCACATCCGCACGCTGCTGCTGACGTTTTTCTTCCGCTACATGCGGCCGCTGATTGACAAGGGGCATCTCTACATCGCGCAGCCGCCGCTCTACCAGGTGGCGCACGGCAAGCGCGTGCAGTACGCCTACAGCGATGACGAGCGCGACCGCATGGTCATCGAGCTGGGCGAGAACCGCAACCCCCACATCCAGCGATACAAGGGCCTGGGCGAGATGAACCCCAAGCAGTTGTGGGAGACGACGATGAACCCGTCCGACCGCGCCATGCTGCGCGTCTCGATCCAGGACGGCATCGAATCGGCGCAACTCTTCGACATGCTGATGGGTGCCGACGTCCCGCCGCGCCGCCGCTTCATCGAGACACATGCCAAGCTGGTGCGCAACCTCGACGTCTAGAGTAGCGGCTGTCGATTATCGTGACGGCGTGAGAGGCCTCCCTGAATATCCGGGAGGCCTCTCACGCTATTCACGCCATCTGCCCGCGCCGACGAGGACCGGCTCCTGACCGGGCCAGCGAACTCCATTGACGGCTGCGGAGCGCATAGCACTACGACGTGACAGTGGACCTGCGACTGAAGTCGCCTGGCAGACAACGAACACTGACGTGTCTCAAGATGTGTCGCCCCAACGACTCCCTTCGTCGTTCTGTGCCATACGACTTTAGTCGCAGGCTGGCAGGCTGATCCCGACATTGTCGTATTAGCGCGCTTTAACCACGATGGTCCCGGTCATGAAGGGGTGATACCCGCAGTGGTAGGGATAAGTACCCGGCTTCTTGAAAGTGACCGAGTATGTATCCCCCTTGCCGAGGGAGGGCGACACCGGCCAGGCGTCGTTGTCGCTGTACACGTTGTGGTGGTCCGTGTCCCCATTGGTCCAGACGACCTGCGCGCCCACCGTGACCGTGGTGCGCGTGGGCACGAACTTGTAGCCCGTGATGGCCACGCGCGTCACGGATGGGGACGTGGGGTGGCTGGTTGAGACGCCGGCCGGCACGACCACGATGGTTCCCATCATGAAGGGGTGGTACCCGCAGTGGTAGGGATAGGTACCGGGCTTCTTGAAGGTGACCGAGAATCTGTCCCCCTTGCCGAGGGAGGGCGACACGGACCAGGCGTCGTTGTCGCTGTACACGTTGTGGTGGTCCGTGTCCCCATTGGTCCAGACGACCTGCGCGCCCACCGTGACCGTGGTGCGCGCGGGCACGAACTTGTAGCCCGTGATGGCCACGCGCGTCACGGGTTGAGTTGCGGTATGGCCGGTTGAGACGCCGGTCGTGGGCCTAGCCGTCTGGGCGCTACCACCGGAGACAAAGAGGAGCGCGGGCGCGCTCACAGCGGCGAGTACGAGAGCGGTACGGAGAGAGCGGATCATGGCGACGATAGTTCCTTTCGGGCAACGGGCCCGGCGACATCGGGCCAGCCCATAGATTGAGAGCCAGCCGGTGGGGCTCATCACTATTCTACGTTGTAGCGCGCCCGCGGGATCACTCATCGACCAGACCCCCGGCCATCCATAGGTCAGGGGGCCATAGGCCTGGCACATTGGCAGGATCATGCATTGCGGACGTGCCCTACGGGATGCTAACGGGGAGCGATTCGACGCCGCGGAAGACGATGCCCTCCATGCGCGGCAGCCTCTCCGGCGGCGTCTCCAGCCGCAGGGCGGGGAAACGCCGGAACAGCGTGCCCAGCGCGATCTGCCCCTCCAGGCGCGCCAGCGCGGCGCCGAGGCAGAAGTGGATGCCGTGGCCGAACGCCACGTGGCGCACGTCGCGCCGGCCCAGGTCCAGCCGGTCTGGCTCGGCGAACTGCAGCGGATCGCGGTTGGCCGCCCCCAGCGCCATAGTCACATGTTGGCTGGCGGCGATAGGCGTCCCGTCGATCTCCAGGTTCTCCGCGACAACGCGTCCGGTCACCTGCACGGGGCCGTCGAAGCGCAGCAGTTCGTCGATGCCGCCCACGATCAGCGTGGGGTCCGCGTGCAGCCGGACTGCCTGGTCCGGGTGCGCCAGCAGCGCCAGGACGCTGTTGCCGATCAGGTGCGTGGTCGTGCCGTGGCCAGCGGCAAACAGCAAGAGACAGTTGACCAGCAACTCCTCCGTGCTCAGCCGGTCGCCCAGTTCCTCGGCGGCGAGCAGCGCGCTCAGCAGGTCGTCGCGCGGGTCGGCGCGGCGCTGGTCCGCGATCTCCGCGAAGTAGCCCACCATCGACAGCACGCCGAGCTGAGCCTGCGCGGACTGCTCCTCCGTCAGCGGCGTCCCGCTGATCAGCAGGCCGAAGTCGCGCGACCACTCTTTCAACCGGTCGCGGTCGTCCGCCGGCACGCCAAGCATCCCGGCGATGACGATGGCCGGCAGCGGGAAGGCAAACTCGGCCACCAAATCCATCCCTCCCGCGGCCGCCGCCCTGTCCAGCAGGTCGTCGACCAACTCCTGGATCAGCGGGCGCAGGACCTCGATGCGGCGCGGCGTGAACGCCTTGTTGACCAGGCCGCGCAGGCGCGTGTGGTCGGGAGGGTCCAGGAACAGCATCTGCCGCGAGAGGACGCGCGCGACGGCATTGACGGTCGGATCGTCATCGCCCTCCGGCAGGATACGCTCCGCCGTCAGGCGCGGATCGCGCAGCAGGGCCACGACATCGGCGTAGCGCGACACCACCCAGCTTCCGCCGTCCTCGTCCCACAGCACGGGCGCCTCGGCTTGCAGACGGCGATAGAAGGGGTACGGGTCGGCCAGGATTTCGGGCCGCCGCAGCATCTCCAGACCGAGCGCGCCCGCATCTACTGTTTCTGGCGCCATGGGCATCCTCCTCATCTGCTTGGTCAGCACTGGCCCGCGGCCGCGGCCACATGGCAAACCATTGGACCCGCGACTGCCCGCCTAGACCGGGACCGGGACCGGGACCGGCCAATGGGACCGGCCAATGGGACCGGCCAACGGGACCGGCCAACGGGACCAGCCGCTGACCCAGGATACCATGCCCGCCGCTGTCGCCCCCGTGCCGCCGTTGTACGGGAAGCTGTGGTGGAAATGTGCGTTCCACGGCTGCAGGCGGGGGTTATAGAGCGGGACCATCGCACCCGTCTCGGGGTCTGCGGCCTGCGCCTGGGCGCCCTTTTGCTCATTGCACGCCCGGCACGAGCGCCAGAGGTTCTCGCGCCCGGTCGCGCCGCCGGAGGCGCGAGGGAGGAGGTGTTCGACGCTCAGTGCCATCCCGGTCAGGCGTTCATCGGAGTGGCAGTAACCGCAGCGGTGGCCGGCATCCTCCAGCACCTGCGCCTGGAGCGCCGCCGAGATGTAGACGCTGCTCATGCCGGGGGTAGCGGCAGATCCTCGATTGCGGGGACCGGCTGGCCCCGTTGCTTGAGCAACGCGTAGGCGTGGGCCTTGCGCAGCGTCAGCAGGTCGGCTTCCACGCGCATGCGTCCCAGCCACTGCTGCCCTTCGGGGGTCAGCGTGCCATCCTGCCGGCGCTGGATGAGCAGGTCGTAGAGGGCGACCGTATCGGCGTTGGCCGCACGTCCCGCGATGTCCCGGAGCGCGGCGTCGGTGAGTTGCGCCATCGCCGCCAGCTCGGCCTGCACATCCGGCGCCAGGTCGGGGTCGCTGGCGGCGATCAGGCCACGCGCGATCGTCCGCGCGACCACATCGTCGACCGGGTGCGCCACTTGCCTGGCCTGCGCTTCCAGTTGCGCGTAGAGATCCTCGGGTAAGGTGAGGGTGACCGTACGTGTCGTCATCGCATCCTCGCACATCCTTCAGATGTAGTGTAGCACCCGCGGAGGAGCAGCAGGCAGGGAGTTCCGTGAACCGCGCCGCTTGCCTCGAGCATATCGCCCACAATCAGGCAACACACCCTCGGGGCGTGGGGCCGGATCGCGGGCGCCACCGGGCTGGACGTGACGCGGCTCGGGAGCACGCTGCCTCCTACGCCTTGCGCTGAGGATGGCGAACCGGGGCGTGTTGAGCAAGGGCGAGGTCGTCTACGTGGCCATCGAACATGCGCAGCGCGAGATCGGCATCCAGTCGCAGATCGGGACGCGGCACCCCACCCACTGCACCGCCCTCGGCAAGGTGTTGCTG